>Ga0187878_1001795_pt1 | contig 20142 bp, 16 predicted proteins | sample June2016WEW_17_1_FD_132979 | JGI IMG/M metagenome (GOLD analysis project Ga0187878, IMG submission 132979) | Peatland microbial communities from SPRUCE experiment site at the Marcell Experimental Forest, Minnesota, USA - June2016WEW_17_150 | ecosystem: Environmental > Terrestrial > Soil >...
ACAGGTCCACATCCCGGAATCCCGCGGCGTTCTCACGCATCTTCCGCGGCACGACATCGGCATACAGGCCAACGGTATGGTCCTCACTGAGTGCTTCGGGCGGTATAGGGGTACCATCATTGAGACGGGTTACGATCTCGAATCTGTGCGGGATGATGGCAGCAGCATCTTCCCCGAACTCCCTTATTGCAGCAATGGGGTCGTTCATCTCGATATGCCTCCGTTCCCGGTACTTCGGCGCATGAGCCGCTGTCGCCTGTTGTGGCGGCGCGCGCCGCGCGAGGGCCTCGTCCACAGCACGGTTCATCCCGCCATGGCGCGCCCGGACCGCGCAGGAGACGACCGTACCAAAGGCGAATAGCGTAATCATGGGTGGGACGCGGGAGGGTCGAAGCGCGCCACAGTTCGACTCTCCGGGGCTAACGCGGGCTGAAGTAATGCCGGCAGTGAGATCCGCCATAGCCATGGCCGCAGGGCTCTGGAGAGCTCGTCTGCGCGCCATTCTGTCCTTGCAGCATTCCTGCTGCGGCCGCTCTCTTGGCCGTGTTCACTGGGGCGCAGCGCCCGGGATGACGATCGCCGCTGTGCTCTTCCTCGCATACGCCGCGCCTGCCCATGCTTACATCGGCCCTGGCGCCGGCTTCGCGGTTTTCGGGTCATTCCTGGTGATGTTGATAGCGCTGTTTCTGGGCGCGTTTGTTCTGCTCACGTGGCCAATGCGGTTCCTGATCCACGGCCGCCGGCGGCGCCGAGCGTACGCGCGCAGCCGGACCGATCGTGTTGTCGTGATCGGGCTTGATGGAATGGACCCCGACATCGCCGAGTCGATGATCGATGCCGGGCGACTGCCGCACCTCGCGAGCCTGCGTGCCAATGGAACCTACAGTCACCTGGAGACCACGTGCCCTGCCATGTCGCCCGTGGCCTGGTCCTCCTTCATGACCGGCGTCGGGCCGGGGCGCCACGGTATCTTCGACTTCCTCCATCGCGACCCGCGGACGTATCTGCCCGATCTATCCTCAGCGCAGATTCGGCCGCCTGCCAGGTGGCTGCGCCTCGGGCGCGTGCAGGTCCCGCTGGGCCGCCCGGTCCTGCGCGGACTGCGTCGCAGCAAGCCGTTCTGGAACGTCTTGGGCGAACACGGCATTTTCTCCACCGTGCTGCGGGTGCCGATCACCTTCCCTCCTGAGCCATTCAATGGTCTGCTTCTTTCGGGGATGTGTGTGCCCGATCTCCGCGGCACGCAAGGATCGTTCACCTTCTTCAGCACCGCTGGAGGCGCCGGAGCACAGCACATCGGCGGGCAGCGCCTCCGCCTATCGAGGGAGGGAGGGAAGCTCCGAGGGGAGTTGCCGGGGCCGGCGGCAGCCGGCTCACCCGGCAGCGATCCAGCACGCACCGGCTTCGTCGTAAGACCGGCCGAGAATGCTACGGCGAAGCTCGAGATCAGCGGCGGACGCTTCACTCTGCGCCAGGGCGAGTACTCTGATTGGGTTCCGGTGAGCTTCGGGCTCGGGCCCGGCATGCGCGCCGGCGGGATCTGCCGCTGGTTCCTGAAGCAGCTTGAGCCGCAAGTCGAGATCTACGTTACGCCTATCAACATCGACCCCGAGCGGCCGGCACTGCCAGTCTCGCATCCGCAAGTCTACTCGGTGTACCTATCCAAGCGGCTGGGGCGCTATGCCACTCTCGGGCTGGCCGAAGACACCTGGGCGCTCAATGAGAGCGTGCTCGACGAAGCCTCCTTCCTGGGGCAGTGCCAGCTCCTCTTCGAGGAGCGCGAGCGGATGCTGTTCAACGCACTCCAGAATGCGCGTCACGGCTGCGTGGTCTGCGTCTTCGACACCACCGATCGCGTTCAGCACATGTTCTGGCGCTACCGCGAGGACGATCATCCTGCGAACCGCGGTAAGGAATCTACTGCGTTCCGCACCGCCGTCGAAGACGTCTACGAGCAGGCCGATGCGCTAGTCGGCAGAGTGAAGGCATCCCTGCGCGACGGAGACGTGCTGATCGTCCTCTCTGACCATGGCTTCAAGTCGTTTCGTCGCGGCGTGAACCTGAACGCGTGGCTGAACGCGAACGGCTACCTCACCTTGAAGCCGGGCACGGATGGCAGCGCGGAGTGGCTGCGCGATGTGGACTGGAGCCGGACTCGCGCCTATGCAATCGGCCTCGGCGGCCTGTACCTGAATATCAGAGGCCGGGAAGCGCAGGGAATGGTGGCGCGTGAAGGGGCGGCCGCGCTCAAGCAGGAACTGGCCGGACGGATAACCGGCATTCGCGATGACGAAACGGGCGAGGCGGCGGTGAACCGCGTCTTCGACGCGGCCACAACGACCCCGGGCCCGTACCTGGATGTCGGGCCCGATCTCAGCATCGGCTACGCGCCCGGTTACCGGACCTCGTGGGACGCGGCTCAGGGCAAGGTTGCAGGCCCGGTGTTCGAGGACAATATCCGGCGATGGAGTGGCGATCATTGCGTTGACCCCGGCTGCGTTCCGGGCGTGCTGTTCTGCAGCCGCCGCCTGGAGGCGTCGGCCGCCCGGATGATAGATATCGCGCCCACCATTCTCTCACTATTCGGCATTGCGGCGCCAGCGTACATGGAGGGTCGATCTCTCGTCGAACCAGCGGGAGAGGCTCAACATGCCCTGGCATGAGGCCGCAGACCACCTCGACTGTACCAGCATCGATGCACCCCGCAATCCCTCACGGCGAGCGGCACTGAAGAAGCTTGCGGCGCTGGGCGCGCTCGCGGTTGTGGATGTCGCCGCGTTGGCATCGTGTGGACGGCGGACGATCGTTCCTACGGAGAGAGAGCGGAAGGTCATCATCCTGGGCCTCGATGGCCTCGACCCGCGCTTCGTGGAACGATGGATGGCCGAGGGGAAGCTGCCCAATCTGAACCGACTCCGCCAGTTGGGTGGCTATAGCAGAATCACCAGCACCATCCCGCCGCAGAGCCCTGTTGCCTGGGCCTCCTGCATCACCGGTCGGAACCCCGGCAGGCACGGCATTTTCGACTTCATCCAGCGCGATCCTCAGACGTACCTCCCCTACCTGTCAATCGCCCGCACCGATGCGGCCAGTCGGGTCATCCCTGTGGGCAAGTGGCGGCTCCCTCTCTCCGGAGCCAAGGTCGAGTGCCTCCGGAAGGGGCGGCCGTTCTGGGAACTGCTGGCGGAGCGCGGCGTGCCATGTTCCGCCTACCGCGTCCCGTCGAACTTCCCGCCGCAGGAGTCCGGCGCGAAAGAGCTTGCGGGTCTCGGCGCTCCCGACCTGCGCGGGACGTATGGCGAGTTCTCGTACTATACTGAGGCGGCGCCAGCGAACGCCCGCGGTATCTCGGGCGGCGCGGTCTATCGCGTCACCGTCTCGAATGGTCACGTGCGAGCGCGGCTCGTCGGTCCCGCGAATACCATGCGCGAGGGCAACCCGGATACATCCGCTGATTTCGACGTACGGGTTGACGCGCGGCATGGGGTCGCGAAGATCGCTGTTCAGGGCCACGAGGTGTTGCTCCGCCGGGGCGAGTGGAGCGACTGGGTACCGGTCGCGTTCGAGATGCTGCCTCATCTCAAGAGCGTGGCCGGCATCTGCCGCTTCTACCTGAAAGAGACGTCACCGCACCTGAAGCTGTACGTGACACCCCTCAACGTCGATCCGGCCGATCAGGCCATTCCGGTCACGGCGCCGGCGGATTTCGGGCGCGAGCTATCCGATCGGTTCGGCCGATTCTACACCATGGGCTTCCCTGAAGACGTGAAGGCTTTGCGGCACGGCATTCTCGATGATGGGGAGTACCTGCAGCAGACTGAGATCACGGTCAGCGAAGCTCGGAGAATGTATGGGGGCGCGCTGAGCGATTTTCACCGCGGCCTGCTCTTCTACTACTTTTCGGCCACGGATCGCACGCAGCACATGTTCTGGCGGAGTATGGACCCGAAGCACCCGGCGCACGACCCGGTGTCCGCGCGACATTATGGATCAGCCATCGAGAAGGTCTACCGCCAGGCCGACCAGTTCGTCGGGCAGGCAATGGACGCGGCCGACAAGAACACCACCCTCATGGTCATGTCCGACCACGGATTTGCGCCGTATTACCGGTCATTCAACCTCAACTCGTGGTTGGCCGGGAACGGGTACCTTGCCGGCAAGGACCCCTGGAACAAGACCGCTGATATGCTGACCAACGCCGACTGGCCGGGCACCAAGGCCTATGGACTCGGGTTCAACTCGCTCTACCTGAACCTCCGAGGCAGAGAGGCCGAGGGTCAACTGGATCCGACAGAACGAAACGGCATTCTCCGGCAACTTGTGCAGCAGCTCGAGCGGGCTCGCGATCCGCAGACCGGCGCTCGCGTGATCGACAAGGTGTACGTGAGCAGTGAGGTCTACTCGAACGACCTCCCGGACCGCATGCCCGATCTCGTCATCGGCTATGCGACCGGCTATCGCTGCTCTGATGAGTCAGTGTTGGGAGAGGTGACTGCCGAGCTGGTGCAGGATAACATGGACAAGTGGAGCGGCGATCACTGCGTTGACCGCTCCCTGGTCCCGGGCGTTGTATTCGCCAACAGACCCATCCGAGCGGAGGCCCCGGGCCTCGCCGACATAGGCGCGAGCGCTCTCACCGAGTTCGGTGTGACCGCTCCGGACGACATGGAAGGCAAGCCGATCTGGTGAGGATGTGATCGTGTTCGGACCTAAGATCAAGATTGACCGCGACCTATACGACCGGCTGGCCCGCTGCGCGGAAACGGCCGGATATTCCTCTACTGACGAGTTTGTCCGCCACACGCTGGAGAAAGCAGCGGCGGCGCTCGAGGCCGCCGGCAGCGAGGAGGAGATCAAGAAGCGCCTGCAAGGTCTGGGGTACCTGGACTGATCGACCGACATGTCCGTTCTGAACGCCGTCATTGCCCGATGTTTCGATCTGTTCTTCGCGCCCTTCGCCCACACCAACCTGTGGGTCGGGCTCGTGGTGGTATCGGCTCTTTCGGGAGCGATACTGCTGCTCATCTTCCGCTATACATCCAATCAGCATGGGCTGCGCGCGGCAAAGGACCGGATCGTCGGCGATCTTCTCGAGGTTGTGCTGTACCGTGATGAGCTGCGCGTCGTCCTCAGAGCGCAGCTCAGTGTCGTCAGGGACAACCTGCGCTATCTCGGTTATGCTCTTGTCCCACTTGCGTTCATGGTGCTGCCGGCGGGCGTGCTGCTTCTGCAGATCGACCTGCGGTACGGTCGTCGGCCTGTGAACGTCGGCGAGCCGGCGATCGTGTCTGTGAGACTCACGCCGGACGCGGGCCTACTCGACGCCGTGTCGCTGACGGCGCCTCCGGGAGTGCAGATCGGCTCGCCCGCGTTGCGTATCCAGTCCGATCGTGAGGTCGATTGGCGAGTCGTCGCATCGACGCCAGGGCGGTATGACCTGCGCATCCAGGCTGCAGGGAAGCAGTTCACCAAGACGCTCGTCGTCGGCCAACGGGGAGAGCCGATCGAAGATGAGCGAGTGCAGCCAGGGCTGTGGAGGCAGTTCGTGCATCCTGGCGAGGCGCCACTCCCGGCCGGCGGGCCAGTCCATTCGATCCGGGTCGCGTACGCCGCTGGATCGCTGCCGCTGCTGCGTTGGCGTCTTTCCTGGATCTGGCCCTGGCTCGTTCTCTCCATGGCCTTCGGTTACGCTCTGCGCGGCCCGCTGCGGGTACAGATCTGACCCCGAACCGTGCTGCGCGGAAGGATGGCGTCCACGGCGGGTCGAACATGGACCATCAGGCAGTTCTGCGCGCAGTCTCCCTTCGTCACATCCCCTTCCGCATCTCCGAATCCGCACCGGGAGCGCCGCAAGCAGTCAGTCATACTGCCTTTCATCTGATAGGATGGAAATCCAATGGCAATGATCAGTCCACACGGTGGCAAGCTGGTGGATCGCGCGGCGCCGCGCGACCAGGCGGCGGAGCTGGCTCGAGAAGCACAGCACCTGCCCAAGGTGCCGCTGAATGAGCGCGAGATCGCCGACCTCGAGATGATCGCCTGCGGCGCCATGAGCCCCCTGGAGGGATTCATGGCCGCCGCCGACTACCACAGCGTCGTGGATTCGATGCACCTCGCCAACGGCCTCGCCTGGAGCGTTCCCGTCGTGCTCTCCGCCAAGGACCAGCATGACCAGTGTGAGTTGTGGGATCGGGTGGCGCTGACCGATGCCTCCGGGAATCCGCTGGCGGTCATGCAGGTGGAGGACTGGTATCGAGCAGACCCCCAGCACGAGGCGGAGATGGTGCTTCGCACCACCGACTCAGCGCACCCGGGCGTGCAGTACCTCCAGACCATCGCGCCCGTCTACCTCGGTGGCAGCGTCCAACTGATCGCCCCGCTCCCGAAGCGCGACTTCGCTCACTACCGGCTGGAGCCGAAGGAGACGCGGGTCCTCTTTGCAGCCAAAGGCTGGGAGCGCATCGCCGCTTTCCAGACCCGCAACCCTATCCACCGGGCTCACGAATACCTGCAGAAGTGCGCGCTTGAGCTGGCCGACGGTCTGCTCATCCATCCACTGGTTGGCGAGACGAAGGCCGGCGACACTCCGGCAGAGGTGCGGATGCGATGCTATGAAGTCCTGATCGAGCACTACTACCCGAAGGATCGCGTCGTGCTCTCGGTCTTCCCGGCAGCCATGCGCTACGCCGGACCGCGTGAGGCCATCTTCCACGCCCTCATCCGCAAGAACTACGGGTGCACACACTTCATCGTAGGCCGAGACCACGCGGGGGTTGGCAACTACTATGGGACCTACGACGCGCAGTTGATCTTCCACGACTTCGCGCCTGAGGAAATCGAGATCACGCCTCTCTTCTTCGACCATTCGTTCTTCTGCCGGCGTTGCGGCAACATGGCGACGACGAAGACCTGTCCGCACGGTAAGGACGACCACGTGATCCTCAGCGGCACGAAGGTGCGCGAGATGCTCGCCGCGGGAGAGCTCCCGCCGCCTGAGTTCACCAGGGCCGAAGTCGCTCAGATACTGGCCGAAAGCATGCGGCGCGAGGCGAGTGCATGAACCGGCTTGTGGTCATCGGGCTCGACTGCCTGACTCCGCAGCTCGCGCTCGATGCCTGGGTCGACGAAATGCCGAACCTGAAGCGACTCATCGAGGGCGGAGTGGGCGCGCGCCTGCACTCGACCATCCCCCCGATCACCATCCCCGCGTGGACATCGATGATGACCTCGAAGGACCCGGGTACGCTGGGAACATATGGGTTCCGCAACCGGGTCAGTTACGATTACGATTCGCTCAAAGTGGCGAATTCCAACTCCGTGAAGGCGCGCAGGGCGTGGGACTACCTCTCTCGAAGTGGACTGAAGTCCCTCATCGTCGGAGTGCCGCAGACCTATCCGCCCAAGCCGCTGAACGGCGTCATGATCGCCGATTTCACGACGCCGAGCAAGGATGTCAGCTTCACCTATCCCACGGGGATACAGGATGTTCTCGACCGGATTGCCGGCGGAGACTACATCATCGACGTGAAGGACTTCCGCACGCACGACAAGGCCGCGCTGCTGGACTCGGTCTACAAGATGACGGCGGCGCGATTCCGGGCGTTCCGCGCCCTGCTGAGATCGGGCGACTTCGACTTCGCCATGATCGTCGAGATGGGGCCGGATCGTCTGCAGCATGGCTTCTGGCGGTTCTGCGACCCGGTCCACAGGCTCTACCAGGCAGGCAACCCCTACCAGGACGTACTTCATGACTACTACGTCGCGCTGGATCGGGAGATCGGCACGACCATGGAGGCGGCCGGCAACGCGTCCATCATGGTAGTGTCGGATCATGGCGCGCAGGCGATGGAGGGAGCCATATGCGTGAACGAGTGGCTCCAGCGGCAGGGGTATCTGAAGCTCAAGGAGTGCCCGGCCGCGCCGAGGCCGCTGACCTCGGATATGGTCGACTGGTCCAACACCAAGGCATGGGGCGAAGGCGGGTACTACGCTCGCCTGTTCATGAATGTGGCTGGCCGGGAGCCGCGAGGGTGTGTCTCTCGGAAGGCATACGCCAGCGTCCGCGATGAACTGAAGTTGGGGCTTGAGGCGCTGCAGGATGAGAGCGGGCACTCCATCGGCACGCGGGTTTTCTACCCTGAAGAGTGCTATCGGGAAGTGAATGGAATCTCGCCCGACCTGATCGTGTATTTCGGCGATCTTCACTGGAGGTCGGCAGGCGTGGTCGGCACCGGTTCGATCCATCAGCGGGAAAACGACACCGGCCCCGACGACGCCAATCACCTGCCGGACGGGGTCCTGGCCTGGGATCCGGGCCCTGGGCGCAGCCCGCGACGAGCGAAACGGTACAGCATCTACGACATAGCGCCGTCCATCCTCAGATTCTTCAACCTGGAAGTGCCTGAAGATATGATCGGCGAGTCAATCATCTGAAAGGCGATGTGGAGATGGCAAGAGGTTTCACACTGTGGTTCACCGGCCTATCCGGCGCGGGCAAGAGCACGCTCGCGAACCAGGTGCGCGATGTTCTGCTGGAGCGCGGGATGAAGGTGGAGGTGCTCGACGGCGATGTCGTCAGGCAGAATCTGAGTAAGGGTCTCGGTTTCTCGAAGGAAGATCGGGACACCAACATCCGGCGGATCGGATTTGTCTGCCATCTCTTGGCCCGCAACGATGTCGTGGCCATCGCGGCCGCCATCTCTCCCTACAAGTCCATCCGCGATGAGAACCGGAAGCTGATCGGGCGGTTCGTCGAGGTCTACTGCAAATGCGACATCGAGACGCTGAAAGCGCGCGACCCGAAGGGTCTCTACGAGAAGGCGCTGCGCGGCGAGCTCCCGAACTTCACCGGCGTCAGCGATCCCTATGAACCCCCGGCGGAGCCCGAAGTGGTCGTAGACACCGCAGCCGAAGACGAGGCGGTCTCCCTCGACAAGATCCTCCGGAAGCTGGAGGAGATGGGCTACGTGCCCGTCGCAGATGAGCGCGGATACACAGACGAAGAAGAAGAAGCCATCAAGGAACGGCTGCGCGAGCTCGGGTATATCTGATGACGTTCGCCCAAAGAAGTAAGGGCGAAAGCCATCAGAAGACCGGCGAATGCCTGAAAGAAGACGTTCGTCCTCTGTTACTTCATTGGGCGAACGTCCGTACCGAGGCGTGACGTGCTCCTCCGCCGCGACCGCCACAGGAAACGCGCCTACGTTCTCGGGCTGGACGGAGTGCCGGTCGGCCTGTATCAGCGGTTGGCCTCCGATGGCGTGATGCCTCGCACGGCCGAGATTCTCGCAGCGGGAAATCTCCGGCAGATGCGGGCATCGGTTCCTCCCGTGTCTTCCGTCTGTTGGTCCTCATTCATGACGGGGGCGAATCCGGGAGAGCACGGCATCTTCGGATTCACGGACGTCGATCCGCAGACCTATCGCCTGCGTTTCCCCCTGTTTAGCGAACTGGCGGCGCCGACGCTCTGGGATCGCCTGGGCGAAACCGGCCGCCGCTGCTGCATCATCAACCAGCCCGCTACCTATCCGGCGAGGCCAGTCCCTGGCGTTCTCATCTCCGGCTTCGTGGCCCCCGATCTGGCGAAGAGCGTGTATCCCGCAGATCTACTCAAGCCGCTCGAGCGTATGGGCTATCGCGTCGATGTCGATGCTCTGAAGGCGCGCGATGAGCTGGACCGTCTGCTCGACGATCTCGACGCGCTGCTGGAGACGCGGCGGCGGGCGATAGACTACCTGTGGCAGCGGGGAGCGTGGGACTACTTCGAAGTCGTGCTGACGGGTACCGACCGTCTCCACCATTTCCTCTGGAACGCTGTCGAGCGTCAGGACGATCCGCGGCACGAGCGCGCCATGCGATACTACCGCGCAGTTGACGCGGCCATTGGCGAAGCATGGGACCAGTTCCATCGCGGCCGTTCCGCGGACAACGAAGGAGACGGTTTTCTGATCCTGTCCGATCACGGGTTCACTGCGCTGCGGCAGGAGGTCAGGCTGAACGCGTGGCTGCGCCAGCACCAGTACCTGAGCTACAGGTCGACAGCGCCAACCAGCGTGGCCGACATTGCGCCTGAGTCACGGGCCTTCGCGCTGGATCCGGGACGGATCTACATCAACCTTCGGGGCCGCTTCGGCAGCGGCTGCGTGAACCCGGAAGAGGCGGCGGAACTGCGGACGGAGATTGCAGGCCGGCTTCGCCAGTTGGTCTTCAACGGCGAGCCGGTCGTGGCTCACATCTTCGCGAATGAAGAAGCCTATCGCGGCCCAAGGGCGCCATCGGGGCCCGATCTCGTCGTCCTCGGCAGCAATGGCTTCGATCTCAAAGGGACGACGAGGGGCGAAGAGGTCTTTACCGGCACCCATTTCCAGGGAATGCACACCTGGGACGATGCCCTCGTGTGGTCTGCGCTGCCGATCGCGGAGAATCCTGAGATCTCGGACCTCGCCCATGTCATCCTCGGTCACCTGGGCGTGTGACGAGGGCCGCATCCCTCAGGCGGCGTTACTTCAGATACCCCAGCGCCTTGAGCGCTTCCACTTCGCGCTGACTCGCTGGCTCCGTGCCTTCCGGCGCAGGAGGATGCTGCTTCAGTAGCTCGTGGAGCACGGCCTTCAGACGCTTGACCTCATCGGGCCGCTCCGCCGCCAGATCCCGAAGCTCGCGCGGGTCCCGCGCCAGGTCATACAGCTCGACTCGATCCGGGGCCTCGATCAGCTTGAGTTTCCCCACGCGGACCGCGCGCATGCCCTTCGCCGGAAGCTCGGCCATGCCCACTTCATCACCGATCGGCCTGCCGCTCGTCAGCTCTTCATAGAAGCTCCGGCCGGATATGGTGGCGTTCGGGGCGACGCCCGCCGCATCGAGTATCGTCGGCGCCAGATCGACGCTCTGCACGAGGTCACCAACCTCCTGCCCGCCCCGTATCCCGGGGCCCTTGATGATGAGTGGGACCCGCACCAGCTCCTGGTACAGCGATCCTCCGTGTTCGAGATTGCGGTGATCCATGAAGGATTCGCCGTGGTCGGCGGTCACGATGACGATCGTATTCTCATATAGACCATCCTTCTTCAGCCATCCCAACAGCTCGCCTATGTAATGGTCGGCGGAGAGCACCTCGCCGTCGTATAGGTCGCTCATGCGCTCCACGTCTCGCTCCGTGAGCCCATGCTCCAGCAGCATCGCGCGGGTGACACGCTTGTCGAGGTGCGGGTCGAATACATCGTTCATGTCTCTGTTGATCTTATCGTCGCGCGGTGTGTAGCCGGGACGTCCGAACACGCAGAACGCCGGCGGCGGCCGATACAGGTTATGGGGATCGATGTAATGGAGATAGAGAAAGAAGGGCTTGTCCCTGCGATACCTTCGCAGCCAGTCGTAGGCGCAGACATTGATGTCGGCCCCGGAGGCGTGGAGCCACACGTAGACCTGTCCGGCACGCTGATCGAAGGAATCGAAGCCCCTCTCGACCCCAATGCTCGGGCCCACCAGAGGGTTCCCCGAGATCGCCGCGGTGCTGTAGCCATTCTCCTTCAGGATGGTGGCAAGGGTGGGGAGCCGCAGGCCGCGCCCCACCCGCACCTCGCCGTCGCGACGGACCCACACCACGCCGTGCTCGCGCGGCAGACGTCCTGTCAACAGGGCGGGCACGGCCACAACCGTCTCCGCTCCCTGAGACATGTCATCCGTGAACAGCGCACCTTCTTGTGCCAGCGCGTTGAGCGTCGGCGACGTCTGGCGGCCGTACCCATAGCATTCCAGCCGGTCCGCCCGCAGCGCGTCAACGACGATGAGCAGTACGTTCGGACGCTGACGCCCGGAGTCGGCTCGCGGTTCCCGGCCGCAGCCGGGCGAGAACAGGGCAGCCGTCAGAAACAGCGGCGCCAGTGCAAGCGCGCCTATGCGCACTCGGTGCGCGCAAGCGCCACGAGTTGTCTGCGAAGCATGGAGCATGTCTGATCCGCGGCCCTGCGCGGAGGCAGCGCTAGTCATCGCCCCCCTGCCGCCGCAGGAGTGCGATCGCGGCGGTCTGGTTCTTCAGCACGGCCTCATCATACGGCGTTTCGCCCTGGTCGTTCCTCGCGTTCACCCGGGCATGTGCGGCGAGCAGCGCTTCTGCTATATCCGTGTGCCCCTCATACGCAGCGTGATGCAGTGCCGTCCATCCCTGCGCGTCCGTCGCGTTGACATCGGCGCCGGCGGCCAGCAGGGCTTCCGCTGCCAGCCTCTCGTCCGCATCGACGGCATGGTGGAGGGGCCGCAGCCCGGCGATGTCCCCTGCGTTCACGGCCGCTCTATGGCGGAGCAGAAGCTCGAGGAGCCTTACCTGGCCCATCGCGGCCGCCATGTGCAGCGGCGTCCAGCCCCGCTCGTCGCAGGCGTTTACATCCGCTCCCCCCTCGATCAGCGCCTCCGCTGCGCGATCCTGGCCCTCCTTGGCTGCGTAATGAAGCGGTGTCATGCCGAATTCATCGCGGGCATCGAGGTCATCGCCCTTCCTGAGCATAGCCCTAACCGAGGAAGTGAACCCCTTCTCCGCGGCCCGGTGCAGCGCCGTGAACGTGCCGTGTTTCGCCCCGACGTGCCGCCACAGCGCGAGGTGCCACCGGATCTGGCTCGCGCGCGAAAGGCCTGCAGCCGCGACCAGACATGCCAGGAGAAAGAGCATGCCAAGGATCGACAGAGCGCGGCGCGTTCTCATGGACCCTCTCGTACGAGCAATCACGGCGCCTGCGTGGGCGGATCGGCGGCGGCCGACCAGGCCCCAGTGCCATGCGATGCTTCTGCCCCCACGCGCTTTATCCTGTCCTGGCAAGTGACCAAGAGGCGCCCTCGGGCTCTCTGGGAGAGTTTGACGGTGTATACGTATTCTGCTATGCTCGAAATAGCGCTCGTGCACGACCTGTCAGTGTGGTGGGAGCAGGGGCCGCGCCAAAGGGCGCACCGCTAAGAGCAAGTCACCTCGGCAGCTAGCAGGATCGTCTGGCGAAATGGCTTCCTCTGGCATGCGAGGTGGAGAGAATCGGCGTTCGGTTTGTCTCTAGGCCTTCTCGAGCGACAGGTCGGCTTTTCCCCTACCTATCTCACGCAGATGGCCGCATGGCGGGCTGCGCAAACCCATTGGTGCGGCATCACTCCCGTTAGGCCGCGTGCTGGCACGTGGCTGGAGGCTGAGACCTGAGGCACGGAGCGACTGCCGCGGCGCCAGACCGCGGCGCACATAAGGAGGCCACCATGGCCAACAAGAGTCTGTACGTCGGGAATCTCAGCTACTCCACGGCCGAGGCGACTCTGCGACAGGTGTTCGCCGAGTTCGAGCCGGCGGAGATCAGGCTGATCGCCGACAAGGGGTTCGGATTCGTCGAAGTGCCGGAAGCCAGGGCCGCGGAAGCCATCGCGGCGCTGAACGGACGGGATGTCGACGGGCGGGCCATCATCGTCAATGAGGCTCGGCCACGCGGTGAGCGCCCCGGTGGTGGTGGTGGCGGCCCCCGTCGCGGTGGCGGCGGCGGCTTCGGCGGAGGCGGCGGTCGAGGGGGTGCCGGAGGCGGAGGGGGTGGCGGTGGCGGGAGACGTCGCTGGTAATATGGCTGATCGCCAGCTCATCTGTGAGGTATGCGAACAGCCCTTTGTTTACGCTGAGGCCGAATGGACTGAAGACGAACGGCAAGGCTTTCCGGCGCCGCGCCTCTGTCAGAACTGCATGCGGCAACGCAGCTCTGTGAGAGCGGCCAAGCGGGCCGCCAAGCCTGTACGTCGGAGGAATTTCCGGCGCTGACCCGGAGTTGCTGGGCCAATGTCCGTTGTGCCGCCGGCGTTCGGTGCCGTGTGTATGGTTAGCCGGCCGCGCTTGACGCGCGGCCGGCTTCTCTTCTTTCGACGCTCACCCCGAGCAGGGGAATCTGCTCCTTCCCCACGCGAAGCGCATTACAGCGCCGCGAGTTGCGCCCTCAGGAAGCCCGCCGCTGTAGCGATGTCGGCCGACGGGTTCTCGCCGACCTCCCGTTCGATCGTGAGGTAGCCGTCGTACCCGATGTCCTTGAGCGCGCGCAGATATTTCGGCCACGGCACCTGGCCTTCACCCAATGGCACCTCGCCGCGATGCGGGCCGGGACCATTTCCGTCCTTAGCATGCGTATGGGCGATGAGCCCCGCCAGGTCGTACGCCCCCTGGACCGGGTCGAACCCCCTCATCACGATATTCGCCGGGTCGTAGTTCGCCTTCACCGAATTCGCCTTCAGGCTCTTCAGGAACTTCGCCAGTGTCGCTCCTGACTCCGGTCCGGTCTCGCTCGCAAAGACGACACCGATCGCGTCCCCGTGCGCGCCGATCTCCTCCAGCGCCGCGGCCGCGGTCTTCCAGCCGGGATCGTTTGCGTCTTCCGGGATGCGTCCGATGTGGGATGTCAGCACTTTCACGCCCAGCAGCTTGCACAGATCCATCATCCGCTTCGTCTTCGCGACGTCTTCCTGGATGTGGTCGGGTTTGACGAGGCCTCGCCCCAGGTCGCCGCAGAGCGCTGAGATATCGAGTTTCAGCCGCTTCAGCGTGGCCAGGAGGTTTGTGCGCTCTTTCTCAGTCGTACTATCGGGGTCGAGCTCACCTACGCTGTGATCGGGATCGTAGTACGTGAGATTCGTCGCCCAGATCTGTACGCCGTCCACTCCCAGCGCGGCCGCAGCCTCCAAGCCTCCCTGAAAGCCCTTGCGGAATGATGTCGTCATCGCCCCGATCTTCATGGTTCTGCCTCCCGGGCGCGGCGCCGGCCGCGCGTGTGTCGAGTGATGTGGTCGCAGGCGGAAGCGCAGCCTCCGCGGTGATGTGGCTTCGTCTATGTTCTGACCAGTGGCGCGTGTCCCCTTCCGGTCAGGGCCTCAGCGCAGAGCCCGGGCATTCTCTCCACGCTGGAGAGGGCAGCGGGGCTACTGCTCCCTCGCGGAGATCCCTGAGAGAGCGTAGAAGAATGCCACCTCGACCGCCGCTAGAGGGAGCAGGCTGAGAAGGCTCGGCAGGCCGATCGCCAGCCCAAGGTTGCCGTTCAGCAGCTTACCGACCGAGAACTCCGCAAGCGCCACCCCAAGCGGGTTCTGCTGGCTCTCCGGGATGAACGGGCTGTGCGCGGTAACGATCATCGTGAACGCGATTGATATCGCCGCCAGCACCTTGAACACGAATGGCCAGCGCTCCGCGGCGAGCGCCGCCGCGAACACCAGGAAGGGGATAGCAGCGATCTGATAGCGAGGTCCATAGGCGCTCCCGGCAGTCCAGTTCTCGTACCCCGCGCTCATCAGCAGCACGCCGATCCAGGTAGCTGCGATGACTATGGCTTCCGCGCGGTGGTTGCGGCCAAGCAGGAAAAACCCGGGCAATGCCAGCAGTAGGACGGGGCTGGCGTAGAACAGCCCCCGCCACGACCCGACCGTGAGCTGGTAGAGCGGGTAGAGCTGCGGCAGGTGAACGCCCAGTAAGCCGGACGTGTGGCGCGCCCTGAAACTCGCCTGGACGTGGTGGATGTGCGGGAAGACAAGCGGGCTTCCAAAGGAGGACCAGTTCGCGCTCAACTGCACCGAGATCGGCACCGCCATGAAGACGGCGAACAGCAGCACTCCACCAACCACCCCCAACACGTGCTTGCGGACGCCTGGCGCCGCCTCCGACGGCCTATGCGCCGTGACCCAGATCGCGTAGAGAGTAAGGAAGCAGGCGATCAGCAGAGTAGTGAAATCTGAGATTCCTCCCAGGCCGGCCAGCAGACCCGCCGCTATCGCCCGGCCTCCGCTCCATGCCCTCCGCTGCCGCCACAGTAGCATGAAGGAGCCAGACGCGCAGACCGCACCGAACTGGTGCCCGAAGAGAGCCGTCGAGTATGGGAGCGCGAGCGTGCCAAATCCATAGGCAAATGTGAGCCACACGCGAAGTGCGGCCGAGAGCCCGAGCTCCGCGAGGAAGAGATAGAGGAGCGCGCCCAACAGCGCGGAGGGCGCGGCGTTCGCGAACGCGTTCGCGACTCGAAGTGCCACCATCAGAGCGAGTCTCGGCGACATGCCGGTCAGCTCCAGAACCCGGCGGCTGGTCCAGTAGAACGGAGCCCCTACCAGACTCGGCCCGACGAGCTTGTCGCTGTAGAAGTGGCCCTGGTAGCAGGCCTTGTCGCCAGTCCACTGCTCATACGGATCGATAGCAAGAGTGTGATCCTCGGCGAGGGCGACGATCTGCGCGTGCCTGGACTCGACGTTCCAGTTGCCGCCGGGGTAGAAGAAATAGACGTAGCAGCAGAACAGGGCGAGACCGATGAGGATCGCTCGCCGAATCTCCGCCGCCCTCTCGGCCAGCGGGCGACCCGGCGTCGGATCCGTTGTCAGCTCCGCTTGAACTGGCATGGTGTGTCATAGTATGACACGGCTCCGCGCCCCGTCAAGCGGCCGCGCTTCGCGGGAGACCACCGGATGAGCCGAGGGAAAGCCGTGCTGCTTACAGAGGGGAATCGCGACCGAGCACACTGAAATCTAGGCAGCAACTGAATGAGGAGCCGCGGTGCATCTACCATGGTAGAGGTCAAGGGCTTGCTGAAGGAAACCGATCTGGGCGCTGAGCCCAAGGAACTGCCGTATCCTTGGCTGCTGAAGGAGCTGTCTCGCCAGACGCTGGAGCGACGACCGCGCTATGACTACCGAGGCAGATCGGCGGAGGAAGTGCGCACACGGCTGCAGGCGGTCAGGCGCAATCTGCGGCGATTCCTGGGGCTGGCGCCCCGCGCGCTCCCAGTGAGGCCGACCAGCGTCGTGGAGCGACTGGCCGTTCAGTTCGATGGCTTTTCGATCACGCCGGTGGCGCTCGAGCGGGGCGCTGGTTGGCATATCACCGCACATCTCTATGTTCCCGACGGGCTCACACAGCCGGCGCCGGCGGTCATCCACGTACATGGCCATTCCTATGAAGGGAAGCACGGCGCAGCCTATGCCCGGCGGTGCCGCGGGCTGGCGCGCAAGGGGTTCGTTGCGCTCTTCGTCGATTTCCCGGAGGCGGGCGAGCGCAAGGGGACCGGGCATGCGCTCTGGTATCCGGTGTTGGCGAACATGCCCGTTCAGGGCATTCTGGTCCAGGACAACTCGGCCGCGCTGACCTACCTCGCGGGGCTCCCCTTCGTTGACGAGAAGCGCATCGGCGTCACCGGAAGCTCCGGCGGCGGGAATCAGACCGTCTACCTCTGTGCCGCTGATGATCGGCTGGCCGCGGCCGCCCCCTGCAATGCGCCGACCTTCATCTCCGAGCACTGTAACTCCGGCTCCGGCGCCTATTGCCATTGCGAAGCCGTGCCGGGCATCACCGGCGCAGGCATTGAGTACCACGACCTTCTCGCCGCATTCGCCCCCCGGCCGCTGCGCGTCTTCGCCGGCATTCACGACCCGCTGTTTCCCATCGTCGGCGCGCGCCGCGCCGTCGTCGAGGCCGATGCCGCGTATCGCGGGCTCGGCGCGCGCGACCGCTGCACGATCGAGGAGCACTACTGCGAACACGAATGCCCCGACGAATTCCGCCAGGGGGTGTACCAGTTCTTCGAGCACGCTCTGAAACGCCCGGGTGATCTGGCCGCGGCAGACGGCGAGGGCGACGATATCGATATGTCAGACGCGCGCCTCCTCGCTCTCCCGGAACGGCCTCGCGACTTCCTCGCCATCTCCGATCTCTATCGCCGCCGTCTCCAGGCGGTGAAGCCGAAGCGCGTGAATTCGGTCCAGCTCAACCGCCTGCTCGGCCGCGCCCAGCGTTCCGCCGCGGTGAAAAGCATCGGTCGGTTCGACGATAGGCTCTGGGCACGTATCGCGCTGCTGACCGGCGATGGGGCTTCGCTGCCGCTCGTCATACGCAAAGGTCAGGGGGAGTTCGTCACCCTCGCGATCGCGGATGCCGGCAAAGCGGAGGCGCTGAAGTTAGCACGCGGCTCTGGCTCAGTAGCATCGTTCGACTGGCGGGGCCAGGGCGAGTCTGCACCGCCGGAAGGGAGCTGGTGGTCGCAGAGAGCCGCCCACTACACCTCGATCGGGGGCGAGCCGCTTCCGGGCGGCCGAGTGACCGATCTGCTCGCAGTGACGCACTGGCTCCGAGATGATGGATCGCGCCTCGACAAGATCATTGCCTTCGGCGGAGAGGCGTGCCTGCTTGCCTGCCTCGCGGCCGTGATCGACCCCAACCTGTCCCGCCTGGAGTTGTACGGAATGCCGCGGACCTTCGCTGATGCACCGGGCCTCTCGCAACACATGAGCTTCACTGCATGGGCACCGGGGCTCGCGCTCATCACAGACATCCCCCAACTCCTCGCCAGCGTCGGCAAGCGCGCGAAGGTGAAGAGCTGGCTCAAGCCGGGCAAGGAGGTCTGGCGCGAGGGCAGCGATTAGCACACTGCTGACGCCTGTTGTCATCCCGGGCGCAGCGGGAGGCCCTGCCGCTGATCTGCACTCAGTGACTCGACGCCGCGGCCTCGACTCTTGCTCGGTAGGCCGTCGCATCCATGAGATCGGCCGCCTTCTCCGGCTGATCCGGTATCAGCCGGATGATCCAGCCCTCGTCATACGGCTGCTGATTCACGAGCTCGGGCGCTGCCTTGAGCTTCTCGTTGACGGCCGCGATCGTGCCCGCAACCGGCGCGTACACGTAAGCCACCGCCTTCACGGACTCCAGCGCGCAGATCTCATCCCCCGCATTGAGCCGCCGGCCCACCTCGGGTAGATCGACGAAGACGATGTCGGTCAGCTCCCCCTGCGCGTAGTCTGTGATGCCGATGACAATACCCTCCGCCGTCCTGTGCAGCCATTCATGGGTGGCCGCATAGCTGAGATCATTCGGTATGTTCACTGTGCCCTCCGCTCAGGCTGGTTCCAGCTAGGTCGCGTCTTCTTCGGAATCAGCGGGAACTTCGCTATCTTCGCCTTCACCCGTCTGTCCCGCACTTGGACTTCCACTTCGTCTCCGGCCGCGAGCTGCGAGCTTACTCCGATGTAGCCCTGCCCGATGGCGGTCCTGAGGTTGTGCGAGTAGGTCCCGCTGGTCACTGCGCCGACCTGCTCATCCCCGCGCAGGATCGCTGCCCCGTGCCGCGCGATGCCGCGTTCCTCGATCACGAACCCGACCCGGCGTCGCGTCACCTTGGCCCTTTCGAGCGCTTCACGTCCGATGAATTCGCCGGTCCAGTCAATCGCCCATCGCAGGCCGGCCTCCAGCGGCGTCGTATCTTCGGTAATGTCCTGGCCGGCCAACGGATATCCCATCTCCTGCCTCAGGACATCGCGCGCTGCCAGACCGCATGGCTGCAGGCCGAAGTCGCGCCCGAAGTTCAGCATCGTCTGCCACACCACAAGTCCGTCGGCCGCCGCGCCGAACAGCTCGAACCCATCTTCGCCCGTGTAACCCGTTCTCGAAACCAGCACGTTCGCCATGGCGATCCGCATCTGCGTGAACGTTGCGAAGAGGTCGGGGAAACGCCCCTGGGTGTTGGCGCTTCGGAGGATCTCTTCCGCGCGCGGGCCCTGCAATGCGATCCCAAAGCTTCGCCCGCGGAGGTCCTCGAGATCCAGGTCGGCGTTCAGGGCGATATGCCGGCTCAGCCATGCCACGTCAGTGTCATGGTGGCTGGCATTGATCACCAGGCCGATTGCCGACTCGGAGGTGACCATGAAGATCAGATCGTCGATGATGCCGCCCTGGTCATTGCACAGCAGCGCGTAGCCGCCACAGCATGCAGGGGCCGCGGTGGCATCGCGGGTCAACAGCCTCCGCGCCGCAGCCGCCGCGCCCTCGCCAAGCAGGTGCAGGTTCCCCATGTGCGAGACATCGAAGAGCCCGGCCCCATGACGGGTGGCGTGCGTCTCTTCCGCGACCGATGAATACTCCACCGGCAGGCGCCACCCGCCGAAGTCGGTCATGATCGCGCCGAGTTCCGCGTGCGCAGACGCGAGAGGAGACTCACCAGATGGCATCGGGGCTTCCGCTCTGCTGGCCCGGTCTCCAGCGGAGGTTCAGATCCTTCGCCGCCGCCACTTCGTTCAGGCGACCGACCGGAGTGTCGTGCGGGGCCGAGTGGAGCACATCCGGATCGGTCTCGGCCTCGTCGGCGATCCTCAGCATCGCCTCGGCGAACGCATCCAGCG
>Ga0187878_1001800_pt1 | contig 20091 bp, 23 predicted proteins | sample June2016WEW_17_1_FD_132979 | JGI IMG/M metagenome (GOLD analysis project Ga0187878, IMG submission 132979) | Peatland microbial communities from SPRUCE experiment site at the Marcell Experimental Forest, Minnesota, USA - June2016WEW_17_150 | ecosystem: Environmental > Terrestrial > Soil >...
CTCATAAAACAAACTTAAGGTTTTTTCCAAAACAAGTAAACCTTTGTTTGCAGTAGCATTCCAACGAGCTTAACCAGTTTCGCAATTTTCGATACATCTGCATTCTGAATGCATTCAACATAGACAGAGGTTTTCCAAAAGGGCTGATGACGACTGACTGCAAACTCTTTTTTGAACCGCAGATGTTTGTTTTTGACGAATGCTTCTTTAAGCTTGCACATTTGTTCATGGCTTTGTGATAACGTTAATGTATCGATTATCTTGCGAAACTTTTCATACGTTGTTTGTGTTTAAGTGTGCTTTTGGCGGGTTTTTCAGTTTCAATCTCACATATTCTTTCATTCATGCCTGCCGCATCATGCCACAATTCTTCAAAGAATGCTTTGAGTGTGCAGACAAACGCCTTACTGTTGGTCCATAAACCAGTGTCCTGTCGGCTGGTTAAGGATAAATCTTCCTTCGGCGTTATGAAGAAAAAGGCTTCTTCCTCGTCTATTATTAAGAAATGAGGGTAAAGTTTTAGAGCCAAGTCTATGTCGCGCAATTCGACGTTTAGATGCATCTCGGAAATCCTTTTTCTGATATGCCTTATTACGTTGAGGTTTTCCTTTGAGATTTGGGTGAGGACTCTAGCGCGTACTGGTATCATGTCGCCTTTTTCCATAGCTTGGATGATGATCTCTGCTTTGACAAGTCCTGCTTTGAGGATTCCTGCTTGTTCTGCTCGAATTATGCCTTGGTCGGTGGTTACTATTAGAATTTCTCTCTTCAGTTCCTCGATCATCTGTAAGATTCTGGAGTATATGTTCCTCCTTCCCTCGATGACTGCGAACTTTTCCACTGAAAGCGCATGCTTCTGTAGATTGATAGATCCCCATTGGGTTAATAGAGCATTCTTATTGTGCTCAAGGAAACTAACATCATCCCTCTTGGTTTTGATAAGAAATTCTAGAAGTTGCTCAAAGGGAACAGCGGTGTAGCGTGCCGGCTTTTCTAGGGTTAAATCCACCATGCCTCTGCTCTCTAGGTTCTTTAGGACGCGATATACCTGCGCCTTGTGCATGCTAAGGCTTCTGGATATGTTGCATGCTCTTTGAGCGTCACTCTTGGCGAGAAAGACGTAAACTTTCGATTCGTTTTCTGTCAGTTTGGAATCTCTAAGGACGTTGAAGATGTTTTTTTCGCTCAAAAGCATCGTTTCCGTTGCAAGTAGTCACAACTTGTGTGACTAGACAAGGCTTATAACATTTTCTTAGTTGAAATCAGTAGTTAAAATCAGTACTTAGAATACATACGCGCGCGAATTGAAGTAACTATCGGATTTGCGGGAAGGGAGAGGGCAAAAACGCAAAGAAGATACAACATCTTAGCTGTAATTGTAGTATGCTTCATGGCAATATCCACACCTGCAGCTGCAGCTACATACTACTATGCAAGCCAGCGCGCCCTTGGTTTGTAGCTAAATGTCAACCATATCAAAGTTTGATGTTAGCTTGCAAAGTCACGATAACAAAAGAGAAGGGAGAAGGCATGGGAGGTGAAAAAATGAAAGAAAAACTTAGATTTATGGTAGCAATAATTTCTATTCTGATGTTATCAGCTATTGTTGCCCCAGTATTTGCTTGCAATAATCAACAAAAAGCTAAAGCAGTAGATTTAACTGGAGTTTGGGCATTTAATTTTGTTGTCGCAGGCGGAGGAGTTTACCCTCATACAATGATAATTAGCTCCTTTAATTCACGCACAGGTGCTTTCTCAGGAACAGGCTACTACAATGTTGACCCAACTTATACATGGACAGTTACAGGAATAGAATCAGGAAATACGCTTACGCTTACATTCAGTATTTTATACACAGGAACAGGTGCTGGATATACTGTTAACGCTGCAGGTACAATAGCTTCATCTACAAGTATGAGCGGAACGGCTACAGATAGTAATTCACTTTCATCAACATGGACAGCTACCAAAGCAACACTTGTCGTAGATGTCTCCTGGATAGTCCTTAACGATGAAGACTACAGGTGGGGTTCTGGATGTTGGGCATTGGACAATGGTATGATGGCAGTTCAAGTATGGCAATTACCAGACAACAGTTATGTGGGAATAAAGACGTACAATGAAATGTTCTACACTCCAAAGGGTGCTTTGAGCCCAGTTGTCGGTACAGTTGAACCTAAAAACGGATACGGAACTATGAATGCACAATACATAGTATCGTTCACAGGAACATTAGCTACAGGAGTGAAAACGACAGGTTGCTTAGGAGTAAAGAATTACGGAGGATCTGTCGCTGATATACTCGGAGCAGGAAATGGTGCACCATCCGGTTATAGTTGGAGAAGTGCATATTTCTCTGCGAGTGCAAATGTTATCTACAGGAGCGATTCTTGGACATACAAACTCTGTGATGATAAAACCGCAACAGCCCGTAGCTTAGTCGAAACAAATGCATATCAACAACCATATTACAACCCTGTAATATTGGCAACTCCGACAGCAGTAGGCGACATAGTTACATAGAAAAACATTGAAACAAACGAAAACAGTGTATTTCCCCTTTTTTTACACCTTTTCCGATCAAAAGAAAAATTAGAGTTTTCCAGAGAGAGTAAAATTTAAATTAAGTATTTAGACGTATTATTTTTACGCATAAATTGGTGATATAATTGGTTAGAGATAAACTCACATTGAGCATAGAAAGAGAGGTTATTAAAGAAGCAAAGAATCAAAGACTCAATATTTCTGATTTTTGTTGTTAAATCCAAGTTTCTTTAGGCAAATAAAATTTCTATTACTACGTACATCATAGCAGCGCGCGAATGAAGTGGCTTGACAGACCAATCGCGATTGTACAGAAAAAAGGGGAGCCAAGTTTTCCTTCTTGGCTAATGCTTGGGAATCTCTTCAGCGGGCGTTCCGTACCCCGAAAACGGGATGTTGCGGACCATGGCTTGAAAGTCTGGGAAGGGAAGCGCAATCATAAGTTCGTTCGGAGACCATTTAGCCAGCTTTCTTGCATGAGAACAAAGAAAGTTGATCTCGGGTCTTCCCTTTGCCAAAACGTTTGTTATCACGGAGCATATGTTGCTTACAGGATAGTAAGTGAAGGGTTCAGCTCCGTTATACGAGACGAGGCTCAGTGCTCTGTCAGCTTGCTCGGGGTTCGCGAAAAGAATAACCAAGTCTGGATCGTTCACCGTTTTTTCTAAGGGACTTAAAGTGACAACGTTTCCCCTCTTTTGAGGTTGGGGCTGCCCTTTCACCGAAGCCAAAGCCGCCTCCATCGACCCATAAGCCCTATGCCTTTTAGTCCAGACGGCTGCCACGGTCTCCAGCGGAAGAATTTCAAGACCCGTAAAATGCTTTCCCAATGGACAGATGCAATTCTCCAAAGAAAAGTTAATAATCGTTTTCTCGCGTCTAACCGCGTCAAAAGCCTGACAAACCAGCAGTTTTCTTGCACTGTCTCCCCTTTCATCAGCACTATTCGAAAAACTCACCGCAACAGGCGTCCACTCCAAACCCAAGGTTTTCACTACTCTGTCAGTTTCTTCCACAAAATCCGCCATCATATAATCTACCTCCAACTAGTAGTATCCTCTCCCAATTCTACTGAGCACCTCGCAAACGCATAAACCTTTTGTCCCAGGTTATTTTCCGCGACAAACGCCCAAAAAACGATTAGCGCGATGATATGGGAATGTTATAGGCGCTGGCCGCTCATGCCATGTTAGCGCAAGCTGGATGTAACTCAAAAATACTGAACCCCAATTTCAAAAATAAACATTGACCATTTTCGCTACTGCAGCGCTCCGCAGTACACCTAGGCTAAAACGTATGGAACCAAGTGCTGCTTAAGACTAAAGACTAATAAACATCAATTTTTTTAAACTTTTTTGTGATATTTCTTTATTCCGAGTCATGACTATGCCATTAGTAACGCTCTAAAAGTGATTTGTTTAGCATGCAGAAAAGGAAGCTAAATTCTTTCAGTACCTCTTGAGTGATGAGCGCTTCTGTTGAATATTCTTCAGGGATAAATCGGGCACTTCATGAACTGCCGTGTAAACCCGACCTCCGCAACAAACGCCAAAGCCCTAATAGCTGGATTTGTCTCAGTATTCTCACGTTTACAAGTTTCAGCCCGCGCAATAGCTGACAATGAGCCAAACTCAACAGTCTTCTCACTAGGAGTAATCACAAGGGCTTTAAACATTTTAGACGCCATCCTGACCATGGACCTCAAACACCTGAATATTCCTCTTTAAAACGTCCAGAAACAATTATATTCTGGATTATCCAGATAACTTAGGTGATCTACAATGGCAACAATCCTAGTAAAAAACCTGCCCGAAGAACTACTAAAAGAGCTAAAACGGCTAAAAGTGGAACTCGGCTGCAAAACCTGGGCTGACCTCCTATCAGAACTAGTGATCACCAGCGAAGAGACCCTGCTCAACGAAGAAAAAAATAGCAAAACTGAAACCGGCGTCAAAAACTTTCTAAACCTAAAAACCGCAGTCTCAACCAAATGGAATAACAGCCCAACAGTACTAGAAGAAACACGCAGGTCTAGACGACATGAAACAGCCAAGTAGACTTCTTACTCTAGACGCCAACGTCCTTATCGCTGCATTAAAAACAGATGAACCTCACAGCGAAAAATGCGCCGAAATACTCAGCAAGGTCCCAAACCACTTCCAGTTAGCAGAACCAAGCATCATCTACCAAGAAGTATGCGGAACTCTTGCCAGAAAAGCAAGCCTTGACATAGCAAACGAAGCAAAAAAGCAAATGGACCTTATGATTAACCCAAAACTACTAACCAACTGTGACAAAAACCTCTGCACCTCAGCATTTTGCTTATGCTCAGAATATAACATATACACAATCGACGCACTCTACCTACAAGTAGCTCTAAAGAACAAAGCAATCATCGTTTCACTAGACAAAGAAGACTTCATAGATAAACTAAAAAAGAAAAAGCTACCCATCGAAGTCTACAACGTCCCCGAATTTCCCTACTAAAACAACAAAAACACATAATTTTCAGAAACTTTCAGGCTTTAGGTCGAAAAATCAAGGCAATTATAGTTTTCCTCACGCTCATCGCTATATACATGGACAGAAAAGAGAAACTTGCTCTTTTAAACCTCTACCGAAAACTCCAGCATAACGACACTCGGCTGAGAATCCATGTCAGAGTGGGAAGTATGTGCAACGTGATAGAGAAATTCAGGTCTTACACGGCCTCTGCTTGGCTTTTTCTCCTTCAGAACGAGCCCCTCAGAGCCAAACCGCTCAAGATGAATTATTACTGTTGAACAGGCAAAACCTAAATCACTAACCAACTCACCAAGCGTCATGGGCTCATGTTTCCTGCTCAGAATATCGAGTATCTTGCGGTCAAAAAAATCCAGATACATACGGACAAAAAGCTAAGGCCTATTAAAATCTATTTTTGTCTGAATTATGCCACAAGCTGGCGCGCTTCAATCCAAAATTGGAAGAAAAACCCTGCCAGCTGTCTTAACGGAGGTTATCGGTAACTTCTGCATCAAGTCAAGGGAAAGCGGCTACCGTGTGTTGATGGCGCAGAAAGAATAAGAAGTGACAGCCGCTGAAGTTTAGCGTTCTAGTTGAAGGGGCTGCCGCAATGGGTGCAGAACTTGGCTTCTTCGGTGGCGCCTCGCCCGCATTTTGGACAGAACCTAAATGCGGTTTTTGACATACCTTGAAGTCTGATCCAGAGGCGTTCGATAACTTCCCAGCCTTTCCGCCGTGGGATGGCACCCATAAGGGCGCCTTTGCTGAAGCTTTGCTCAACTAATCCAGTGTTGCCGATCCAGCCTTCTGTGTGCACGGTGATGTAGCCTGCGGAACTTGACCTTAGGGAGATTTCAAAGAACTTGGCAGCCGTTAACCCTAAACCCGCAGGCAATCCTAAACGGCCTTTGAAGAAGCCATCTCGTCCATCGCGTCCCTCTATCATTTCGATGCCCTCATGCTGCATCCAAGCAACGATTTCGCTCTTGATTTCCTGTTCGGTTCTTCCTATAACATTAACATCTTGTATGGTTCTAGCCATAATTTTTACCCTTTGCTGCTATCGATTTTTTGCTGTGACGCTTTATAGACTTTTGGGTCAAAGCAACAAGCCGGAAGAATGAAAGTACATGGGGGTCACCAGACGCGCGCATGTTTGGGTTTCGTGCGAGCCGTTTCACCAGGTCTTTCATGTAGGGGATTTGTTCTAGCTGTCGCAGCATCAAAGCTCGAAGGTCGCATTCTGGGTTGTACGTTACGGGTCTTCCTGAGCCTTCAAGATGGAGACCTTTCCAGAGGATGGAGCGGATAGGAGTTAAATCCAAGTTCTCGAACAGAATCATGGGAGAACCTGATCTCTTCACTTCTCATCAATATGGGACAGGCTCTCCCATTAAAAAAAATTATTTAATCTGCCCGCGCGTGCCATGCGCACAAATCTTAAATACCACGTAGCGAAACACTCAACTAACGGACATGAGTTCAAATGAGAAAGGTAAATCTGACAAATTCTTCGAACGATACAGCCAATTACACGCGAAATAGTGCGAAGGTTCTTTGCAAACCGTTTAGTATTGGAGGACATTAAAATGAAGCCATATCGAAGTCTTCTGGTTGCGTTAAGTGTAGCCCTTATTTTTGCAATTGCCTTTTCAACTTGTATGCACATCAATGTTGGGCAAGCAGCAAGCGTTCCTCCCACCGGGACCCTTTATATCAGTAACAACATTCTAGGCGTCACAATCCAAAACAGCTCTTCAGGCATTGGAACTTTCACGATAAACACAGACCTTGGGCACCCGAACCCAAGTCAGAACGTTCTTTACGGCGGAAGCTCCTATAGTCCTGGGACGACATTCACAACCATCAGGGTCGAAGACACGCACAATGAATATGTGACAACATCGTATTCTCCATCTGCTTCATCAGGATACACTGTGAAAGCACTGGACGGCTACAGCCCGGTGGCTACAAGGCTAAGTAACACCGAAGCGACTGTAACCTGGACAACCAGCGAAAACCTTCTCGTGACTTTGCTATTAAGCATCCAAGGCACGACCCTAGCGAACACAATGGTAGAAATTACAGTGACAGTTAAAAACAACGACGCCATGGCGCATTCAGTCGCTGTAAGAAACGAGTTGGACATAATGATCGACGGCAGTGACAACTCGTGGATTAGAGCATGGACGGATCCGAGCACTCCTCAAAGCTGGACCAACACTGAAACCAATTGGGTTGCACCTAGTTTCAATTTCTGGGAAACCACAAATGATCCATCAAGTCCCGTGTTTTCCATTTATGGCTCCACCTCGTTGCCTAACGCCAGCCCAGCACCTACGGTGCCTGACAGATTAGTCTACGCATCTTGGGGATCATCCTTTTTTACCGCCTACGACTATACGACGTCAGGCCTAAGTGGAATGGATAGCGCTGTCCTCTACTACTATAACGCTGCGACAGTTAGTCCGGGCGCCACGATATCTCGCACAGCATACCTTACAACGGTTGTTTCGTCTTCGACATCACTTGCTTGGTCGACTGATTCTGCTGCCAACACTATATCAACTGTCCTATCATCTGGCAACGTCTACGTTAAGGGAAGTGGCCTTCCGGTAAGTACGGATGTCGCAATCTATCTGATCCCAGACGGACAAACTGCCTCGCCATCTAATGCTGTTGCAAACGCGCTTGCTACGACAACCGCTTCAGGAGACCTTCCAAACACTCTGGTTTGGTCTGCACCGTTAACTCCTGGACAATATGATGTTTGGGTTGACGCAAACAAAAACGGAGTGTTCGATAGCGGAGACGCGTTGAACAACCAAGCCGGCGGCATCTACGCATTCGATGTTACACCAGCTCCAACCCCAACACCGTCTCCAACGCCTACTGCTACTCCAACCCCAACACCCACTCCAACCCCAACACCGTCTCCAACGCCTACTGCTACTCCAACCCCAACACCCACTGCTACGCCGACACCCTCGCCAAGTCCTACGCCAACCCTAGCACCCGTGATTCCAGAATTTCCATCAACTGTAATATTGCCGGTGCTTGCGGGCTCTACGCTGTTTGCTGTTATCTTAATCAAGAAAAAGCTTGCAGGGAAAATCCACAACTAACAAAGAATCCCTTTTTTTCTTGTTTTTCGTGTACACATCAGAAATGAGCCTTTGGTTTAAAGTTTACAACTCAAAACCCAAACCTTTTCCCCTTCCTTCTACAATCACTCTCTCAACTACCAAAACAAACAAAAACAAACCCAAAACATTCAGATTCACCTGTTTTCAAACTGAATGTCACAGGAATTGACAAATTAGCAAAGTGCGCTTCTTAACAAACCTTATTTCGGTTGGACTGCAACAGAAAAGATATGCCCAAACGAAACAGAGCAGCATCCTTCCTGCTAATGCCAATAGCCGCCTTTCTCTGGTGCATTGGCTGGAGCCTTTACTGGACAGGACCCAAAAGAGAAACAACAATACCAAAACCAAAATTGCCTGTTCAGAAAGAGCTAACCATCTTTGTGCCGACACCAGAACAAAAGTATGCAACCTAACCTAAACAAAAAATTAGTTAAATATCAATACCCAAAGTATTTACTTAAGGATGGGGGTCGGGTTGATTTGGTCAAGCGGAGCTGCGAAGCTAAAGGCTTGGAATTCTTGGAGACCAGTCTCGCCGTTCATTTCTCAGATACTTAGCTAACAGAAAAGCCTCTTCACTAATCAGAGTTTCAAAAGTCTGCCTCTTGCCTACCTTCATTCTTGGAATTTCTATCTTAACCTCGAAAAACTTGTTTAGGCCATAGAGAACCCCCCCTAAAATTTTGATCTACTGTAAAGTCAAGAGCTTTCTTGCTAACTTTTCTGTAGATAGCTTACGCTAAAACGATAAATTAAATGCTGAAAAAAAGACTGAGAAGAAAGTTCCCTTTCAGCTTAATTTTTTTTTAAGAATAAGCGATTGCTTCATTTTGAGCATGCCAAAACAGATAAACTTTTGTTTGAAGAAGCATTCCAACAAGCTTGACTAGCTTTGCCATTTTCACAGGGTCTGCCTTCTCAATGCAGGCAATGTAGTCCGATGTTTTTCCAAAAGGTTGATGTCGGCTGACTGCAAACTCCTTCTTGAACCGCGGATGTTTATTCCTTATGAATGCAGCTTTAAGCTCATCTATTTGTTCCGAGCTCAAGCTCTCAAGTCTTCCCTTAACATAACGTTCACTGCCTAATAGCTGCAGGTCAAAACCCAACTTCAAGAGCACTTTAGAGACCTCTGAAACGCTTTCAACCTTTTGTTGTTCAGCTATTTTTTGCATTCCTGCCTTTTCTGCAAACGGGTTATATTTCGCCATGACTGCAATCACCTCAACATAGGGCGTGCCTACTAGAGGAAGTGTTTCATGAATTAGTTTGGCGCCTAAGCCAATTGTTCGGTATTTTGGATGGATAACCACTCGGCTGATGATGCTTAGTTGCTTGTTCATTTCTTGCATTGACATCCGCGGTAGCACTAGTCGCCTTCCGTAGCAGGCGGGCGGAGGATAACTATAAACAATTACGCCGCAAAGCTCTTCACCTCTGACTAAGCGGAAAATCTTGCGCGGAACGGCAAACTTATGACCACGATAATGGAAAACGCAGAGTTTAAGCCAATCCTCTTTGCTTCCCTGTTCAACTCTCATTTCTCGGATTAGACTGCATTCCACTGTGGTTTCGTTCGAGTAATAATTGATTTCAATTTCTTCTCCAAACCGCTTATGCACATGCATGCTGGGGTTTAGGTCCTCAAACAAGTCACCATGCGTAGTGGCAACAATCACCGCCTTACCTTGCTGCCTGGCTAATTTTTGTACATTAAAAGCGATAATCTTGGCAGTGTCACGGTCTAATGTTGCGCAGAATTCGTCCATAAGCCACCAGCGCTTACCGCTCTCTATAAGCTTAGCAACTCGATACCTATACTTCTGGCCATCACTCAATTGGCTGTATGTGCGTAGGAAAAGGAAAGCATCGTTCAAGCCAACTTTGCTTAAGAGCTCTAGGGCCTCTTCAACTGTTGCGCCGACTGTTTCGATTAAGGGTTTTTCAGGATCAACGGAAACCTCGGATAAGTCAGCTGCTTCATCGCCCAGATCCGCCCTGATTGCTCGCAGTAAGACGCTTTTGCCTGACCCGCTGTCCCCTGTGATATATACGATGTCTCGCAGTCCAATCTGCAGTTCAGCGTCAAGAACCTTGAACTTCTGCGCTTCGTCAATGCCTAAGCCGAACGCTTCAGCGACAACAAGGCTCCTTGGAGTAGGCTTAGTATGCGTCTCGTAGCTTATGTTAAATGTGAACTTGCCCGCTGCCCTATCATAAACTCTGCGGAACTGCCTGATGCGGAAAAACTCGTCACGCCGCCTCGCGATTCGACATTCACCGTTAACCTTGCGTTCTGCCAGTTTCTTGCGAACACGAGTTAAGTCAGATTTACCTTTTCTCAATCTGCATAGTCTCCGCTGACAACAATTAAAATGCACAAAAACAGACGTTACCACGTACATTCAAAGCTGAAATGTACGTAGTAAACCAAAACTATCTTGTTACGCCCGTGACCTGACGCTGCTTAAGCTTCCTGCGCACTCTTTGCAGTTTAGCCCTACGTTTTCCGCCCAACAAAAACACCGATAACAATTCCCGAAAGACCAGAAATCGACGCAAAAACCTCACTATTCCACGCATGCAGTATGGCCAAATTCGCAATCTCAATAGCCGTCAAACACGCAGTCATGCCTATGCCGAACTTTACCACGTACACAAGCGTTTCATTCGGCTCCTCAACAATAACAGCAGCCCGCCCAGGAACCCGACGCCGACGCGTCAAAGCACGCTTAATCAAGTCGGCCATCCGTACTCAGCCTCCGCTGAAACGTCTGCGAATGATTAAACGCCCGGTGCCCACCCATCAAGAAACTGTTAACAAGCTTATCCGCCACTTCTCTGGGAATATGCTCTTTAACCAGCACCGACACGCCCACAGCCCAACTAAGCGGAATAGCCGTATAATCCAAGTCAAAGACGCCGTCAGCATAACGAAAACTGTTCTGCGCAATAACAACATGCTTAGTTTTGCTGCCGAACAAACCCACATAAACACCCCAACTCTTAACCGGCACATCAATCAACGTACCACTACTACTGCTCTTGCCAACACTAGCATCGCACCATTCCACACAGATCAAGTCACCTACACAAAGCGATTCAAGCTGCCTCTTCAAAGATTTCTCTTTCTCTTTCTCCAAACTCCAACCCCAAATTTATCTTTTACATAACCTGAGCCAAAACCCCGCCAGAAGGCGGAGGCGCCGCTGCCTTGAAAGTGGCGATGCAACCAACATAAGTTCCTGATGCAAGAGAAGTAGTTGCTGTAGAAGCTGCACCTGTTCCTGAAGCAATGTGATATAAATAGGCTTCAGCTATGTAAGCATACGCATATACTTTTTGTCCTAATCCATCAAGAAGACTAAAACTATTAGTTGGTGATGATTGAGTAATGTCACTACTTGAAGTTGTAAAAATACTTCCAATCCATAATTCAGATGCTTGAGCTGTTGTCGCTGTCGTGCCCGTACTTGGTGCACCTAAATTGGCACCACCAGCAGTAGCTGTCGTATCAAGAAAACTGGATGTGGCTATCCCCGACCATTCGCAGACATCAGCAACTGCACCATAAGCGGCACTACCCGATAAGGTTACAGTGATTGTTTTTGAAGCGCCTGAACCAACTATACCTATCCAAATTTCAGTATCTTGCTTATTAGTAGAATACTCTTTCTGTGCTTGCGGGTTACCTTCCCCCGCCCAAGTTACACCTGTTTGAGTAATACTTGATATAGTAACGTAAGCGCTTGAGTAACTGCCATAACAAAGTATTAGAACGTTACCACTTATTGGAGTAGCATACAAAGTCACTGTAATGGAGCTACCTGTTGTTGTTCCCCGTGCGTTAGCTACACTTCCACTCGTACCTTGATTCTGAGCAATCGCTATCGTGAAATATTGATTTAAATAGTTCTGTTCCAACCCGCTAAAATGCGGAAAAAGATAAGTATGCACATAATCATGGAGAACTTGTGAAGCTATACCATTGAAACAACCTTTCAATAAGCGTGATGGAACCTTGACTGCGAAAGGATATTTTTCACCGCAAAAAGGGCAGTGACGACTTTTATAAGGAACCCGTTTCTTGCATCTGGGACAAATATACACTTTTCTTCCGTGTAAATGAGCTGAACTTAAATGCTTTATCCGCTCCAAATTAACCCGTTTTTTAGAAAGAGATTTCGTTACTGTTATTGTCATTAGCTAAACGCCACCGACTGAGTACATACGACTTCAACCGTCAAATCCGCGCCCGCAATTGTAGATCCGACCTGATCAATGTCAATTGTGAGTTTATCGCCTTCTGCGAGAGCCGTGACGTCTGGCGTTCCAGAATCCGCTTGAGTTCCGCTAATAGCGATCGTAGGCCTGTTTCCTTGCGTAGTAAAAATTGTCGTTCCCGCTTTATTCACATCCACAATAAGAGTTGCCCCAGTCGGCGCGGTCTTAACAACAACCTTCACTTTCACGATAGTAAGAGTACACGGCGCCACAATAGTCGGAGCCTTATCAGTCCCAACAGCTAAAGTTCCCACAACAGCAAACGTCAACGTAGTCACAACGGTGGTGGCGTCCCCCGCCAAAACCATCTTCTTCCAAGTCGTCACCAAATCAACTCACCGACGCTGACGCAACTAAGTCTGTGGGCTTCAGTGGATTCACCTTAACTTCCGCAACGATCTCCGCGATGTACTCATGCTGTAGAATCTGAAGCACGGAAAGCACAACAACCTGTGGATACTTCGAAAGCGTTGGCACTAACTCATCATGCAACCTTCCGACTTCCTCAACTTTCTCTTTTTTCCAATCATCTTCCAAACCCTGCAGGAAACCCTGAATTCGGCGCTCTATGAACGCCTTATCCTTATCTCTATCTCGGCTCGTCTTTTCACCTCCCAAACACACTAATTACCCACGCCTAAGCAACCGTGCAAATATACGGGTGCGTGTCACCAGTCTTGAAGTAGATTTGCCCAAGAACAGGCGTTGACGGATCGCTCGATTGATTGTCAAGAGCCATATTCGTCATCTGCTGCTTACCACAGTTGACAGCGCCATCAGCCGCGTTATGCGTATTCAACTTATGAGCGGTCGCCGCCCAAGTAGCGGGACAAGCATGCACGTGGTCGCTCCTCGCAAGCGAAGTCGCTGTACCTTCAGCGGCTGAAGCACTTTCCGCAACGCTGCCAGTTGGCTGCGCAGTCGAAACATTGTGCTTGTGATCTCGCCGAGAAGCGTCACTTGCGACTCCCGCGTCAGCCGTTGCCTTCGTCACATCAACTGGAGCAGTATCACTTAAAACAGCGGCATCGCCTTCCAGCAGAACCTTCTTCCATGTCGTTACCATCCAATCACCTCCTACTCCGTCAATTCCATTTTAAGTTGAAAATCAGTTGGATCATAGTAAAGCCTATGATTCACGTACACACGCTGACCAACTTTTACATAGACAAAAAGACAGTTATCTTCCTGTTTGAAACCAACCTTATCTTTTCCGCCTAACGAAATAATAAAAATGCCAGTGTCAAGAAACACAGCATCTTCCTCGACTTTTATGCTCATATTTCCTTCACTAGAATTATGAACGAGTTATGGAATCCAAACTACCATCATCATTCCAAGTGAACGCAAGCGTAAAAAGCAAAGCGTCACTGCCGTCATAAGCTTTGATTGTAGCAACCGTGCCATCCCCATTCCAAGTGAAGGCATATTTCGCGATTTTCTTGCCCGATGGAGCACTTGTCAAAGCGCTTAAAATCGCATCATGAATCGACTCGCCACCCCAAACACTCAAGTCCTACACACTCCAAAAACTTTTCTTACCACGTACTCGCAACCTCCAATCATCCCGAAACCTTATACCTACTCTCGTATGCTTCCAATTTCCGCGATAACTCATCGACCTTTGCGTTCAGTTGCTTAATTGCGCCAAGGGCAAGACCCAGCAGATGGCCACCGTGGATCAACCCTGATTTTGAGCGTATCGCTTCAGGCAAGCTCTTGTTATCAATCAGTGGAATGCCAAGTTTATCAACTTTTTTGCTTATCTTGAGACCTTTGATTATTGCCAGGTCGTCCATGAAGTCCATGTGTCCGAGTGCGTTGTACCAGACGCTGTCGCCAGCAACAACGTTCCAGTAGGTTGTTGTGTCACCGCATTTGCCAGTGTTTACCCCGCCTGATGGGTAGAGATTCACGTGATCATGCGGTGCAGGCGCATATCGACCGTTGGGGTTTACATACATTGGATAGAAGTCAGTGCCTTCGGCTTCCAAAATGAGACCAGCAGTGTCTCGAGGGATTGCGTTGATGTTGACTCTACCGTTGTTGTCGATTGTGTCGACGCCTGCAACTTTGACGCCTGTTTTCAAGAACAGTTTGTTAAAGCGGAATGAATCGCATCCTAAGTCATCGCTGCCGTCTGCGTATGGCCTAATAATTGTGCTTGCAGCTCTGAGAATCAGGTCTCCAGTGTAAGAGACAACGAAAAAGTTTGTTCCGTCGAAGCCTACGCATGCTTTTAGCACTCGGCTAGTTAGCAGGTTTAGGACTGGAGAGGTTTTGTCGATTTCGACGTTGCTCGTAAAAATACTACTACCTAAGCCGCCAGCTCCTAAAGTGGAGACTGGAACACCTCTTTTGCCAAGTTTCGTCCTGCTCAGTTTCTCAACGTTAACCGTGAACGCCCGCAAACCATACAGGTAATCGGCAAGCTGAGGCGGTTCCTTCTCAAAGTTGATGGTTAACTCAAGCGTTTGAGTCGCAGCATCCATCTTATACTCGATACTATCAACACGATAGTAAGCGTTTAGACGCGGAACGAAAACCTTGTCAGCGGCAAGAATCGGCGAGCTGCCATAATCGATAACCGTGCTCGTGATGGTGAGGTATAGCGCAGGGTCTTTAAGATAAGCCAGCAACGCCCTAGCCCGAAGAGTACATTCGTTGTCGCTCCAAAGCTCCTCATCCGTCTCGCTATACTCACGTAAACCATAAGCCGTTTGACTGCCCGCATCTTCCATAACCGCGGAGTACCTGCACCCACCAAAGTACAAGCCATGAACCCAAAAGTTACCCGAACCCACATCCGTGGAGAACCAGAAGTCAAAGCGCACCACTTTAACCTGCGTCCAGTCAAAGCCCGATTGAATAGAATCCCATTGGCTAGCGTAGGTAGAGCCAACACCTATCTCGGTGCTATGAAATTGTCCATCTCCAGGAGTAACTGAGATTTTTTTCTGCGCTGCTCGACTACTTGTATCAAAAATCGTTACTACGCCCGTGCCTGAGTAGCTGCCGTCCAACCTGGCTTGGAAGTCAAGCTTAGGATACTGTTCGCAGCTGACTTCTTTTCCACTATTTAGCGTAAAATGGCAGGCGCCATAGTAAAGAGAGCCTGGGACGCTTAGTTCAATGCAGGCACCGCCATCCGGTGCACCCGTAGAATCAACGCTTACATTGCCAGAATCCGCAGCCCAAGCGCCATCCGAAGGCGTTAAGCTACGAGTCCACGAGACCTTATCAGTTGGAACACTCTTATCCGCCAGGCCATAACTCATAATTTTGTTTCTGACCCTGCTTATGTCAGTGCGATACTCGATTTGTTCGATTCTATCCGTCAGGTCCACAGTATTAGTTTTGCTGTACTTAGGAAAAAACTCGAATTTACCGTCAGGCGCCACACGAAAATCATAGCTAATTACGCCCGACTTATCTGCACTTCCAGCAATGTACTTCAAGATGTCCCAGACAGGCGAATCAGAATACTCCAAGTCAGTGTACGTAGTATCCGTGTTTTCGACTAATTCAATGCTACCACGTACATGACTGATACCTGCATAGTAGTCCAGCAGGTCTTTGACTATGGCTTCGCCCTTTTGTGAAGTATACGTTTTTGTGACGACTCGGCGGAAAAGCTTCTCACCCCAACACCTACCCGAAACCTTCACATAATACTCGTTAGGCTTATCCTGGAAGGAAACGCTCTCCGTCCGAGTGGTAATAACCTGCGGAACGTTGGAACCTCTGCCGATGCAAATATAGCCATCCTGCCCAACGCTAAGCGGATAAGCCCCGCTAGGACTATATTTGCCGTCAAAATTCTGCAGCGTAAGCTCCCAACTACTGACCTCTTTAGTAGCGCCAAGATGCACTATGCAATCAACAATGTCAGCCTGAGGAACTCCGACGGAGCCAAGGGCAACCGTCATCTTAGGGATTTCAACGCTCATTCAACGCCACTCCGGTACAAGGACTGCTCCCCAGCCCTGGATATGCTCTTCATGTTAGTAGTCGTGTTAGTAGCAGCAGTATTGAAACTCGTAACGCTTGCAGTCGCCGAATTCATCTGCGAAGCAAAATAAGCCACCGCAACCGCCGCGGCAATTATAACAGCGATTCCTATGCCCGTTAAGGCGAGGAAAGTAGCCTGACTGATATTAAGAGCGTTCTCCGCGGTAGTCGCAAGCCACGTAGCCGCCGTCTTAATGTTTGTAGCTACAGTTGAGGCTATACTTGCACTCGCGCTTCCAGTCTCCATTGACGTATTCAATGCTGTTGCTGTTGCTTGACCTTCTGTTGCACTCGTTGCTGTAATAGTTGAGGCAGCATTAGCCGCTTGCGACGAAGTATCAATGGTAACTGATGCAGTGTGACCCTGCGTCATAAGAGTCGAGTAACCTAGCATGCGAGCAACCTCACTCACAACAGTCACCACCGCAAGAGCATCGCGCACGTACTTCGTTGACTGCGAATCAAGAAAGCCAAAATCAGTCCCAAGCGTGGTTATGCCTAAGCCTAAACTGCTAACGCTGCTAATGCCCCTCGCAACGGTCGTAAGCTTAACCGTAGTCGCCTCAGCCTGAGTCCCCAAATCATCAAAACTTGTTCCAGCAGCCTCAACATTGGCGCCCATTTCACTTGCTGCAACGCCAACCTCACTGAAACTTGTCTGGATTGGAGAAACATCGATAGGTGGGATGACTGGAACCTCAACAGGAGCAAAACTAATCGTTATCGGCGTAGCTTCAACTTGAGCTTTAACTGTTGCCGCGTCTTCTGCCACTTGGTTAATTTGAGGAGAAGCCAAGTTCTCCACATTAAGGATCATTGGTGAACTTGAAACAGCAGAAGCCATACTTGCTGCGTCACTGCCGATAGCCTCAAACGTAGGCGAAGCTTCATTAACAGCCTGAATCGTTACGCTAATTTCGCCTAAACTCACTTTTCTGAAGCCCCCGCTGCCGCATTCTGCAAAGCTAAACTAATCAGTAACAAAAGTTTCGGTGCACTCTCTTGAAGCGCACGCGTCAAAAACAACCTTGGCTGAATACGGCTTGTTCCAAACTCTTGGAAAAACGCATAAAGCACACTGCAACCGACCTTAACCACCCATGCGCTTAGGACCTGCGCGTAAATGCTCTGCATCAAACGGCCAGTCCGAACTGGAGCAAGCTGCCTGGCGCGAAACATAATTTCCTGCGCCGTCTGCACCAACGCATCCTGCACATAATCCTGCATGCCATCATCAAGCCTCTCCATTTTACCGCCGAAATCCCCATCATCAACACTAACCGTGAACTCAACACTCATTATGAAAAGCCTCGCACGCCACTTTGACGCTTAACCTTCTCCATCTCTTCTTGCGACTGGCTATCAATCTCGCCCAAGATAACAAGAAACTCCTGCAACCTCTTAACCGGCTGACGCTCAAGCTGCTGCACAGTCCACCCGAACTCTTTGCATAACCGAAAATCAGTTAGGGCTTCATGTGGTTTCCCACGTCTCATAGCCCTTAGAAGTTTTTTGTTTCCTCAACCGACACAATACTAAGCTTATTCGCGATTCTGCTAAGCAACTCGCCCAGTGCAATGAGAATTCCGTCCTCGCCTTCGCTTAACAGTTTCTCGAGCGTTATCGGCTTGTTCTGCGGCTGCTCTACAAGCGAAGCATACACAGTCTCAGCTTGGATAGCTACGTAATCAGCCGTTACGACAACGCCAGTCTGAGGATTATACTTCGTATACTTCTGCAGAATACGATTTCTTTTAGCCCAAGTTATCTCTTGGAAAACATATTTACCAGCATATTCCTTGCCATAGCGTTCATCTATTTCAACAATTTCTTTTTTCATTAATTATCACCATTACCATAATTTTTACCACGTAAATCCTAGACCTAGGTTCAAATCCCGCCAGTACAGCGACGGCAAACTAAGAAACTCTGTCGACACGGCAGTGATTCCGTATCGAGCAAACCAGAAGCGAGAAGTTAAGGGCTTGCTTAGGGTGGACAAGAAGTTTCGAACCTATGGACCAGACGACCAGAAGAAAGAGTATCACAAGAGGCCGTATAGAAGCGGTTTACAGTTTCCTGAAGACGCAGTACAGCATGGCCATAAACAAGGTTAGAGGCGTGTCAAACGTTGCTTCTTACGCACTTTATAGCCTGTTATGCCTGGTTTTGAATAGAGAGGCAGCAGAGAAAATTGGACGACCAGACAAAGCAATCTCACCTACCTACTTCAACACGTAATATCAGGACAGGACAGCGCACGATTGCTTTCATAGTGTTTCTTATGCTTGCGTCTTCGTCGACAACAAGGATTCTGGCAGGTTTATCCAATCCTTTTCACCTTCGGTTATGGGTTTAAGGTCAATCGGCAAGGTAACCGTGAATGCTGTGCCTTTGCCTTTCTCGGCTTCAACCGTTATTGTTCCTCCGTGTGCCTCGATCATGCGTTTGCATATGGCTAAGCCGAAACCCATGCCTTGAGCCTTCGTAGTGGATAGCGGGGAGAAAATTTTCGGCATTATTTCTTCTGGGATGCCCATGCCCGTGTCTGCGAAAGTAATTTCAACACAGCCGTTTGCTTGTTTGCAGGTTAGTGTGATTGTGCCTCCGTTTGGCATGGCATCTATTGCGTTCTTGACAAGGTTGATGAAAACGCGTTCTATTTTGTTTTTATCAATTATTAATGTAGTCTCTCCTGAAATGGTGTTTATGATCTTCACATTTTCTGGGATTCTTACCATTGTCAGGGCGTCTATCAGAACATTCCGTACCGAGTTCACTTGCAGTTCCAAACGCATATTTCCGGAATAGTCTAAGAGGTCGTTGATGATTTTGTCTGAATGTTCGACTCCTTTCTCAATCGCCTCAAGCATAACCTTAGCTTGGTCTTCTTTGATTGTAGCACCCTTCTTTTTCAAGAAGTAGGCAGCGCTTTTGATACCTTGTAGCGGATTGCGCAGGTCATGACCAACCATTCCTGCTAGCTCCCCGATGGCAGCTAATCTTTCCGCATTGGACAGCTTCTTCTCTAATCCTCTCTTTTCAGTTAGATCTCGAATCATCACCACATAACCGAATGGAGCACCTTGAGCATCCCGCAGAGAACCTACAGTCAACTCAGCTGGATATACAGACATATCCTTCTTAATGATGTTGCATTCTAAATGAAAGGGTGACCCGCTTCCGTTGTTTTCCTCAAATGTCTTTAGGATTCTCTTGTAATCAGCTTCAGACAGAAATGAGGACGCTGGCTTTCCAATAAGGTCGTCGCGAGAATAACCTGAAGATTCGTACATTTGCTTGTTGCCTTCCATTATGTTATTTTGGAGGTCAACTGCTAAAATGGTGTCTGGAGAAGCAGCGAATATGCTCCTGAGCTTCTCTTGATTCTTTTTCAATTCTGAAGTTCTCTCTTCAACTTTCCTTTCAAGACTTTCCGAATATTTCTTAAGCTCATCACGGGAATTATGTATCACAGTAAGCATGCCATTAATTCTGCAGCCCAAGTTCGACAACTCGTCGTTTCCTTGAACCATAACATACTTTTGCTGGTCACTATTTGGATTTATTTTGACTACATCATTGGTAAGTCGGCTCA
>Ga0187878_1001801_pt1 | contig 20089 bp, 27 predicted proteins | sample June2016WEW_17_1_FD_132979 | JGI IMG/M metagenome (GOLD analysis project Ga0187878, IMG submission 132979) | Peatland microbial communities from SPRUCE experiment site at the Marcell Experimental Forest, Minnesota, USA - June2016WEW_17_150 | ecosystem: Environmental > Terrestrial > Soil >...
GCCGATGTTGGTCTCCTTCTGTTTGTTACCCAGACGGGCTTGGTTGTGGAGGAGACGACCTCCCGTATCTCCTTCAGCGTCGGAGGGTATCCCTTGAATCCCTGCAGTTCAAGTTGAAACCCGTCTGCGCCGTCGAACTCTCCCAGCTTCATTGATCGGACGCAGTGTGAGACGTCGTCATCCGAGATCACCCCAACTATGAATGGCCGTGGAAGCTCCGTGAACTTCAAACTTGACCCCTTCCTAAATATCCTAGAGAGTGGATAAAAGACTGCATTAATTACTTTAGTGTTAACGATTTTTTTACCAGCGCGTGTATCAATGACAAAAAATAAACCATTTTTCCATGCGCGCGCTTCGTGGGTGGTAAGAAGAAACCATCAGACAAGCTTGGAGAAAAACCATGAATATGTTTAGAGGTGTTCCGGTTTTTAAGGCGATGAAGCTCGCCTTCAATTGTATGCGCGCGCTTATCTCATTGTCTATGTTAATTTGATCGGTACGCACATAACCAAGCATCGCGCGCGGTTTCCTTAGCTTTAAGGTGTAGCCTTTCACAACCCTATCTATGCTTGGGGTCTCATGAAATTGAGTAATACACCTGGTTACTATGATAAGAGAGGCGAGTTTTGGAGGAAGCACTTCGAAGCCGGTCTCGAGCTTGAGTCCTTCATCAAATCAGGAAAACCCGAGGAGGTTGTTAATTGGAGGGAGCGGGCTGAGAGAATCCCGGACCTCACACCCGAGCAGAGGGCTCGGTTGGAAGGTTATGACAGGGAATTAAACATCTTGATGTATGCTGGTACATGGTGTGGAGATTGTTCTCGGCAGGCGCCGATGCTTAAGAAGATAGCTGATGCTGCCGGTGATAAGGTGAAGCTGAGACTTGTTGAGAGGGAATCCTCTAAGGAGCTACAGGATGAGTTGAGACTAGTTGGCGGGTTGCGGGTGCCTGTTGTCGTCTTCTTGACGGAGGACTTCTGGGAGGTGGGTCGCTTCGGGGAGCGACTTCTTCACGTTTATCGTTCGAAGGCGGCTAGGGAGATTGGGCGGGGCTCAGATGAGGGTGTGCTTAGTCCTGGTGCCCTCGAGAAGGAGATGTCGGATTGGCTTGACATCTTCGAGAGGATGCTTCTTATGGTCCGGTTATCTCCTCCTCTTAGAAAGAGACATGGCGATTAGGTAGTTGGTTGTGCGCTTGCTCGTCTACAGGTTCCTTTTCTAGCCGCAATATAATGAAGGTGCACGCGCGCGCAAGTTTTATGTATACACAAATTCTAGAGCAATAATAGCAACCGAATTCGTGGTGGTGGTAGAGTTAATGAGTAAAATGACAATCATCTCTGTGATAGCGCTGGGAATTATCGTGGGGGCGGTGCTGGCATTCATCACTGGAGGCTTTCTCACTTACTATGAGGCACACTCCATGTTTACGACTGTCAATGGCTGGAGCACCAGCTTGAATTATGGTGAATGGGGTAACAACATTCTCTTACGAGCAGCGTTTGCCCAAGTCCTTACCGCCGCTAACGTGCCAGCGGAGGCAGTTTACTGGTCAACAACCGTGGACAGCACGGGTAGCCATCTGAACGGAACACATGACTATATAATGCACTTCCCCGCCGGAGGGCTCCCTCCCAACGATGCCTTCTGGTCGTTGACAATGACCGACTTAAAGAGTTACATGGTGAACAATTCGATAAACCGTTATAATGTCGGTTCATTGTCGAACCTTGTACCGAACGCCGATGGGTCCATTGACATATACATACAAAACGCACCTCCATCCGGCAACGAGTCCAACTGGCTGCCGGCGCCCTCAGGCGACTTCAAGCTGTGGCTGCGCGCCTACCTGCCCGGCCCAGCAATCCTGAATGGTGAATACCAGGTGCCGCCCGTTGTGGAGATGAGCTGATGCCGAATATTAAACACAAGCAACTGCTCATGTTCGCCTTGATAGTGCTCGTAGTGTGGGGAGTAGGCACCGTCGCCTACATCTACTATTATCCGCATCTAATTTACGACGCGTGGGATAAGGCGATAGTCAATAACGGCGACGGGGCAACGGCAAATTCCTCCGGCATTCCCGTTAATACGCTCTACACGTTGCCCACCCTCGCTTCCCCATCTACACACAACAATTTGGCAGGAGGAAACCACGACACGCTCTACACCTTGGGTGTGCTTGATCTGAGCAAAGGGCCGCAGGTTTTGCACGTGCCGAACATGGATGGACGATACTACAGTATCGAGTTCGTCGACCCTTGGGGTGACGCCTCCTATGTCGGCCAACGCACCACCGGTACTCAGGCGGGTGACTATCTCATCAGCGGACCAGGCTGGAAGGGGAATCTACCCATGGAAATGACGCAGATAGCCTTTTCGGACAATTCAGTGCTCATCATCGGAAGGGTGCTCGTGTATAATGATAGCGACCTGACGACCGCCTATAACCTTTCGAAACTGATACAGCTCACGCCACTGACATAACTGATTAATGCGCGCGCGAAGAATGATGAGGAAACGATAATATGTACCGCCAAAGCCTTTGGTAGAAGGGCTCTCTCCTCTTGTGAATATTACCTAATAGTTGGTTGCTGTGTCCGTCTGTCTGTTTGTCTTAGAGAGTATAGGAGAGAGTGTAGAGGAGAGAGTTGGTTATTGAGTTAGGCGTAGTTAATAGCAGGGTTTGGGTTTGGGGCCATAATCTTATCCCCCAAACCCCAGAAAATCCTACTGGAGACAACGGGTACCCGATTTGAGACTTGCCTGAAATGAGCTGATTATTCAACTATTCAGATAGAAGTGTAAGAGATACAGTGAGGAAAGCAACAAGGTCTATATATTCTAATGAATATTCTTGTCAAAGAGTGATTTTTATGCGGTTTAAGATAGGGGTATTCCTCATACTCTGCCTCTACACATCAACGATCTTCGCCGGTGCCGTATCAGCGGACGATTGGCCGATCGTCCGCCATGATCCAAGCCACACAGGCTACACAACAGATGGCGGCTCCCCCTCAAACAGCACCGTCTGGAGCTACACCACAGGCGCCAGTATAGGATCCTCCCCCGTAATCTCGGGCGGCTACGTCTACTTCGGCTCAGCAGACAACAACATCTACTGCCTCAACGCACAAACAGGCTCAAAGGTGTGGAACTACACCATCGGCAAAGGCACATCCACCAGCGGTGGTTCATACACACCCGCCGTCTCAGGTGGCTACATCTATGTAGGCTCCAATGATCATAACGTCTACTGCCTCAACGCACAGACCGGCGCCAAGGTGTGGAGCTACCCAACTGGTGGCACCGTTTACACCCCAGTCGTCTCAGACGGCAACGTCTACGTCGGCTCCAATGATCATGACCTCTACTGCCTCAACGCACAGACCGGCGCCAAGGTGTGGAACGACACCGCCGGCAGCTGGGTCTTCGTCCCCGCCATCTCCGGCGGCAACGTATACGTCGGCTCCGCAGACAAAAACGTCTACTGCGTCAACGCGCAGACAGGTGCATTGGTGTGGAGCTACCTAACCGGCAGTTATGTACTATCCTCACCCGCAGTCGCTGGAGGATACGTCTACGTCGGCTCCGATGACCATAATGTCTACTGCCTAAACGCACAGACGGGAGCCAAGGTTTGGAGCTACACAGCCAAAGCCAATGTAATCTCCTCACCAGCCGTCGCAGGTGGCAACATCTACATCGGCTCTGATGACCATCACGTCTACTGCCTGAACGCCCAAACAGGCGCTATGGTGTGGAACTACACAGCCGGCAGCAACGTGTACTCCTCACCAGCAGTCGCAGGCAACTACGTCTACTTCGGCTCCTTAGACCATAAAATCTATTGCCTCAACGCACAGACTGGCGTTAAGGTTTGGAGTTACACCACCGGCGGCCAAGTGTCCTCCTCACCCGCAGTCTCAGGCAGCGTCGTCTACGTCGGCTCAGATGACCATAAGGTCTACGCCTTCGGCGCGACCACCGGCGGGATCAAGGTAATGGTCGCTGACAATAATGGCAACCCAATAGTTGGTGCGAGTGTATCATCAACAAGCACACCAAACGGACAAGCTGCTCTAAGCGGAGTGACGGGGTCAGATGGGTCCAGCTCGTTCACGGGCGTAACCCCAGGCTCATACACATTCCAGGTCACAATGAGCGGCTACGTGACGAACACGGGAACCACGAGTGTATCAGTAGGGAGCACTGCCAACCTGTCGATCACTCTTCAGACCCAACCCACCATTACCACAGGTGGAATCAAGGTCACGGTCCTTGATAGCGGTGGCAAACCCATAGTGGGGGCAAGTGTATCCTCAACGAGCACGCCAAACGGCCAAGCTGCTCTGAGCGGAGTCTCCGGGTCGGATGGATCCGTTACATTCAACGGCGTCGCTGCGGGTAGCTATACTCTCCAAGCGAGCATGAGCGGCTACGTTACCAGCTCCGGATCCGCCACCGTTGCAGCCGGCAGCGTGATCACCTCATCATTAACCCTTCAGACTCAGTCCACCGGAGGCTCATCCTCTGGGGGAGTGCCCGGTTACACATATGAAGAGATCATGGCTGGAATCTTCATAGGTATCTTAGTGATCATATGGCTGCGGAGAAGACAATAAAGACATCTTTGTGCGCGCGATGTAGTCGGTCTGGAGCCGCTCCAGGGAAGTCTTCAGATAATGATCAAAATCCCCGCTGCTTCGGACCAGAAAGGTGGGAAGCTTGGTGGCGATCCTAACCCGCTTTCGATACTCATCCTTCAACACGATCCAAATTATCTTCTCGCTGTCGCCGAGATGATGCATCCAGGTCGAGTCAAGATAATTTATGCCAAGATCTATTCCGTGATGTATGATCGTCGCGCGCGCTGACTTCCATTCTAGAGACTGTATCATTATTGGAACCTATCTCGGTTTAATACTACTCGTTAGAACAGCTCAAAGTTTGCGAACGAACGCTTAGAATATGTCAACAATTCTAGGAGTCCAACTCTTGCTTTCTCCCCTAAGATACATCGCGAACAATAATGCCTCCTCGTTGATCAGCGTGCGCGCGCGCCGGAGATTGCAGGGCTCTGTTCAATGTAATAATCCATTTGACATTGTATTCTTCTGACTGAGCCTAGTTCAGCTGTCTGCTCAAGGAATCAGCTCCTTCTGTAAGAGCTGGAGAGTGCATCTCAGTTTTCCGAGATGAAAGATTCCTGAGTGCAACGTATCCTCTCAAATCGAGAAAACATAATCGTCTCTACGAGATTCCGTGCACAAATTGATTGCTTAAAGGCGCACGCTTGTATGTATCGCTCACAAAAAGCTACAAATGATCTACCAAATACGCAACTAAGGCGTCATTTTAATAGCTTTTTCCCTACACTGAACGCCTTCTCGAACTCCTGGCCAGACCCCATGTATACAGCCGCCGGGCTTTCTATCAGGGAGAACTGTTCAGTCTTAGGGACGTCCAACTTCCCATTAGTCAAATATTTTTCATCGGCGTAAGCCGTGACGACCTCCCCGATGAAGAGCCGTGAGTCGGGCAACTCGACCGTCTCCTTCAACTTTAGCTCAAGGCACACCGGGCACTCGCCGACCATAGGCGCCTTGAACTCCCCGTACTCGACCTTAAAAACTCCCGATTTGTCCGTCTTCCTACCCGAGACCATGCCACAGTAATCAGTCTTCTCCACGAGGCTCTTACACGGGAAATTGATGCTGAAGACCTTGTTCTCCTTGATACCCTCTGCGGTGTACCGTGGATTCTCCAGCGATACCATAAACATCGGGGGATTGACGTTGACCTTGGAGAACCACGCCGCCGTCATGAACGTAGGTTTTCCCTTCACATTTGCCCCAACCAGGCATACGGGCATGGGGTATGCCTGTGTGTTTGCCTCGATCTTTACCTTAGCCATTTCATATGATGCCTCCACAGTCTGTTGCGATGAAGCTTCCTTCACTCACAGTAGTGTAAATTTGGAAGTATTTAAACGGGAAAGGGTAAAGCATTACAGTTGGTGTAGCGATGGGAAGCGACACGCTTGATATTTGTCTGGGCTCCGGGAGTGCTCTGATCCAATGCTGGGAAGTAGGGGGACATTGGATATATTATGCGTTTTCAGCTGTGGGACAAAGACTGTACGCTTTAATCAGCTGAACAGTCTGCTTGGGCACATAAGCACCAAGACGCTGGCATCTAGGCTTAAGGAGTTGGAGAAAAACGGTATACTTAGGCGAACAGCTTACAATGAGATACCTCCAAGGGGGGAGTACTCGATAACGGAGAAGGGGCAAAATCTCACCGAGGTACTGGTACCACTGGTGCTGTGGGTGGAGAAGTGGGCTGAGAAAGAATAAGCTGTAGGCGAACTAGTCTCGCTTCCCATTCAGGATAGTAGCTATTCTTAACCTACTCGCACCGATGAAACCATTTTACGAAAATTTACCTTTCATAGTCTTCTCATCTGCATGCTCGAGTTCCATCAACTTAAGAAAATCTTATCCCAAAGTTATTTTTGGTAGAAGCCTCATCTTATGCGCGCTCAAACTTATCCTCACTACCACTTGAATGCGCATGCTACCTGCAGAGTTTGCATAAAAAGAGATTCCTATAAAACCCACCTCTCATAAGCATAGAAGATTATGGGTGAACGCTTGGAGGCTCTCGAATTGATAGACACACATTGTCATCTTGAACAGTCAGTTTACGACGAAGACAGGGAGGACCTCATAGCAAAGTGCAGGAAACAAATGTCCGCAGTCATCACTGATGCGCCTGATCCCCAGCATTTCGGCATCACCTTCGACATGGTGAGCAAACACCCAGGCTTCCTATTCGCAATGGGAGGCATTCACCCCGAATACGTGGACAAATTCACCGATAATGCCGTCGATGAAGCATTCAACACACTCAGGGAAAATAGGCATAACCTGGTTGGCATCGGTGAGACGGGCCTAGACTACGCCTACATCCGCGGCGAGGCGGAGAGGGAGGAGCAGAGGCGACTATTCACCAGATTCATAGATCTGGGCAGGGAACTAGGCCTCCCCATAGTCGCCCACCTGCGCAACGGCGGAGATGAGACTGATGTCTTTGACGACGCCTTCGAGATACTGAGAGGTAAGGACGCTCGAAGGGTGCAGCTCCACATGTTCGGGTGCAGGCGACTCGTAGATGAGGCCATAGGACTCGGGTATTACATCTCTATGAACGCCATTGTGCTGCACAGTAAGACCTATCAGAAGGTGGTGCGCGACGTGCCGCTGGAGAGGCTGATGCTGGAGACTGACGCCCCGTGGCTTCACCCAACTCTCGACAAGGAGAAGCGAAACGACCCCACACATGTCCGTGAGGTCGCTGAGAAGATAGCGGAGATAAAGAAGATACCTGTGGAGAAGGTGATCGACTCCACGTCGAGAAATGCAGTGGATTTCTACGACCTAAAACTCCGCTAAATATGTGGCTACGTGTTCTAGTCGTTAGAACTGGTTAAGTAGTCCTGATCTGAGTCTGCACGCTTTGTGGTATGCATTTTGGAGTAGCGTTTTCACTCGATTAGTATTAGTCCAAAATAACTTCCTTGGCTTTCTTTGTTATTCAAGACATTGATGCTGAAACCATTTCCCCTCACAGTTTCATAAACATCAATTCCAGCCCCCTCCATGGAAGGTCTAGCCTGTTCGGCATGAACACAGGTTTTCAAGTTACATTTTTCGCACAATCCACAGCCACCTCCCTTAAAGCTGAAGGCTTTATATTTTCCGTCTAGAAATAGGGCTTTCTCTATTTCTGGGGCAATTTTTTTTGCATCAGTTAATGATTTGAACTTGACTAATAACGCGTGGCTGTATTCGTTGATGGCTTTCTGGGTCTCATCGGCTGTGGGTGTGAAGGGTGGGCAGCAGAGGTTTGTTCCGTAGTTGCTGCAACCATATTGGCATCGTAATCTAGTCCAGGCCGCGGTTTTTATTGATGAGGTGGGAATTATCTTCGCTTCTACTGCTCCTTTATCAAGAGCGAGTTTGGTGTAATCGGAGTATTGTTTTTTGTCAGTTATGGTTGCCATGGTTCTAGTCAATTTTACTTGATTTAAAGTCTTTTTTTCGGAGTCTGGTGTGCGCACCTCATCTTACGTGCAATAGCCTTATCCTCACTTCCACCTGATCCTCGAAAATTTAACCCAAATTGAATTTGGCATAAGCCTCATCCTAGTGTGCAATAACGATTCAGAGCATCGATAAGAATCACCGTGAGGAGATTGGAGACGCCCTCGCATCAGTTTAAATCGATACGACTTTGCATGTGCAACGTTCTATTAGATTCGGATAGGCTATTCAAAAATATACATATTTAAATTCATTAAATGCATTATGTGATCAATATGACTAAGACCGAGGCGACGCTTGAGAATCTAGCCTCCCGCGGGAAGTTTAACTGCCTCAACGTGAAAGACTACGCGGAGCAGCTCAGACAATTGGCTGAGCAGAAAGCCGACAAAGGGGACGCGAAGAAGAGGGGTAGATTCTTCAAGGCACTCGGTGACGAGACCCGGCAGAGGATCCTTGGCCTCCTCATGGACAGGGAGATGTGCGTCTGCGAGATGATGACTGCCCTCAACATGACTCAGCCAACATCCAGCCACCACCTGAAGATCCTGGAAGATGGCGGCTTGATCCAGGGCAATAAAGATGGAAGGTGGGTATTCTACAGTATCCGAGATAGGCAGCGGGTATCCGTGCTTATCGACGCTGCGGTTGAGTGACCAATCAAGTTGATGGTGGCGCCTCGTTAAGCTCGACTATCAGGGCTTTGACTCTTCGTAGGATCTCGTCTCTGATTAATCTAACCTCATCAATTAGCTTCCCATGCGGATCATCAACCTGCCATTCCCTGAGATCATTCGGAACAACGGGACACGCCTCCTCCCCACACCCCATCGTGATTGCTAGGTCAGCATCGAGAACCATCTCCTTGGTCAGCTTCTTCGGCTTATTGCCACTGATATCGATCCCAACCTCATGCATCGCCTCCACAACTACTGGGTTAACGACCTCTGCAGGCTTGCTTCCGGCGTTTATTCCCCTATGGCGCCCCCCAGACAGCTTATTGAAGAACGCCTCAGTCATCTGGCTCCGGCCAGCGTTATGAACGCAGATGAATAGTACGGTGACCATAATTTAGGGAGTAGAAGCGGCTTTGAAATACTTTTCAAGTAACTGGGGTGGACCGCTAGCGTGCACAAAAAATATCAGGAAAATAATATATCATAACATTTAAATTCATTAATATGGTATGTCTTGGTGAAACCGATGAATATTGAGAAAGTCATCCTGAATGCTTCAAAAACAGACTGCATTGGATGCAGCACATGTGCTGTTTTTAAAGCAGACAACCTCCAACACGCAATAGCTAGGTTAAACGGAGTCTCAAAAGTTAAAGTTGACGAAATAACCGGTAAGGTCACAATAGAATACGATAAACAAAAAATCATTCTATCCAAGATCACTGAACGCATTGGAAAGTTAGGCTACCAAGTTGAGATAGTATCAGAGGAAGAAATCTAATGAGAGAGCATGTCAAAGGCATTATTTTGGTAATTTTACTTGGGCTATTCGCTTTAGCAGGGGCATTAATATCTGGGATTCAAGTTGCTTACGCGCATGAAATTAGTATTGCTTTGACGCTTGTCGCCGTTGCATTAGGCTACCGCATCTATTTGCATGGCATTCGATCGCTGATGCATGGAAACGTTACCGCCCAATTGTTTGCAACTATCGCCATCTTTATTTCCGTAATAGCTGGTTTCGTCCTACCTTCAGCATCAGCCACTGGTACAACAGAAGCAGTTGGTTACCTCACTGCATCAGCAATAGTAGCGTTCATAATACTCGCAGGTATGACGCTTGAAGACTATATCATCCATAGAACGAGAGGTGCGCTTGAGAAGCTCATTAAGATGAGCCCAACCACAGCTCGCATACGTCGAGACGGTGCAGAAGTTGAGGTACCCATAGACGAGGTCAAGTTGGGCGAAGTCGTCTTGGTCAAACCGGGCGATAAAATACCCGTTGATGGAACAGTAATTTCCGGACACAGCACCGTCAACCAGGCAACGATAACGGGTGAATCAATTCCTATAGAAAAGACAGCGGGGGACCACACATTTGCTGGCACACTAAATGAACAGGGAGCATTGGAAATTAAAGTTGAAAAGATAGCTGAGGACACTACGCTCGCTCACCTCATTCAACTAGTCGAAGAGGCTCAAGAGAAAAAAGCACCCATACAGAACGTTGCAGATCGGTTCACCACTTACTTCTTGCCAATCATGGCTGTTTTGGCATCTTCTGTCTTTGCGATCAGTTATTTCACATTTGGTTTTGAGGTGGCACTAGCTAGAACTGTAACTGTTCTCTTAGTCGCATGCCCTTGCGCTCTTTCAATAGCTGTTCCCGTCGCTGTTGCCGCAACAATCGGTAATGCTAGCATGAACGGCATAATAATCAAGGGCGGTACACACATCGAAAAGCTAAAAGACGTTAAGCTGGTCGCATTCGACAAAACTGGAACGTTAACCGTCGGCGAACCCAAGGTTGTTGAGATCAAAACCTTCGGTAATTACTCTGAGGCGGATACTATCAAGTATGCGGCAATTGCTGAGAAATTCTCAGAGCATCCCCTATCCAAAGCCATCATCGCCAAGGCAACTGAGATGAGCATGAAAATCCCTGACCCCACAGACTTCAAAACTATTCCTGGACACGGCGTGGATGCCCATTACGGAGACGAGCATATCCTGATTGGAAGAAAGATGATGGAAACGGAGATTTCAGAAGAAGCGAATCTGTTGATGAGTCGGGTTGAAAGTGAGGGGAAAACAGCTATTCCCGTAGCACTAGACAAAAATATTATCGGTATAGTCGTTGTGGCTGACACAGTCAGGGAAAATTCTTTGGAAGCTATTCAGAGGCTTAGGCGTTTAGGAGTCAAAACTGTTATGATAACTGGCGACAATGTGCGGACTGCCAAATCTATTGCTGAACAGATCGGGGTTGATGAGTACCTTGCTGAGCTTTTACCTGAACAGAAAGTTACGGTCATTGGAGAACTGAAAAAGGGCAATGTTGTTGCGATGGTTGGCGACGGTGTGAATGATGCTCCTGCGTTGGCTAATTCGGATGTTGGGTTTGCGATGGGTGCTGCTGGCAGCGATGTAGCGATTGAGACTGCTGACGTGGCTCTGCTTGGGGATGACTTGACTAAGGTTGAGTATGCGATTAGTCTGAGTCGGAAGGCGTTTGGCAGAATGAAGGGGAACATAGCTTATGCTTTTGTTTGGAACATAGTCGCATTGAGTTTAGCCGCATTTGGTATCTTAAACCCAGTCCTAGCTGTTGTTCTTGCGGAAGCTGGATGCATATCAGTGGTAATCAATTCCTCGTTACTGTTGCTGAGTAAGCCAAAGCCATTTGCTAAGATTTGATGGAGAGTAAGTGAAATGGAAGAGTACACCTACCAAGCTGACAAGTTCATCTTCCACGTGAGGAAGGATCGGCTCTACTCACGTGATGAGGTCTGGGTTAAGGCGGAAGGTGATCACGTGCGTATCGGGCTAACCGACTTCGCTCAGCGAAGAGGCGGCGACATAGTCTTCGCGGAGGCCCAGCCCATTGGGACTAGGGTTGTGAGCGGTGGATTGCTGGGTAGCTACGAGAGTATCAAGTTGGTACAGGACATAATAAGCCCAATTGATGGCGACATCACGGAGACTAATCCACTATTCGATTCTAGTCCGGAGTTCATCAACAGTGACCCCTACGGTGAAGGTTGGGTGGCCGTCATCAAACCATCGTCAGGAAGTGAAGGCCTCCTCTCGGCGGAGGAATACTTTGAGTTGATGAAGGGTAAGGTCGACGAGGAGCTGAAGACGATCATGGGGCTATAAGCCTTGAAGAAACCTATACTTATTCTACCATGCAGCGGCATCGGGAAGCCCTTCGGCTCCATCGCACGTGACGCCACATTCCGCGTCTGCGATGAACTCCGACTAGGTAAGGCGGATACACTATGCCTCTCGCTCCTCGTCATGGGCGACGAGGAAGCCAGAAACAGAGTCGCCTCCAGTCAGTGCATCGTGGTAGATGGTTGTCCAATGGCGTGCTCCAGGAATAATGTTGATCGCAGCGCGGGGAATATTGTCACTGAGTTCAAGGTCATGGATCTGCTCAGGGAGAACCGGGGCTTTAAGCCCAGGGAGGTTACATTCCTCGACGAAGACGGAGAAAAACTGTCCAAGATACTTGCGGATAAGATTGCTGCGAAAATAGACGAGCTGATGGAGGAGTCTGAGTGAAGATAAAGCCAAAGGTAGGAGTCGTGTCCTGTAGCGGCGAGTGCTGTAGCCTAGGCACATTAAGCAGGGTGGCGACGCGCTTCGTGCTGGAGGATCTCCGATATGACCAGACAGTCACCATATGTCTCCCCCTATTCCTAGCGGGTGAGACTCAGGAGCATGGCTTCGCCAAGGAGCATCCTACGATTGCTGTGGATGGCTGTGGGAAGCTCTGCGCGAAGAAGGCGATCACTAAGTATAGCAATAAGCCTGCTGCAGGAGTCGATGTCGAGGCGCTGCTGAAGGAGTGGGGCGTTGATCCACCGAAGAATAGAAGGATTCTGGATTCAGTGGAGTTGGGGGAGGCGAGGCGCTTAGCCGAGCTCTTGGCTGCTAAGGTTGATGAGATACAGGAGGCAGACTAACTGGTCACCTACAAGACCGTTACTGAGTGGAAGAGCGGTCACCTAGGTGAGGTACGACTCAGTAATGGCCCGGTGCTCCCATTCTCCGCCCCAGTATCTGCTCATGGTGTTGAAGGTGTACTCACCCCCGAAGATGCTTTCGTGGCTGCCCTGAATACTTGTTATATGTTAATGTTCATCTGGAGCGTTGAACGGCTCAAGATAGATCTGTTGAGTTACTCATGCGAGGCTGAGGGGCATGTCGAGGAGTTCCTCGACAGGACCTCAACCTTCGACAAGGTGACGCTCAGGCCAAGGATTGTCGCGAGAGGTTGCGATGAGATTAGGGTTAGGAGAGCCTTGGAGCTGGCTGAGAAATACAGCTTGGTATGGCAATCCATTAAGGCGAATGTTACCTTGGAGCCTGATATAGTCATTGAATGAGTTGGGTGATATGATGTGAGCGGCATTGTGGAGATATGGGAGGCAGATCCTAGGGGTATCTCCGGGTGTGCATGCAATCCGGTACGCGCGCGCACCTCAAAGTATACGTAGCACAGCTTCATAGAACTATAAGGAATAATGGTTCACTATTGATCATAGAAATCGAAAAATCTGATAACATTTTCACTAGACTTTTCTTTGAGGATATCATTGGTTTTAAAGAGCCACCGGGTTTGAGTCGGGACGAGTTAGTTAAATGTTTAGGAGATAGCGGATTCGAAAATATCGAGGTAACATGTAAATCTGGATTACTGTATTCCATATCAAAGAAAAAATGAGAAATAAAAATAAGTTCATCCACAGCAGTTCGTGCTTACGCTTGGAATTTCCTTCTTTTTCTTGTCCTTTGAAGTATCCTGAGAGGAATCCTTTGTAGAACCTTGTGCAATACCCGAACAACCACATCCCCTTTTTTCGCTCATAGCATTATCGCCAAAAATAATTAAGAACACTAAGAATATAATCATACTTAACAAAAATTTAAACCAAAAAACGCATATAACTAAAATTATTAGGTGAGTTAAGTGAGTCCGACCTGATTACTTAAAAAAGAAAAGCTAACCATGGAAAATCTCGGTAGACAACGAAATAACGCTCCGAGTCTTACCGACACCCTCTATTGAGGTAATCCTTGCCAATAGCTTAAGGAAGGCTGACGTATCTTTACAAACTACCTTCACAATCATATCCTCATCACCATCGGTATAATGAGCCTCGATTATCTCTGACATCGTCCTTAGTGTCATAACTACATCTTCTCTGCAGCACGATGGATGATTAAGAGTTACCCCGATGAATGCTGTCAGAGTGAGTCCTAGTTTAGCATAGTCAAGGATCGGAGCGTACCCCCGTATGATCCCGTCCCCCTCCATCCGAATGATCCTATCCCTAATCGTAGGCGTTGAAAGGCCAATCTCTAAGGATATGTCCGAGTAACCTGTCCTAGCGTTCTTCTTCAGGATCTCGAGAATTTTATAATCACTTTCATCCATGTTCTATTTTCCTTCTTTTTTTAAGTTGCCCCCCGGTGAAACAACTACTCTCCTAATATTTTACAGATATTTACCTTTTATCATTAATATTTTAATGAATATAGATATAACTCCTAATTATCTTAATCTGCGACAGGTGTACGGTTTGGTGGAGGGTTGGACCCTATTCGGAATCTTCCTGCTTGGAATACTCGCTGTGATACTGTTAACCTCGAAGGCCAAGGTGCATCCGTTCCTGGCCATGTTTACGGTATCAATTGTTGTCGGCCTCGTCGCAGGCATTTCTCCCGCGAAGATGACTGATGTCATCATCTCGGGTTTCAGTAGTTTCATGGGTTATATTGCCATCATCATCGTGTCTGCGACTATCATTGGGGAGCTTATGGAAAAGACCGGGGCAACCATCGTAATATCGAAGGCTCTCCTGAGCCTCGTTGGGAGAAATAGGTCACCGGTTGCAGTAGGGCTCGCGGGTTTCATTGTGTCTATCCCGGTGATATGCTGTGACACCGCCTTCCTGGTTCTCTCACCGCTTGCCCGCGCCCTCTCAAAGGGCAGCGGATTCAGTCTTAGACTCTATAGCCTTGCCCTTGCAGCAGGCGCCCTCACCGGTTTTAAGCTGATCTTCCCCTCTGGCCCCCTGTTCCCTGCTACAATGTTTGGCGCCGATGTCACAAAGGTACTCATTTTGGGAGCAGCGGCATCGATCCCTGTACTGGCAGTTGGTCTGCTCTTTTCATACAGGTTCGGGGGAAGCAATGATGTAAAAGATGATGAAGAGATAGTGAGTTTTGAAGAACTAGCTAAGAGCTATGGTAAACTGCCTGGTATCGTGGCATCGTTTAGTGTACTCCTCGTCCCCATTATCCTGATTGTTAGCCGTTCGATATTCGACAATCTACTCGAATCATCCAACTCGATTCGCATCGTCTTTGATCTTATTGGTCATCCAGTTCTAGCATTGCCGATTGGAATTGGAATAGCATTGTTATTGGCCAAGGATAAGCCCCGGGATGATGTAAACAACTGGATCACAGGCGGTATACAAAGGGCAGCCACCATCTTAGTCATCGTAGGTGCGCGCGCGCAACTGGGTACAGGACAATTACCCTCATGAGCATATTACTAGGAATAACTGCACTCGCAGCAATCGTTATTGTTGCACCTTTAATCGGAGCTTAGAACCATGCAAAAACAATTTCAAGGAGCAAACACTGAGCAATCCCCCGAGGGAGTTTCATGACATCGAAGACACTAATCGGTATCATAGGAGACTACAAACCCAGTTATGATAACCATAAGATGACGGACCTCTCCCTTCAACATTCCTCGGGCCGCCTCGGGTTAAGTGTTGAAGCTGAATGGTTACCCACACCAACCCTCAAAGATGATGCCAAGCATATAATGGGCAAATTTGACGCCATTATCTGCGCGCCGGGGAGCCCATACATGAGCTATGAGGGAGCACTCAACGGCATAAGATACGCCCGAGAAAACGACCTACCCTTCATAGGCACATGCGGCGGCTGCCAACACGCAATAGTCGAATACGCTCGAAACGTCATGGGCATCCACGATGCGGAGCACGCTGAGGAGCACCCCGACGCCAATACCCTCTTTGTCACCCCACTCACATGCTCGCTCGTGGGAACAGTCGCTGAAGTAATGATCCTTCCAGGGACACATGCCTCCAAGATCTATAATTCAAAGACCACGATGGAGCGATTCTACTGTAACTACGGCCTCAACCCCACCCGTAGAAAAGACATCGAGGCCGCTGGACTTCACATCTCAGGACTAGACGCAGAAGGCGAACCAAGAATACTCGAAATACCAAAAGCAAGATTCTACTTCGCAACGTTATACGTTCCCCAGGCCACCTCAACCGCTGAACACCCGCACCCCATGATGACCAATCTACTCAAAGCCACACAAACCTAGCAAACCCAATACCAACTAAATTCAACACTATAACAAGCACAGATCACCATGCGTGCGCTCAAATAAGGGGAGATTTTGATAAAGAAATTAATGATTAAGTACTACACTTTGGGTTTGTAAAATATTCTTTAACCGCCTCAATGATGCTCCTATCGGCCAAGATACGTGCAGACCTACCCGGAACCTCAGAGATTGTGATAAGGTTACGGGAGTCGGAGACAAATACGTTGCAGTGGTCCAAGTTCCACGGAAGCCTTGCCAATCACATCAGCAACGATTCCCTTCACTTCCTCTGAAAGAGCGATCTCAACCTCAGGTAGCTACTCATAGGCCCCCGGTGGCTCGCAATGTCTACTTCGAACTTGATATCCTTGAACTCGTTTCTCAACCTCTTCACGATCATATTCTTCTCATTGATGACGTCCATGATCAGTTGGATAGCCTGACGTAACATCATCCCAGGCCCACAGCAACAGCCACTCGTAGGATCCGAGTCCCAAATCTCAACCTTCATGTTTTCACAATCCGTTAGTTTTACAGTGTTATCGGTTGAAGCAGCCTCTTCATACCCGTGGCGTCCAGGTAGGGGCAGTTCTCGACGCTTTTCTCACCAATGAACAATTTGGAGGCGAAGGTGTAGCAGCCGCTTTCGCCACACTCCTTACAGTTTGTCTGTGGCAGTTTCTTATTGATTACCATTGGGCTCAGTTTCTTCTTCTCCTCGACTAAGTCGATAGGTATCTTTGAGTGGGTGGCCTTGTAGGCTAGGCAACGGTTCAATAGGTCAGTAATCTTCTTCTTTAGGTCCTTGAGCTCATCATCGTCCTTGATGAACGTCACCGCGACCTCTCCATTGTAACCGACGACCACATTATGTCTGTCGAACGAGTAGCTTGTGGTCTTGGAGGACTCGGAGTACCTTGCGTTGGGCGCTGCTAGGAAGAGGATGGGTAATATGCTCTCCAGTTTCTTGTCAGTCTTGGCTATGATTTTAAATCTCTCTGGTTCTGCCAGGCATGGTGAACGGTCGACTTCCTCGAACTTCTCTATGTATATGCCTTTGAACAGGAGCCCTCGAAAATTGTCTTTGCTCATGCTCCTACTCCAACACTAGAGTTGTATGCGCGCGCGTGGATAGTAAGTGTATCAGTCATGTAATTGGTGCATTTATATGACTTTTTGCTGTGCGCACGCAAAAAGGGTCCCATGTGCGAGTGTTTTAGTTCTCTACTTTTTCTTGATCACGATGATTGTCTCGTCGCCATCCTTTTTGAGGGAGACGACTTCGTCGCCGAGGCGTTCGGCTAGGCGGCGTAGGTCCTCGTAGGCGGCGGGGTCGTCGGCGTGGACCTCGATGGTCTGGCCGGCGGCGATCTCGTCGAGTGCCATTCTTGTGCGGAAGACTGGTTCGGGGCAGAAGAGGCTCGTGCAGTCCAGAGTCATGTCGGCCATCATTCTTCCTCCTCGGTGCTTCTGACTCTTGGGGGTTGGGTCATCGGGATCACTTCCTCCCTCACGTATTGTAGGTATTGTCCCTGGTCGACGGTGTTGAATATTGTGACTGAGCCGTCTCGGACGAGGCCGACAGTGTAGCCGTACTTCTTGCTCTTGGCGAGTACGTACCAGGGGTCGCCGATGCTGTCGTATTCCTTGAAGAGTTTGGTGTCGACGAGGTCTGGTCCGTAGAGGCTGAGTTTGTTGATGTTTGGGATGTTCATGTTCTCGAAGAAGATGACTTTGGTGCCCTCCTTGTTGGCGATGTGGAACTTCTTGAGGGTCTCTGGGAGGATGCGGGCCTCGACTATTACGCCCATTTCGCCGAAGATGATCTCGCTTAGCCTGTTGGCGATCCTGTTTGCTATTGCCTTCTTGTCTACGACTGCTAGGTAGGTGCGGTTGTCGTGTTCGCTCATGCTGAAGAGTATCTCCTTCGTGGCTGCTGCGGGTAGAATTTTACCGCGGTGGTAGTTGTAGACGATGTGGTCGTAGCTGTAGAGTCCCGTGAGGACGCCTTCGGTGACGTTGACGTTCGCTACTTCTGTTAGGAGTGTGAGTTTGAAGTCGCCTTCGGCGTAGTCCTCCTCCTGCTTGAAGCCCTCGAGGGCGGCGGCGACGTCGGCGAGCTTCTTGTACTCCGTTGAGACGAAGACCTTCCCGGCTGTGGGCATTGTTTACACCTTACTGGAGGGGAAGACTGGGCCCAATTTAAGGGTAATGAGAAACCAATCGCGCGCGCAACCCGAGGGGCATCAAACGATGGGACCTTTGAGAGTATGGAATCCGCGTAGGCACTGCAACCGATCGCGCGCGCGCTAGCTGGGTTATCTGAAGACAATATTAGCGGTTACTTCTATTTGGTTAAACTTGGGCCTGCATCGCAGGCTTCACAAACTTCATCGACGGGTGGTGGCTCCGGGGTTCCGGGCTTCCCGTATGAGTCAATAGTTTTAGGAATCGCACTGATGGGATCACTTCTTTGGATTCTTGATCGCGATAAGTAGTACCGCAATTATTACCCCAATCACAATAGCTTCGGGTGTGTAAGTGGGTAAGCTTCCTCCAGAGGTTGGTGATGATGCCTGATGTAGACGAAGTGGGTGGTGTAGCCGTCTGTCCAGTGCTGTGCACCTTTACTATACTGGATGCTGCACCACATAATGACTGCTGCCATAGTATTGCACTCTAAAAGTCCAGTCGCTTGCGCGCGCGCAAAGAATCAGTCATTATCTTCTTTCTATAACTTTTCTCCCGCTAGAGCCCTGTACCATTTTTCGTTTATCTCGGTTGTCTTTCCCTCATCTACATCAAAAAACTTGTTCTCAGTTTCACACTTCCACAGCTTAAACCCGTTTACCTCCAACTCTTTCATGGGAGCGCGCGCATTTCCAGTATACCGATATCTTTCATTGTTTTTTCTGTGACTAGAAACGCTTTTTTCGCTTCGATGTGTTTCACTTCTACATCAATTTTAGCAACACGATTCACACCAAAGATAATTTTCTCTGGGTTTCCAAATTCAGCTGTTTTGGCGATGCGCGCGCGCATTTTTAAATTAAGTCTAGTTTAAATATTTTCAAGTTTAAAATTAATTGTGAGATCTAATTGAGAAAAGACTACTTTAGAATAGCGTTTATAGGATTCATAGCGTCGCTAATTTTTTACTTTATTTCGTATTATTTTGAACACTCGGGTGTTTCTCTAGTTATCGCCTTAGTTCTTCTCGTAGCTACAATCTACATTTTCGTCCTTAGTATAATTAGGTCAAAACCTACGCCACCATCACCCCAACCGACGTCTCAACCTTCGCCACCATCTCAAACATCAACTCCTCAACCTTCGCCTCCACCTCAAACGGTGTCTCCATTTCAAACAGAGATGATTGAGGAAACCGCAAAGCCTGAGCAGTCTTCCACTCCGCCCTCGCCACAATCTTCGACACCGATCTGCCCAACTTGCGGACAGCCACTTGTTTTCTTGGAAGATTCCAAGAAGTGGTATTGTCAGAATGAGAAAAAGATAGTTATCACACCATCTCAGATAATCGAGAAAGAATTGGAGGCTGAAAAAAGGGAACTGCATAAAGAGCTTGATATTCTGGATAAACATCTGTCAGAAGGAAAAGTGAGTAAAAAAGTCTATAGGGAGCTTAAACACAAATATAAGTCACGATTAAAAGAAATAGAATAAAGAGCACCCACCAATCCTAGAAGATGAGATAAATTAATAGAACTTCATTGTACCTATTTTTTAATCCGAGTTTTTAAAAAAAGAGTATAATAGAAAAAAACGCGCGCGTATTTCAGTTTATATTCTAGGCTTTCCAGATAGAATTGGATATAAAATGCCAGAGGAAAAAAAGACCTTAGGGGAAAAGGCGGAGCATGCAGGAGCAGTTGTAGTAAACGGAGTTA
>Ga0187878_1001802_pt1 | contig 20077 bp, 22 predicted proteins | sample June2016WEW_17_1_FD_132979 | JGI IMG/M metagenome (GOLD analysis project Ga0187878, IMG submission 132979) | Peatland microbial communities from SPRUCE experiment site at the Marcell Experimental Forest, Minnesota, USA - June2016WEW_17_150 | ecosystem: Environmental > Terrestrial > Soil >...
GATCTCCTCGAAGGCAAACCAGTCCATGTCTGGATGGTAGGGGGAGCCGCTCAGGAAGAAGAAGCGGTCCTTCAGGAACTTGCTCACGGCCAACCCGTTGGGGCCCTCGACCCGGGCTCGGTAATACGGCGGCCCGAAGCGGATCTCACTTTCGAATTTGAACTCGGCCCGGTGTCTCCCGGCTTCGATTTCCACCGCGGGTGCAGGCGGCTCCCCAACCTGATCAAGAAAGGCCTCTGTGATCGCGCGCTTCCGGGCTGGCGAGGGTCGCCGTAGGGCGAGGTGTACCGTCCCATTCTTCATGTCGAGTTTTCCTCAAAGGCGCCCAAGGGATCGAATCTTGGCCAGGTCAAGCCCACCCAAGACGCCCCAGCCTCCCTTGCCCCGGGGCACCTCCGGCCGAAACTGTCCATAGAGTGCAAAGGCTCTTAGGGCAAGATCATTGGCTGGGAACGAATTGGCCAGCGCGTGCATGGCCTCTTCCACCGCGGAGAGATTCTCCCCGAACTTGGTTCGCAGATACCTCTCCACGCTCTCCGGGTCCAGCGGCTTGCCCTGCCGGGTGGCGCGAATGTGGTCTGCCTCGCGGACCACGGGAAGCTCTCGTCCCATCAAGGGCATGAATAGGATTTTCCTTCTGCCAGCGGGCTGGCCTGGCTTTCCCCTCTTCGGGGAAGGTTGATAGATACCCAGGCTCTGACCCTTCGACTGAGCGTTCAAGCCCGCTAGGCACTTGCCGAGAGTGAGCGCTTCCTTTCGGTCGTAGCCAAGTCGCTCGGCGACCACCACGGCCCACAGGGTGAGCACAGGAGCACGATTGGTCCTCACCACCTTTTCTGCCATGGGGCCTCACCGAGGTCTTCGCTGTTCTGCGCCTTGGGGATCCCGGCCGGATCTCAGTATATGGCGGAGGAATAGCTGCAGCAAGCAGGTGTTTCAAGCACCCCCCAGGACCTGGGACGGGGTCCCACCATGCACGAGAGGGCAGGCCATGGGAGGCCCTCCGGTGCCACTCCCGGAATGGTTAGCTGCCGAGACCCGGGTGGCACGGATTGAGCCCCGAGATGAACCCATCAGGGGGGCGAACCTTTGGCTCCGTTGCCAGGCGGGACACGGATCTCTTGGTTGCAGGGCAGATCGTCCCTCCTCCGATATCGCTCGCCTCCCGGTGTGCCTCGCGAGCCAGGCTGGCCATCTGAGGTCATCCACGCTTCAACCCAGCTGACCTCTGGACAGATCCTTCGGGACCGGTGCCTACTCCGATGCGAAGGTTGGGATCTCAGGATTGGGCGGCTTGGATCGTGATCTTCGAGCCGTCCTTGACCCTGCGAAGCACGGTCGGATCCCCAACCACCTTTCCAAAGATGTTGACGGGGCTGGCGGCCCTCGGCCTTTCATCCAGGCTCGCTGGCGTCTTGCCGAAGAAGATGCAGAAAGCATGACCTGGGGGCCAGTATCCAACCTCTCCGACCTCGACTTGCTCGCGTGCCTCCTCGGCTTTCGCGATCCTGACAGGGATCTCAAAGTAGATTTCGGCCCCCCAGCGATTGACGATTCCCTCTAGGGGGAGCGCCCTGCCTATGGCCTGGGCTGTTGAAGAGTCGTCGAGGGCGACCTGGACGGAGATCCCCTCTGTGATAATTGAAATCATCTTCAATGTGACCCTTTCCTTGCGGGTGGTGGAGGGCTCTACGTACCGCCCGCGCAACGCTTGCTCAAGGAATAGGCGGATCCCAGCTTGGACGGGGTAACGAGCCCCCCCCGTCCTTCTGTCCGCAGATTATGTCACCGTATGGGGGCCGCCCGCAATCTTCGGGTCGGGCGCGGATGGCGCGGGCTGGCTCGCAGACGGGGGCCGCTCTGCCTCGGCATTCCCTTCGGTCCAGCATTGCCTGAGAGCAGGTCCCTGCGCGGACCGAGTTTCCTGCGGCTTATCCGACCGGGAGAGATGCCAAGCGAAAGGGGGCAAGGGGAGCGTGCCCACGCCTCCCAGGCAGACCCCCTGGGCGCCGTGCCCAGGATATTGTCTCTTGCGCCGGAAGCTTGCAAAGCGGTCGCCATCAGCCATCGCCACCCGTCCCGGCCGGGCGCGAATCCAGCGGCCCTCATGGGGCTGAGGGGCCTGATCTCCCGACCTCGAATTCGGTTGAGAGGGTAGCGTCCCCCTGATCCGGGTCGAAGTTGTCCATCCCCGCCGAAACATGTTGGTTTCGTCCAACGATTGGGTCAGGTTGCCTCTCGTGGGCGGGCAGCGGGAGGGCGGTCAAGCCGGGACTCCCAGTCTCGGGGCAGTGAGACTTCTTTCCACTCACCCGGCCGCAAGCCATCCAGAGTCCAAGGGCCGATGGAGTATCGAATCAGGCGCAGCGTGGGGCACCCCACAGCGGCGGTCATGTGCCGCACCACATGCTTTCGGCCATCCAAGAGGGTGATCTTGAGCCAGGAGGCCGGGATGAATTGGCGCTCTCGGATCGGAGGATCCCTCGGCCAAACCGGAGGGGCCGCAATGATCCCGGCCTCTACCGCCCGGGCGGTGCCGGTCCGCAGATGGACCCCCCGGCGGAGAAGAGAGAGCTTCTCAGGATTAGGCCGGCCCTCGACTTGGACCCAGTAGGTCTTAGGTTTCGTGCTCTTTGGGTCGCTGAGGAGATGCTGCAGCCAGCCGGAATTGGTCAGGAGCACAAGGCCTTCACTTTCGTAATCAAGGCGTCCCACCGGGTAGACCCCTGGCAGGGACAGGTATCTGGCCAAAGTCAGCCTCCCCATCGAATCGGTGAACTGGCACATGACGCGATAAGGCTTGTTGAGCATCACCAGCTTCGGCCCACCGGCCGGAAGGTCGCCCCTGCGCATTAAGGGCCTCTCGTCTCCGGACCCTGGGGCGGGACCGTGGCTGGGAACCGACCAGGCCGATTCGGGCGGTCTGGATGGACCTCACCTCCCGCTTCTACCTGTCCCGCAAGTTCCGGCCACCCGCATGACCCGCAACTCGCGAAGGGCCCAAGGAGTCCCGAAGACTGGGGCAACTCCTTAGCTCCCGAGTCTTGCGCGAGCCGCTGGCCATGCGCAGCAGCCCGAGGCAGTCGCTGGGTATTTGCGGCCTCGTGGAACTCGGATATACTCACTCGGTGAGTATCTACCATGGGGAACACTTCAGCTATTGCCAGCGAGCTTTCTCCCCAGTTCGTGGTCCTGGGCTTCCTTCGCATCAGGCCGATGCATGGGTATAACCTTCACAGGCATCTTCAGGCCGACCTGCACGAACTTTGGCATATCAGCCAGAGTCAATCCTACGCCATTCTCAAGCGCCTCGAAAAACGCGGATGGGTTGCGCCCACGCCTGAAACTCACGACAAGCGACACGATCGCATCATCTTCCATCTTAGCGAGGAGGGCAAGTCCCATTTCGACCTCTGGCTGTCCAGGCCGACCGCCAGCAGCACGCGGGCGATTCGGGTCGAATTCCTAACCCGTCTTTTCTTTGCCAGCCAGTTGGAGACCGGCCTGGCTGCCCGATTGTTGCAGGAGCAGATCGGGGCCTCGCGGCGGGACCTGGCAAGACTCGAACGCCACCTCGAGGAAATCCCTGGGCATGAGCCGTTTAACCGTTTAGGTCTACAACTGCGGATCCGCCAACTCATTACGGCCGTTGAATGGTTGCAGTCGTGCGAACCGTCTCACCTCCCAGCCCTCCTCGACTAACGCAGAAACCACGCCTCCGGCGAGCGATCCAGGGGTCCTGGGAACTCCTGACCCTTCCCCTCCTGCTGTTCATCCTGATTCCGATCGCGTCTCTGTTCTTCCACCTGACTCCGGCAGACCTGGTTACGGGCCTCGAGCAGGCCCAGGTCCGCCAGGCCATCCAGCTGAGCCTGACCACCTCCCTGGCCACGGTGGTTCTGTCGGCCGCTCTGGGGACTCCCCTTGCGTACTATCTCCACCGCCGAGCCTCGAGGCTCGCCCGGCTGATCGACACCTTGGTGGATCTGCCGATTGTGCTGCCCCCGGCGGTGGCGGGTGTGGCCCTGCTAACGGCCTTTGGACGACAAGGATTGGTGGGCAGAGCCATGAGCCCTCTGGGGGTGACCCTCCCCTTCACGACTGCGGCGGTGATCATGGCGCAGACTTTCGTCGCTGCCCCACTGTACGTGAAGTCAGCCGCCCTGGGATTTGCCGGGGTAGATCTGGAGCTTCGCCGAGCCGCCGCGCTGGACGGGGCCAACCGCTGGCAGGTTTTCCAACACGTCGTCGTTCCTTTGTCCTGGGTTTCGGTCCTGAGCGGCTGCCTTCTCACCTGGGCCCGGGCCATGGGCGAATTTGGCGCTACCATCATCTTTGCTGGAAATTTCCCGGGTCGAACCCAAACGATGCCTCTCGCGATCTACATCGGCTTCGAGATCGATCTGCGGGTGGCCTTGACCCTCTCCATCATTCTGGTTGCCTTTTCGTTCGTCGTTCTGGCGCTCGTTCGCTGGGTTCTAAATGCGCGCCTGGACCGCTGAGAATCCTCCAAAGGCCACACCCTCCGTCGCAGACAATGATCCGCGGGCGGCATCCTGTTCTGGTGTTCTTGCCAGAGGCCATCCATGAACCCCCTGCCCAAATTCCGCTCCCTCGCCCTGATGCTGCTGCTCTCGGCCTGTTCCCTTTCTCCCAACGGGACGGCAGCGACCCCTCGGCCAGAGCCGCCCTCAACAGGCCCCCGCTCGGCTGGTTTGATCCCAATCACGGTGATGGCCGCCTCTTCGCTCACCGGGCCCTTCACTGAGATCGCGAAGGATTTCGAGAGCACCCATTGGAACAGCAAGGTCCTCTTCGACTTTGCAGGCTCCCAACAGCTGGCTCAGCAACTGGCCAATGGCGCCCCGGCCGACGTATTCGCCAGCGCCAGCCCCCAATATATGGATACCGTGGTAATGAGCGGTCGGATTCAGGCCGGCGGCGTCAAGACCTTTGCTCGGAATCGACTGGTGGTGATCACCCCTGCCTCCAACCCGGCAGGCCTCAAGAACCTGACGGATCTGGCCCGGCCCGGGCTGAAGCTGATCCTCGCCGCCCAGGAGGTCCCGGTGGGCCAGTACAGCCTGACCTTCCTAGAGAAAGCGGCCGTCGATCCGGCCTTTCCTCCGGGATTCAAGGACAGGGTGCTCGCGAATGTCGTATCCTATGAGCCGGATGACAAAACGGTCGTGACCAAAGTCGCGCTGGGCGAGGCGGATGCAGGCATCGTTTACTCGAGCGATGTCTTCGGGGCGTCTGCCGCCAACTTGGTAAGCCTGGCCATTCCGGATGCCCTCAACGTCATTGCCAACTATCCCATCGCAGTGGTCCAGGACAGCCAAACCCCGGGGTTGGCCCCAGATTTCGTTGGTTTCGTTCTCGGCCCACAGGGTCAGGCGATCCTGGGGAAGTACGGATTTGTGCCCGTGACCTCCCCCTGAAGCCGGAACATGGAGAAGGGTCCGGCATGGTTCTATCGCAGGTTTATCCTTCCAGACGGGGCGGGTCGAGGTTCGGGAGGTCTCCGCATTACTGGGGGAGGTCTCGAGCGATGATCTTGGACATGGTGAGGCTTTGCACTTCATACCCCAGCTTACGATAAAGGGAGAGAGCGGGTGCGTTGCGGGCAAAGACGTGAAGGGCCAGCGATTGCGCCCATCTTCAGGGCCTCCCTCTCCAGCAGACCCATAGCGCGCATTCCGTGGCCCTACCCGCGCTGGGTCTCTTCGATAAACAAGTCATAGAGAAACCCCGTGGGCCTTCGGGATGTGCCCTCGATGAAGAGCCACGCGCGGCCGATCGCCTTCCCTGAGACAAGGCAGCCTCGATCCAATAGAAGTGGTGCCCCTGGGTTCGCGCCCTGTCCGGCAGAATCTGGGATTGTTGCTGTAGGGCTCTGGACCCCGCCTCCTCTTCCGTCCAGAATCCGGCGCGGACGTTTTCCGCCGCGTAGAGTGTGACCTCCTCTCGTTCGAGGTAGTCGGCCACCTCCGCCGAGGTCATTGAAACCAGTCGAGTCCCATCATCCATCCTCGTCCTCCTCAACCCTCGGTCACAGGTTTTGGGCCTCCTCCGAGCGGGCCTGGGAAGGATACCCCCCTGGATTGTGCTTCCCCGCTGCAGATCGTCCCGCGTGTTCGCAGGGCCCACCATGGAGCCGAACCCGCGAGCTGGGGGCGACTGTGACCCAGGCCAGGCCCAGGGACATCCACAGATCCATGGCCTTTGCCACCCGCCGAGGATGGTTTGATCAAGCTGCCGGATCCGAACGCGCAGCGCAGAGGGGGGCGCCAGTTGAGGTCAGAGATATGGCCCAAGGATGCGTCGTGCGCCGAGCAGCGTTGCGAGCAGGGCCACGTCGATGAGGGCCCCCAGGACGATCCGGGGGTGCCAGAACAGGACGAACAGGGCAAGAGACAGCGAGGCGGCAGCCAGCGTGAGGGGCGCGAATGATCCCGTCACCCCCGCCGTGCCAGCCGCCGCCAGACCGGCCAGGACGAACCCAAGTGCTGCCAGCGAGGCCAGTCCAAGTCCAACGATCCGGGTCGCGAGAGGGGGGAGGCCGAGCTTGGGGAGCAACCAGTAGCGAGAGGCCACTCCGAAAAAAAGCTTCGGCCTTGAGGCTGGATTCTTGGAGATCGGTGCCGCCGCAAGCCCCACATGAGCCAAGCCATGCCCGATAAGAAACAGACCCACCACGACTCGAAACATGTGCGTCTCTCTGCAGCCCGGAAGAATTCATCGGGCGACCCGGCCCGCCAAGCCTGGCCACAAGGCTCCGCCTCCAGACCTCAGGGCCAGGAGGATTGTAGTCCTCTGCGAGGAGGCCTAACTCTCTGAATGAGCCATCCGGAGAGGCTGGGTTTAAACCCGGATCGCCAGTCCTGGGTCCAGGCGATGGCCCTGCCGTGCGGGATTATCCACTGGCCATCCTCTCAATTGATTCGCGATGTTCACGGTAGTGTTCGTAGGTGTTTCCCGTGATCCAGCCCATCAAGGGCCGATGCTGGGGATCGGTGGCTCGGGGGCTCATCATCTCTTCAAAAGACATCCTTCCCAGATCCTCCACGACCTGCCGGTGTGTGTCATGCAGTTCTGCGAGGACCTGGTCCACAGGACGGTCCTTGTTCCGTTGATAGAGGATGGCATTGATGCCGTTCTCATCCAAGGCGTGGAAGCCGGCCTCGTCAATCCCCATGACCTCGTGGGCGGGCAGGTTGCGAAGAATATGCATTTGCAGAAATCGCTCCCAAGCGGCCAGATGGGCGAGATTATCTTTGATCGACCAACGGCCCTTTCCCGCCACGGTCATCTTCCTTTCGCTCAGCCCGGAGATCGCCTCCATCAATTCCTTCCATTCGCGACCCACACGGGCCATGAGTTCAACCTTGTCCTTCGGCGGGCTCGCGTAGTTCCCGGACATCGATGCCATGGTTCCTCCACCTCCATTTCTTCGGATTGAGATCGGGCTCCCCGCCCGTCACGACCGACCGGATCGTCGAGTCGGCCATCGATTTGGCCGAGAACTTCCCGTGCGCAACCCTTCGGCCGAGAGGTATGGAACGAGTCTATCTTATCCGACCGGAGCAGGAGTGTCCGCACCTAGTTTAGGAAAGCCTGTCCAGGCCGGGACCCCGGCCGCTGAATGTATCGGCTGGAAGGCGGGGAACCCTGCCTTGGACACGAAGGCCTCGGCCGTGAGTTCCTCGCCCTTGCATCCAAGGGCTGCGTCGTTCAGATCTGAGCAGGCATCCACCTCGCTGAGAAGGTGGGCGGCTCACCTCCGCGCCCTGCCTGGCCGAGCGTGGCTGACCCGGGACGGAGGGTTCCGAGATGGGTCTCTTGTGCAGCTCGGGAGACACGGTTCCCGTGGTCTCCCTCCTCCTCCCAGATGGAACCTGCGCCCCAGGGGTTAGGGGCTAGATGAACTTCGAGCCCTGCTTGTTCTCTGTAGCGAAGCGTGTTCCCCCCGGTTCATCCCCGCGCTTTGTTTCCTGGCGGAACTCAGGTTCCCCTCCGGGGTGCAACACAGACTCCCCCCGCTCCCATCATCCGCAGGTCCTCCCTGGCAGGGGCGCGTGGCACAGCGACCTCCCCAACCCCTCCCCCCAGGAGGTTCCACGCCCGAGCCGACTGGCCCAGGAGTTCGAGATCATTGCGACCGGTGTCGTGAGCGGAAGCGAGTCTCCCCGAGCTGCGCCTTCAATCCGTGAACGTCGAGAAGGACCTGCCAGGACTCCCGCGTCGGTTGGCTGGCCCACGGATCCCGTGTCGACTCGCGGTCGATTCCTTGGAGTACAATTCGCAATCCCAGAATGGTTGGAACGACCCGCGTTTGCGTCTGCAGGTGCCTCGTCAAATCAAGCCGGGACCGCAGGAATGGCGTCGGATGCGGCACCTCTGTCTGCGGACTCGGCGACCGTAGCGATCCCGTGGGGCGGCCCGTTGAGCCGGGGATTCATGGCAGGGATCGCTGGGGCCATCATTCGAACCTATTGAATGGAGAGGCAGTCCCATGGTCCTGATTATCGCCTCCTGGGTCGCGCTAATCCTGCTCTTCATGGGCGTTGGCCTCCTGGGCCGGAAGGCCTTCGGCTTGCCTGTGCGGCGGGCCGAGGATCTGCTTTACGTCTTCTGGCTCGGCTGGGCTGCGCAAATTGCGTTTCTCCAGGTATTCCAGCTGGGGTTTCGCATTGGGCCAGCGGCGGTCCTCATCGTGACGGCCGGGGGCATCGCAGGGTGGCTGCTCTACCGGAAGGAGATGGTGGAACTGGCACGGGCAGGGATGAGGGGCAACTGGCCCCTCCTGGTCGCTGCCGGGGGCATCGCCGCTTTGGTCTCGACCGAGGCGATGCGTCCGATTCAAGGGAGTGATACTCCGGCTTACCACCTCCCTACCGTGGTCTGGCTGCGGAGTTTCCCGATCGTGCCTGGACTGGGCAACCTGGAGCCGCGGCTGGCGTTCAACAACGCCTACTTCCTCTACGCGGCTCTCTTGGACTTTGGGCCCTTCCACAACAATTCCTACCAACTCGCCAATGGCTTGCTCTTGATGGCGCTCATCCTGCTCTGCCTGGTTGGGATCCGCCGAATCCTGCCCGGGCCGGGAAAGGCAACCCCAGGCGACCTATTTCTGGCCCTTTTCCTTGGGCCCTCGCTCGCCCTAATGAACAATGACAGGTTTCCAAGCCTATCTCCGGATGTCGGCCTCTTTCCCTTGGGGGTGGTGCTCTGCAGCCAGGTCATCCGGTTTCTCTCGGAGCCGGGTGAGAAGAGCGAGACCAACTATCAGGTATTCTGGATCTCGCTTCTGGCTGCCGCGGGCATGGCCGCCAAGCAGTCCTTTGTTGGATTCGGGCTCGCCGCCATTTTCCTCACGGTCGTGGTCTGGGGGGTCCGATCCCGCCCCCAGGCCAAGATCTTCCGGTTCGGATCGCTCGCGATCCCTCTTCTCGCGGCCGCCGCCGTTCTCCTTCCTTGGGAAGCTCGGACCATCATGGTCAGCGGATACCTAGGCTACCCCACCACCTTCGGTCCACTGGCGGTGGACTGGAGGATGCCCCTCCCCTTGGTGCAGCACGAGCAGAATTGGATACAGGCCCGCGCTCGCAACCCCGATGTCCTCCCCGACACAATCACCTTGGGAGGCGACTGGCTTCCGACGTGGCTCCAGAAGCTGCCCAACTCAATCACTGCGCCTCTGCAAGTTTCGGCCCTCCTGGCGCTGGTTGCGCTGGCAACCCTCGATCTCCGGCGCCGAACGAATCGAAGGAGGACCCTGTGGTTGTTTCTGCTGCTGCCCCTGGCCGGGCTGACGTTCTGGTTCCTCACGGCTCCGGCCTATCGCTTTGCTCAGGCCTCGTTCTGGATTCTGATGGTGGGGTTGGCGGTCCTGGTGGCCGAATCGGTCTTGGCCCTGGAGGAGCAGCACCGCGCCCTGCTGGTTGTGATCGCCGTGCTGATCGCGCTGTGGGTGTCCCCGTTCAGCCACCCTTTCGTTACTCAGCCGCGGTATCTGCTGCTGCCCCCCAACAACGTCCGCGAACCGCCCTTCAGTACCCTGACCACAGACAGCGGACTGTCTGTTCACAAACCTTCCGAGGGTGAATGCTGGAGCATCCCGATCCCGTGCACCGATGAGTTTCATCGCTCCCTTGAGCTGAGAAACCCAGGGGATCTGTCCTCGGGTTTCAGAGTTCATCCGGGCGCGGTCGATAACTGGCCGGTCCAGTGAGGTGACGGGGGCCGACGGGGCGCTTGACTGGCGCTCGCACCGCGCGGCTTTTCAGGAGTCAGCTCACCAGTTCTTGTCTTGTCAGATCATGATAGGAGGGGGAGGCGCCGCTGTGGGGTCTTGCCTGCCATCGAGGGCCGAGGCCGTGCCAGCGCGGGCCCGGAACCCAGCCTGCCGATCCCTGCCGCGACTTCGATGGCGATGGAGAAGGTCGAACCCTGCCGGCGAGGGAAACCGGGCCCATGGGCCCGATCCCCCGCGAGAGGCTCAGACTAGCTGGAGGGAATCCTCCAGTTTGCGCCGATGATCACCTGGACATCGGTCGAGCTCTGAAGATTGATTTGGCTCAGGTTGTTGCTGGGATCGACCTGCAGGAGCTTCACCAGGTAGGCCACTGTGTAGGGCATCCCGGTCAGGTCGGTCACCCGGCTGCCGGCGTAGTACCCCTGGGCATCCCCTACCGTGATATTGGCGTCAGAGAATCCGTGTTTGACCAGGTAGTCCTTGGTCGCGGCGGCCTGTGCCGAGATCCCCGAACCGTTGAGGAGTTGGATCTTGGCCGCCTCCTGGGCAGCAGCCTGAGTCGGGTCGGCCGGGGATTGGGACGGTCCGGGTTCTCCCTGCGAGACGAACACTTGGTCTCGCAGGGCTCTGACCTTGTCCAGGTCGGGGACGAGCACGTCCAGCCCATTGATCTGGGTGAGCTTCTGGAGTTGAGCTGTGCTGATGATCCCTGTCGTGATGTTGTTGCGCGCGATGCCTTTGGCCGACCAGGCCAGAGAAATCGCTTGGTCCAGAGTGACGTTGGTTTTCAAGCCTTGGGCGAAGGATTTGTAGAAATCGGGCGCCGTGAGGATCAGGTGGGGAAGCATGTTCAGCTGGAGCACCTTGTCGCGGATAGCAAAGATCACCTGCTGCTGCCGTCGGGCCCGATCCAGATCGCCTCCCGGCGTGTTCCGGGCGCGGGCATAGGCGAGAGCTTGTGGCCCATCCAGATGGTTCATCCCCTGGTGGAGCAGGTACTGGTAGGTTCCCCCTTTATAAATGGTGCTGATCCCCAGGCTCCGCTCCGGCACATTGACGTCGATTCCGCCGATATTGTCGATGAAGTAGGTAAAGGTATCGAAATCGATGACGGCGTAGTAGTCAATGGGTATCCCGATGAGCTCCTGCACGGTCTGCATGGCCAGGGCTGGCCCGCCGCCAGGCAGTCGATACGACTCCGCGTCGAAGTAGGCGGTGTTGATCTTGTCAAAGCCGAATCCGGGAATATCCACCCACAGGTCGCGCGGGATGGATAGCACTCCCGCCGTCAAACCGATCGGATCCATGCTGATCAGCATCATCGTGTCCGTGCGCGACGGACCACTCTCCGAGGGCACGTTGGTGCGCACATCCAGCCCCATCACAAGCACCGTCACCCGGTCCAGGCCGTTCCATGGCTTGGGCGTCGGACCGGCTAAGTCCGCTGGAACGGGGGTCGATCCAGGCGGCAGCGGGGTTCCTTGGGCCACACTCGTGAGGGCGAAACCGCTCCCCGCCTTCGCAACGGGTGTAGCCAGCATGTTCCGCATCCAGCTATAACCAAAAAAGATGGTGACTCCGAGCACGATGAGATATCCGACGATCAGGATAACGAGGGTCGGGTCGGCGATACCCAGCCGAGTGCTCAGCGCACTGGGTGGGCGGGGGACCCGAGGCGCTCGAGGTGGGCGAGGTGCCGGGGGCAGCTTCTCGGGCTTGGGCTTGTGCGATTTCGGCGTCGGAAGGTAAGACATCTCTTTCTTCGGCCCTCCAGAGACACCGGGACGGTGTCTTTTCTCGAAGGGCAGATTATAACCCGGGCGGAACCCTATCCGAGCCGAACTGGGCGAGCGGCTGGGTCGCCCAGCGGGAGGACGAAAATGTGCAGCGGCCGGATGGCCAACGCGGAGCTCCCCCGTCGTCTAACGCGCACGAGGCGGACGAAACCCACTTGGTAGGTTCGGGGTTCTTATCATGGGGAGGGGTCACGGGAAGGCGCACTCTCCTCCCGCCGTCCAAAGTCTTTTTTAGGAGGAATGACGCGATGACACCGGAGAATGTGCGTTGGATTCTCGCCTGGGGAGCGGGCTTGGTCTATTCGGTCCTGATTGGTGCGTTTTTCGTCAAGCGCGTGGTCGAGCTCTTGTGGCAGAAGGCCGGCGCCCCGGCCAAGCAGGGCGCGGCCTCCCTGAGCTTGTTCACGGGCATGCTGGACCGCGCGCTCTATGCAGGCGCATTGCAACTCAACTTAGCGGGTTTCGTGGCAGTCTGGCTGGCCTACAAGACATACGGCGCCAGCCGGGACTGGGACAAGCCGCGGCAGGTCGGCAACCAGTCAATTGCCGCACGCACAGTACGCCACATCTTCCTGATCGGGAACGGCCTCAACGTCCTCTATGGGGCGGCGGGGTGGAAGCTGATGCAGTTCGTCCAGGGGTCGGAGTGGGTCAAGCTGGCGATCGTGGCGGTCGGGCTGGTGGTCGCTACGCTCGTCCTCGAACTCTGGGTTCGTCGACAGGCCCGATAGCGTCCCGGACGTGCGCAGGGTCATCTTTGCGGGCGGCGACCGATGGGTCGCCGTCCGCGTCGTGCCGCCCAGATTGGCCTGAGCCCATTAATCCTGCGAGCCCTACAGCTGCGACGTGCAGTACGCGCAACGGCTGGCCTTCTGTGGAATCTTGGAAAGGCAATAGGGGCATTCCCTCGTGGTGCTTGCAGGGGGCTCCTTCGGCTTCAGCCTTTCCAGACTCTGCGCCGCCTTGACCAGTAGGTAAATCGCGATGGCGACGATCAGGAAGTCGACCACATTGTTAATGAAGACCCCGTAGTTCACAGTGGCGGCTCCCGCGGCCTGGGCTTCGGCCAGTGACAGATAGGACTTGCCGGATAGGTTGAGGAATAAGTTGCTGAAGGCCACTCGCCCGAGGACCAAGCCAATCGGAGGCATGATGATGTCGTTGACCAGGGAGGTGATGATTTTGCCAAATGCCGCTCCGATGATCACCGCCACGGCCAGGTCGAGCACATTGCCGCGGAGAATGAAGGCCTTGAAGTCTTTGAGCATTTCGATTCCTCCAGGCAGACTAGGGATGGGGACGGCGCGAGAGTTCCACCAGACACGCCGCGCCAAGGCCCCGCGAGCCCAACGTGCCGCCAACTCTCGCATGGACCTGGTCTGAAGGCCTCTCGCCCGAGACCCAGCTGGGACCTGCCAACGATTCTATAACCTTTCTGGGGGCCGAGCGGAGGATCGCAATTTGAGAATCACCCTCCGGCATCGTGCACGGATGCCTGGAAAGGCCCGCAATGAGACGGGAATTGGTGTCGAGGGGAACCCTGGGAGCCTCGGCCGGAGAGGTTGAGGTGCCCCGGCAACATTTGGCCTTCTCAATAAAGAAGGGTGTCTGCGGAAGCAATTCGCTCAGCCCGGCCCGGCAAGGGATGGGGAGGGCGAATTGTTTGGGGAACCGGTCACCCCGACCTACCCGCCCCGCGTTCGAACCACGCCCAGTCCCCTGGCTCGCTCGGTTCCCCTTGCCTCCGGTGCGCGTCGGAGTGCCTTCCCCGGAGAGACCATCTAGGAAGCGCGGAAGGCTTCGCCCAGGAGCCTGGCGGCGAAAGCGACCAGCACAAGCCCACAGACCACGAAGACTGATCTCTTGAAGCGCCTTCCGAAAAATCGACCTCCCCGGAAGGAGGCTGCGGACAGGAGGCAATCCCAGAGCAGATCACACGTCCAGTGCGAAGCGGCCAGGGCAACGAACCCCCACGGTCCAAAGCGAACCGAACTTAGGATCAGGCTGGCGCCAACGGTCCCCCACCAGACAAAAAAAGTAAGGGTTGCCCAATGCCAGAGGGGCCCCCAGGAGGAGGGGAGATCCCGTCGACGTGCGCAAGACCTTGGGGGCCCCTCTTTGCGGCCGCAGCATCCCGGCGGCCATCACAACAAGGAAAAGCGGTCCGGCGATGCTGATGCATGTCCGCAGGTGCGGCAATTGCAGGAGGCGGCTAAGGCCGAAAAGGACAACGACCATGAGGGGGAATTCCACGATCCCGTGTCCGAGGGCCAAAAAAGCGCCGGCGTGCGGGTTCTCGCTCCCCTTTCCGATCGCGACCGCGGTGATGGGCCCGGGAGCCATCACCCCTGATAGGGATATCAGAATGGCTATTGCCAGGAAGGTGAGCATTCCTCCCCCCAAAGAGGAATGTGACCGGGCGACCTAGGCGCCCCGTCGGCTCCTTTGAGCGATGGACACTCTCCGGAACCCCCCGCTTGACCCACCCGGGCAGGACCCCACGGGCTCGCATGGCTATCTGGGCTATCCAAGTCCAAAGGCCTTCCCTCCGCGAAGAATTCTCTTCTCGAGGAGCCGTGTGCCCGAGAGGCCTTGCTGCGGCTTGAAGACGGTGGTCGCAGGGCTGCCAGGCGATCCTTCCTCACCGCGAGCCCTGATCTTCGCCGCGCGAGGACCCGCCCCTTTTCGAAGCGGTTGCCCTCTCGGTGATCTCGACCTCAATATCCGTGATCTGGACTTGTGAGTTGTGGAGCCGGCGGGAGATCGTTTCCAGGTACTCTGTCGCGTTCCTCTTTTTGAGGACCGCCAGGAGGTCGGGCATCTCCTCCGGGAAACCCAGAGGAAGTCGCGTTTGGACCGCCTCGCGCTTCAACTTCCTGATTTCGAGTTCCAGCTTTTGGCGATTCAAGCGCAGGCTGTAGAGCTTCTCGACCACTTGAAAGACAGACCAGATGGCCGTGGCAATCGCGGCCGCCGCGCCCCCGGCCGCCGCGATGGTCGCAATCACTTCCAGCGGGGAATGCAGGCGAATGGTTCGGACCAACATGCGGTCGGCAGGAACGAGCGGGCGTCCTTTCCGATAGAGGGAGAAGCGAGAAAAACGGTACGATTTGTACACTGGATCCATCCCGAGCCGGATAATCTCGTACAGGGACACGAAGTCGTAAAGAAACAGGGCGACCTCAGCTACATCAGGTGTCCGGCCGACATCTGCTTTGATGGTCAAGAGGAGCCTCTGAGGAGACGTGGATTTGGCGGACATGAGGAGACCTCGTGAGAGCTGCGCAGCGCGTGATCACGAGCGACCGGTCGGGCCCAAGAGATCTGCCCTTCCAGGTCGGGTGGGCCCGAAAGAAGCGCGAACTGGTCCCACCTGGAGGGATAGCACCGCCTGCCCACAGGAGGGGAACCAGACGGCCATGAAACTCGGATAGCGGGGCAAGCCTGCGGGGCTACCGCAGACCCACCGACCCCCCTGGTCGGCGGACGAAAACCCTCGCAGGCCCTGACCCGTAGCCCGATTGTAGCCCTGCCCGCAAGGCCCCGAAACCCATCCTCAACCTGAAACTTTCTCTCAGGCTCCCTGCGGAAGACTTGTCCCCTGGCCAGCGGGTGACTAGAAGAAGTGCGGTCCAGTCCCTCAGCGTGCGGTTCTCTATTGGTCTCCCTGTTTCCTGCCAACTCGGCAGGCGCTGCGGCGACCGCTTGGCCACTGTTCGAAGCGGTCTGGGAGCTAGGCGGCCGGCAGTGCCACGCGCTCCAAGACTAGGATGACCCCCGGCCCAAGATAACCAAATCCCGTTCGACCTCATCGAGTTTGGCAATCTTGGGCAGGTAGCCCCACTGCTGGAATCGGAATTTGCGGAAGAGCGAAAGGCTCGGCGCATTGTGGGCGAAAACGAAGGCCAGCAGAGTCCCCAGGCCAAGCGCAGGGGCCTGGTCCATGGCCTTCGCGAGCAAGGCCTGCCCTATCCCCCGGCGCCGATGATGCGAGGCCACATACAGGCTGATTTCAGCCGTCGAAGCGTAGGCGGGTCGACCGTAGAACGGGGAAAAACTAAGCCAGCCGACGATTTCGATCCCGCTTTCGCAAACCCAGAGAGCGTAGTGCTGGGGTGAGTGTTGTCCAAACCACTCCCGCCTCGAGTCAACACTGATCGGCCTGGAGTCGGCGCTAGCCCGGCGTTCCGGGATGGAATCGTTGTAGATCGCGACGATCGCTGGGAGATCTTCCTCGCGCGCATCTCGGATCAGAAGCATACCCTTCCTTGAGGCGAGCTTCGGCGTCCGGGCCCGTTTTCGCCCTCGATTCTATTTTAGATCGAAGTCGGAAGTCTCGCGGGCGCGTATTCCCGGATTGGGTGCCTGGTCCTTCTTGAGGAGCACGGCGCAAGTCTGGCGCTTGGGCCACCCCGTCGGGAACTACGACTATGCCTCCTCTTGGTCTAAAGCAAGAGGTGCGGATCAAGGCCTGGCTTCCAGGGAGATGAGGATTTGCAGGCCTCCAAGGCACCCGGGCGGGGCGGGCGCTCCAGGGTGGCCGCCAGGGGTCATAATGCTTCCAGGATTTCCCGAGTGGTAGGGCCACGCGGCCCAGGATCGCGAGTTCCTTCGCCCAGGCAAAATGCCCAGCTCGCCAGACGGGCCGCTCCTGAGGCAGGTCGCGCTCAGAGGATTCGAGAGAGCAACAAGATCCCCACCAGGGTCTCGTACAGGGCGGCTGCGATCAGCACCAAGATGACCAACGCGTAGATTTGCAGCGCGATGCCAACCCCGCGCCGATACCCCTCCCAATGAGAAATGGTCCCAACGAAGCGCGGAGCGAGCCACGCTCTTCCTTGAAGATAGGCGGCCAACATCGCCAGGACGTAGGCCTCGCCCTCGAGCAGGAGCACGCCCAGAACCAGGAGACCCGCCAGGACGCGCGGCGCTGTCAGATCCGAAAGGGGAGGTGAGAAAACCACGCCCCATAGCAGCGCTCGGAAAGCTCCCAGAAGCAAACCGCTGAAGGGGATGAGAAGAGAGGGCAGGGTGATCGCGGCGAAACTGCCCACAAAGAGATTGACCAGGAAGGTAAGGAAGAACGCCCAAACGAAGTGGCCCCCATTGTAGGCCCCGAATACTCCAGCCAGAGGCCCGGAGGCGAGCCCGGCCAGGACCGGCTTTCCCAAGGAATCGTGCACGGACCGGTCGAAAAGGCAGTACGCCATCGCGGAAAAAACAATCCCAAAGTAGACCAGGTTGAGAATGACGAATGGACGGCGCGCCCCAGCAATTTGCCCGAGGGCGGCACGCAGGGTGGCCATGGGGGACCTCCTTCCGTGTCCATCAGGCGCGGGCCGCAGGGAACTGCGATGACCAAGACCTTTGCAGGCTTGGCTGCGGATCACTTTCGCCGGGTTCCGACGCTCCCGGTCCAGGATGCAGGAGGGAAGAACTCGAGCCGGTCCGGGGACGGAGCCAGGGACGAATCCCTCCCGCCCGTTCCCATTCTAGACCAGGGTGGAGTTGGAGGGAAAGCGGTCTGGCGGGGATCGGGAGCGTGCAATCGGCTCCTCCGGGTGGGGTGCGGGGTGGTGACCCTCCGAAGGATCGAGCGGCTCGGGGCTGATCCAAGTCGGTGAGAGACCTCGCTGGGTAGAGCGGTGAGCGCCGGAGAGCCAAAGACGGCGACCCCTTCAATTGACCTCAAGGGTGGGGGCCTGTGCACTCATGCGGACTCCATGGGGGCAGCGCCGGGAACGCGATCCATCTCTGGCGCACGGTCCGGTCAAGGATTTGGGTTCGGGTGGCCAGCTGGCTATTCCTGGGCTCGATCCACCAGGGCGAGCTTCCCGGCAGAGGGAACTCCCAGGCCCATGCCTCCGGGACCATGGGGAGTTCCGAGAAGGGTCTCAACGGAGGCGGGGATTCCTCCTGCGGCTGTATCCGGCCAGCCGATCTCGGTCGGCCTGAGAATAGGGCACGATCACCTTCTTGCGAACGGCGTTTTGTTCCTGCTCAAGCCGGCGGTTGATGAGCCAGTAGCTGGTGAGGAAGACCACGGATAGGAACGTCACGCCGTACATCGCGAGGGCGACCAACAGAGAGGAGTCGGTGCCCGCGAAGATCGCGTGAGCCGTCGCCCCTAAGTAGGCGACAAGACTTGCGAGGTGGATGGCTCGAAAGGCGCGCATGCTGATCCGGCCTCGCAGGTAAAACGTAACTGTGACCAGGATGATCAGGTAGAGAGAGATCACCCCCATTCCCACCCAAACCGGGCGGTAGGGGGCAAGGAATGGCACAAGAACCTGAGCTAGTGTAAAGGGAAGATAGCGATCTACAAGAAGCACGGAAACATGCAGAGCGATGAATCCCAGGGCAAACAGGGAGATGAATTGATGGAATTCGAAGGAGAAGGTGCCATGCAGCAAGCGGTCCAGGATCTTGCTGGCGACCGCCAATCCCCAAGCCGTGGAGAGCCAAAGGAGAAGATAGGCCATGATCCCGGCCGCCCGGGTAAGATACCACATGGCCTGAACCGAGTCGAGCGCAAACGCCCAATTGATCAGGCCACGCAGCGCCGCATTTCCCGGGAAAGCCAGGGCCAGTGCGGAGGCGGCGGCGACGATGCTGATCAGGCCCACCGCGATCCACTCGATGGGAACGGCGACCTGCTCTCGAGACAGCTGGTTCCTCGTGCTTTCAGGCTGGGCCATGCAGCATCTCCCGGCTAAGGGGTGGCCCCCACAAGCTGCCGTCCGCGCGGACCGCAATGAATCGCAATCCCTCAACGCGGGTCGACAGGCTGACGGCCTCCTCGGGGTCGGCGATCAATAGTGCCTTGGCGAAAGCCTCGGCCCCGGTTGGGGATTCGGTCCAGACTGTGACGCTCAGCCATTCTGATTCCGCTGGAAGGCCGCTGCGCGGGTCGAGGATGTGGTGGCGAGGCAGGTCGCCCTGAGGCCAGCGGCGCTTGGTCACGGAGGAAGTGGCCAGCGATCCCGGCCTCACCTCCAGCACGGCTACCACGCGATTTGCGTCGCGGGGATCCTCCAGGGATACCTGCCATGACCGCTGGCCCTCGGGCAGGCCTTTGAGGGCCATGTCGCCACCTGCGCTCACGGCGCAACTATCGGCGAATCTGCCCAACATTTCCGTCGCTCGCGCGGCAACCCAGCCCTTGGCAATTCCCCCCAAGTCCAATTGGACCCCCTCGGGCAGGAGGATCTGCTGCCGCTCCAGGTCAACCAGGGTGTCGGCGAAGCGAGGGCGCATCCATTCCATGGCTGGGACGGACGCCAGGGCCGGTCCCTCCCTCAGTTCAGTCATGCTACGGTCGTAGCCGACCTGCCTGAGGGCGCCTAGCAGGGAGGGATCAAAAAGCCCGAACGTAAGGTCGTACCAGGTTAAAGACTCCTGGACGAGACCGAGCAATTCTGGTGAGGCCTTGAACCATTGACCTGCCGAACGGTTGAGCTGGCTAAGCTCGCTCGCCTCAAGAAAGCGCGAGAATCTTCGCTCCGATTCGGCCACGTACCGGCGAACGATCTCAAATCCCGGCCTCAGGCGCTCCGTAGATCCCTCCGCCGCGACCTGGACCGTTGTGTTCATGGCTGAGAACTCGTCGTACTCCATCATGAGCCCATGGTGCGAATGCGAGGCGGACTGAAATTGGCCGAGGGGGCCATGGAGAGGTTCCCGGAGATGCCGGAGGAGATCGATGGACCGCCGATCTGCAACTGCTGCAGAGAGGGGATCGGTGGAAGTTGAGAAGCCGTCCAGGACGCCGCGGCGGGTTGCGAGCCCAACAGAGGGGCGGGCTTGGGGGAGTGCGCCAGAACGGCCCATCCGAGCCCGAAGGCGGCCAATGAGGTGGCCGTGATCCAAACGCGCAAGAATATCTTGGTCAGTCTGAACATGAACCATCTCCCGGAAAGGCTGAAAACCCGGCCAAGGCCTAGCCCCCTCCGCCCACGCTGGAGTTACTGCCCGACCCGCCCGAGATGAAAACCCTCCCATCCTGCGTGATCTGGATAACCCC
>Ga0187878_1001803_pt1 | contig 20068 bp, 19 predicted proteins | sample June2016WEW_17_1_FD_132979 | JGI IMG/M metagenome (GOLD analysis project Ga0187878, IMG submission 132979) | Peatland microbial communities from SPRUCE experiment site at the Marcell Experimental Forest, Minnesota, USA - June2016WEW_17_150 | ecosystem: Environmental > Terrestrial > Soil >...
TGCAAGGCGCGGCAGTTCTCTGGATAGTGTCCAGACACGTGATTCATTTGAGAGAGATGCCTAAACCAGACGAGACTAAGGGGTTCCGCTAGTGTCAAATGCTGACGAATCTGTAGGCATTTCTAGACAGATGGCTGGAATGACAGGAGCAAGATATGCGACTAGATCGAACGGAGGCTCGTGGTTTGTCTCAGGTTAATCTTGACTTTGAGGTCTCGGCTGCAGCGAAAGTACTAGCTCGCGACATGGCAAGAATAACTAAGGGTCAGGAAGTTCTCATATACGCTGATTCTGAGAGCGATTCGCTTGCTGTGAGCGAGACTGCGAAGGCTGTCCATAACGAGGGAGCAAAAGTTGCTGTCATGTGGTATCCGTCGCCTCCAGGCGTCGGTGAGACTACCACTCCCTACCTCCCTGCCTCGCTAGCAGCCGCCATGCTGAAAGCGGATCTACTGATTGAATTCGCTGGACACTATTTGCTCTACTCTGCTCCTTGGGAGGAGGCGATGAAAACTCAAAGAATCAAGTACTGGTGCCTATCCGGCATGACAAGAGACATGATGGTCCGCTGCATCGGAAAGGTCGATGCACCATCCCTGTTCGAGTTTCAAGAGAAACTAACCGAACTAGCCCACACAGCAAGGAGAGTCAGAGTCACGAACCCCTCCGGCACAGACATCACTTTCTCCAACGATCCGCTCCGGCCGTACTTCTCTGAGGGAATCATTGGCGATCGAGCAATGGATTACATGCTCATAGGGCAGGTAGACTGGGCACCCATCGAGCAGAGCCTTAACGGAAAGATCGCGTTTGACGGATCCGTTTGGCCGCCTGAAGAACTCGGAATCCTCAAAACCCCGATATCTTTGAAGATAGTGAACGGCGTCGCAAAGGAGATAACGGGTGGATCCGATGCCGTCTCCTATAGGAAGTGGCTTGAATCCTTGAAAGACCCGGCGATGTTCAACGTCGCTCACATATCCTTCGGATGCAATCCCGGAGCCAAACTGACTGGGCGCATACTCGAAGATGAACGGATCTGGGGATGCGTACAATATGGTCTCGGCCATCAAGGATCAGGCTTCAAAGGCAAAGCAGGTCCAGCTAAGTCACACACTGACGGCATCTGCCTAAACGCGTCAGTTTGGTTCGATGACAAAGAGATTCTGAAAGACGGAAGCTTTGTACACCAAGACCTGCAAGAACTTGAGAAAAAACTGAAACACTAGTCTCAAGCTACTTAGCCGGGTAAAGGTGGCAACTCACCTTTCTTGTTCCACTCAATGGATTCAGCAGGGGCTCCACGTCACGACATACATCGCCAATGTATTTGTGACAGCGAGGATGAAATGTGCATCCAGTCGGCGGATTCGCAGGACTTGGTACCGAGCCTCGCAGAATTATGCGTGATGACATCGGAGTTGTGTCATCCACATTGGGCACTGCTGACAGCAGAGCCTGCGTGTAAGGGTGAGCGGCGTCTCGGAAGACCTCCTCAAAATTCCCGATCTCTACGATCCTTCCCAAGTACATGACCGCAACCCGATTTGCGAGATACTCAACGACTCCAAGATCATGAGTAATCAGAAGATAGGTCAATCCAAGCTCTTTCTGCAATTCCTTCAGCAGATTCAAGACCTGCGCTTGTACTGACACGTCAAGAGATGATGTCGGTTCATCCAGAACCACGAAGCTTGGGTTGAGTGTTAGAGCTCTCGCAACACAGACTCGCTGAGCCTGTCCACCGCTTAATTCAACCGAGTATTTCCAGAGCTGCTCATCCATCAAACCGACTAGGCGCATCAGCTCTAAGGCTCGGCGAGTAATCTCATCTTCACTCATTTCTGTGTGAGCCCTAAGCGGTTCGGCGATGATGTTTCTGACCGTCATGCGCGGATTCAGAGAGAGAAAAGGGTTCTGAAATACGATTTGGAAATCCTTACGCATTCGTTTCAGAGTCTTCCGATCCACTTTCAGGATATCTGTGCCCTCGAAGATCACTTGACCGGAGGTGGGTTCTACCAGTCTGATAATGCTTCGAGCCAGAGTCGTCTTCCCGGAGCCTGATTCGCCGACCAAGCCAAACACCTCACCCTTCTTGATACTCAAATCCACACCGTCGACTGCTTTGACTTGACCTACCGTACGCTGTAGGAGCCCGCTTCGGATTGGAAAGTAAGTCTTGAGATTCTTGATTTCGATGATTGTTTCTATCATGTTCTCCACCAAGGCTCCTTGGGCATATTGTAGCAGGCAACGAAGTGTCCGTCCTCGACTTCCAGCAGTTCAGGACGGCTCTGTTTGCAGGGTTCGATGGCATAGCCGCATCGGGGGTGAAATCTACAGCCCGAAGGCGGATGAAGAAGACTCGGCACAGTGCCGGGTATGTAGTGGAGGACCGTTCCCCTAAGGCGTCCTGTCACAACGGAAGAGATGAGACCGCGGGTGTAGGGGTGAAGCGGATTCTTGAAAATCCGATCAGTCGTGGCTGACTCGACAATTGACCCGGCGTACATTATCGCGATCCTGCCGCATAACTCGCGTACAACGCCTAGGTTGTGGGTGATGAGCAGAACAGACAAGCCGAGGGTCTCTTTCAGTTTCTTCAGCAGAACCAAGAGTTGGGCTTGAATCGTGACGTCGAGAGCCGTAGTGGGTTCGTCTGCGATCAGTAGCATCGTTGAGCCGGATAGAGCGATGGCCATGATAACTCGTTGCTGCATCCCGCCACTCAGTTCGTGGGGATACAGCTCCATGACTGATTCAGGGTCGGGAAGTTCGACTAGCGCGAGCTTCTCATGAGCAAGCTTACGAAGACCATTTTCGTCTGTGGCCTCGTTGTGGATCTTCAAGACATCCAGTAACTGTCTGCCGATAGGAAAGACGGGATTGAGTGAGGACGCGGGATCCTGAAAGATCATAGCTATCTTTCGGCCACGAATGTTCACCATTTGATCCTCGGGTTTGTGCAGTATGTCATCCCCTTCGAGCGTGATTTGACCTTTGACGACTTCTGAGTTGTCAGGAAGGAGTTTCAGAATAGCAAGGCCAGTCGCTGACTTGCCGCAGCCTGTTTCTCCTACTAGGCCCAAGATCTCGCCTTTGCGAACATCAAAGGTTACCCCATCAAGCGCGTGCACTACGCCGTCGAGTGTGTGGAAGCTTACGATCAAATCTTGCACAGACAGCAGAATGTTGTCTTTTGACAATTAGATGAGCCGCCTTCGAGATAGCTTGGGATCTGTCGCTTCGCGAATTGCATCGCCAAGCAGGTTGAAGCCTAGGACGAGCACTAGGATGGCCAATCCGGGAAAAGTTGCGTACCACCAGTGTTGGAGAAAGTATGTCTTCCCCATGTTAACCATCAGTCCCCAATCCGGGGTCGGTGGTTGAGCGCCTAGCCCCAAGAAGCTGAGCCCTGCCGCTGCGATTATTGCAGAACCTAGGTCAAGAGTAGCCTGAATGAGTATGGGCGCTAGAGTTGCCGGCAGTATGTGACGGACAATGATCTTCGCATCGCCTACTCCGATCGCCCTCGCTGAGTCTACGAATGGTAGGTTCCTCGTCGCTATGGCTTGACCGTATGCGAGCCTTGTGTACCAAGGCCACCAAGTGATAATCAACGCCAAGATCGCATTTAGGAGGCTCCCCCCCAATGTCGCTGCAACAACGAGGGCCAGGAGAAGAGGCGGAAAAGCCAGAAACATGTCCGTGACCCTCATGATCACTGCGCCAAGTCTCTCTCCATAATAGCCAGCAACCGCTCCAAGAGGCATCCCTAGTATGATCGCTACTGAGACAACGGTGGCGCTCGTCATTAGTGAAATCCTGGCGCCGAAGATTATGCGACTAAGCAAATCTCTGCCAAGCTCATCGGTTCCGAACCAGTGCTGCCAATCGGGTGGGCGCAATTGATTTGCGATATCAGGTACCCCTTCGGCCTGCCTTGGATACGGTACGATGAATGGACCTACAAGAGCCATGACAACGAAAAAGACGATGATTGCGGTACCAGTTAGGGAGAGGGGGTTCTTCAGTACGAGTTTCAGGAATACTCGCAATTCTCGAAAGTGCTGTTGCCGCTGAACTGGTATGCTCTCAGAAACCGCTTCGTTCATAGTGTCACTCTCGGATCAAGAAAGGCTTGGAAGATGTCGATCAGCAGATTGATGATGACGTAGAAGATCGCTACAACGACCACCGAACCCATTATCGCAGGGTAGTCTAGTGACAGAATGGAGAGCGCGGTGTAGGTTCCTAGGCCTGGCCAAACAAAGATCAATTCGTCGAGGAAAGCGCCTGTGAGTGTGTAAGCGAAAGACATTCCGAGCGCAATCACTGTTGACGATATCGCGTTCTTCAGCGCGTATTTGAAGAGAATCAACCGACTGGGCAGTCCCCAAGCCAAACCGGATCGAATATAGTTCTCTTGTAGAACCTCGATCATCATGGTCCTGATCATTCGAACGGTTAAGCCGAACGGGTAGGCCGCGAGCGCCAGAGAAGGCAACACCAGATGCCAGAGGCTGTCCCCAAAGGCAGCGAAATTGAACGTTAGCATGCTATCGATTAGATTGAAGCCGGTGATTGTTTTCAACGGATACATAACCGACACTTGAGTGCTCATCCGGCTTCCAAGAGGAAACACGTGAAGCGTCTGTGAGAAGATGATTTGGAGAATCATGGCCAACCAGAAAGGGGGCATCGAGACACCGAAAATCGCAGTCAATCGGCCTGCGTGGTCTGGGACACGATCCCTGTGAGATGCAGAGAAGACCCCGACCAGAATCCCGGCAATGACAGCAATCACGAATGCACTTATGATGAGTTCGAGTGTTGCCGTCAGCCCCGTCGCAACATCTGAGAGAACCGTGTCGTGTGTTCTAATGGAAACTCCAAGGTCTCCTCGCAGAAGACTTGTGAGGTAAATGTAGAACTGAACGTAGATGGGCTTGTTCAGCCCGAGTTCTTCTGTCGCCCGTTGAATTTGCTGTGCAGTGGGGTGAGCGCCGACCCAGAGAGCGGCCGGGTTGCCTGGAATCACGTGAGAGACTATGAAGGTGATGAGGATTACACCGAGGACTACGACGAACGCATGCGCTGCTCGGCGTACAACGTACTGCCCGATGCCTCTAGCCAATTACACCAAGCGCTATCCTGTCAAGTGAAGTAGGTAAAAGAAGACTACTGTAGTGTATGCTGGGTTGTACCTGAAGCCTGAGATGTTGCTTCGCACTATGTGTATGTCTTGAAGGTCCCAGAGGTAGAGGACTGCCGCGTCGTCAATCACCATCTTCTGAGCCTGCTTATACAAACCAAATGCTTGAGCCTTATCGGATCCTTCCAATGCATAGCCTTGATCGATCACGCTGTCAACATCTGGGTGGTAGTAGTATCCCAGGTTGAAGACAACCGAACTCTCGCTGTGGAATAGGTTAAGGAGGAAATCGTATGGTGACAACAAAGTTGGCCACCAGTACATTACGAATATGTCCTGGGCCTTCAACGGGTCCCCTTGTGCCAAGCTCCATTGTTCGGTCCATGTCATCGCTCTGATGTCAAGTTCAATGTTGAGGTCTTTGAGGGAAGACTTGATCAATTCTACGGTGCCCTCCTCTCTCGTGTCGCCCGTCATATAGGTCAAGAGCAGTGTGAATCCGCCATTCGGATAGCCAGCCTGAGCCAGAAGCTGCTTGGCTTTGTTCAGGTCGTACGTGTACTTAGGAAGGTCGTCAAAGTGCCCGGGCATTCCGGAAGGAATCGGCCCAATTGATTGACTCCCGAACCCATGGAGCACACCCGTGACAATCTGGTCATATGGAATAGCATAGGAAACGGCTTGTCTGACCAGTGTATTGTTGAATGGGAATTTCTTGTTGTTGAAAAAGCCGAGCAGATTCTGGTATTGAGGACTAGTGTATACTTTCACGTTCGCGTCTCCCTGGAGGCTTGGAATGTCGGCGAATGGTACTTGTTGTACGACTTGTGCTTCGCCGGACTTGATCATCTCTTCCTGAACGGTTTCGTCTCGCACAACCTTGATGATGGCCTTGTCAAACTGATCGTCCTTCCAGCCACCCCAGTAGTCTGGGAATTTATCCATCACGATCTCATTCTGTGCATCCCATTTGGTTAGCATGTACGGCCCGGTTCCCGCGTCATGGCCTGCATTGAACCAGGCTGAGGCGTTTGTGAAGCCCGCCGCCTTTGCCAAATTTTCGATGTTGGGGCTCATGATCCACGCAGCATAACTCGCGCTGGCAATAACGTCCAGCGGCGTCGGAGCGCTCAACATGAACTGAACCGTGTACGTATCAAGTACGTTGATTTGACTAACTGGGCTCCAAATGAAAGCTGCACCCTGACCCAACTTCATTGTGCGTTCGATGGAGTACTTCACCGCGTTAGCGGCGAACGGTGTTCCGTCGTGGAACTTCACGCCCTGTCTCAAATGGAACGTCCAAGTCTGACTGTTGTTGGAAGATTCCCAGCTGGTCGCCAATGCAGGGGCGAAAGGCGGCGACTGCGAGGGCTCATACCAGATCAGAGGCTCATACAGGTTGCTTAGGGTCATGATCGAATTCGAGAACTCTGTGCTAGGATCAGCCGTCACCATTTCCGAAATGACCGCAGACGTAACGATTTTCGGAACATGCGCCTTCTGTTGAGTCTGGTAGTAATATCCCAGAGCTCCTGCCGCGACGACAATAACAATTATGACAACTGCCACGATCTTCCAAAGGTTGCGCTTGAATTGTGACAACTTGGTTGTTCCTCAGAAAGATAGTCGGGTCGTCTGTCAGCGTATAAGACTATCGACTCAGCGATTCCACCAGACGCTCCACTGGGACGTAGTCGAAATCAAAACCAAAATGTCTCGGACCGAAGAAGCCTAGGCCTTTGGGAGTTCGCCAGACCTCCGGAGCCTTAGCAGCGACCACAGACACTTCAAGACCCAGCTTGAGAGCGTCATTTGTGATCCCGTGGCCACTGGGGTCTAGGAACATGATCAAGTCAGGAGGCATTACGATTGGTTTCGACCCCAGCCAAGCAAAGATGTGCTCATTCTTTATCCATGAACGGAGGCTCTGACCTTGCCATTCTTTGTCACCGCTCAATGTGACGTCACCGAACAGGAAACCCTTCTCGTTTCTCCACTCGTACTTCTTCACGGTTCCTCTGAACACTAACCATCCGTCGAGAAGATTCCGGACTGCTTCGACGGCGTCGCGGCGGTCCTGTAGAGCCTGTCTAACAGCTTTCCCTAGAGCTATGGACCTAGAGATGGATCCCTTGATCAGAATCTTGGCAGCGGTGGATTTCGTTAGAGGTGTGTCGATTACTGCAGCGTGTCCACCTGCAAGCACGGCGACGTATCGGGCGAGCGACTCGTAGTCGTCGATATCGGCATAGCGTTCAATGAATATGACAGTCCCTGTTTCGCTCACGACAGCAGAAGGTGCCATCGATGCTCCGAAGATATGGGTTGTACTCTGGTGAAGCTCAGGTCCGGCTCGACCTAGCAGGTCGCCGTCCACCATCGGAATACCCAACTGAGAAGCTACGTGCAGTGCGGCGGCTGTGTTTCCTCCTCCAAGCTCGGTTGCCGCCGTTGCAGCAACCTTACGCCCAAAGTAACGCTCAACCGATTCCAATGCCACAGCGAAGGGGTCAGCAATGGTCACTTTCTTGCTTGGTCTAACATCAGGTGCCACCGAGCCAATATAGTAAGGGCTCACAAGCAGAGACTCATCTGGAATCTCATCCAGACTCACAATTCTAAGTCGCCGTCCAGCTTTCAGGTCTGATTCGAGAACTTCTATTCCGGCTTGAGGACTTCCGCCACCCCCAGTGCCCAAGATCGTAGTCCCAACAACTAGATCCTCAATAGCATCTTTCGATTCCAGTGCAAACATGAAAGGTGCCGCCTTGTGTTCTGTGAAAGGCATCCTCTGAATTGTCTTAACACTTTCGAAGACGCCGAATTCTGCTCAACCAAGAACTCATTCCAGAGTCGACTGTGACTTCCGAGTGATCTTGGTGGACCGGTTCCACGCACATTAGTCCAGTTGCCCTCAACAGAATATGCTGGGCGACCGGAAGGGCTGCAAACCCCCCGACAACGAACTGGTCCCCCATTACCCCGTGGATTTCCGTTTCTTCAATGCTTCGAGGATATTCGAACGATCGAAATAGACTTCGTTCCTCGTTATTCTTCCTCGTTCTATTTCGACGATGTCCATCCCGCATTCCGTTATCAATTCTGCTGCAATAGGAATTGTGGCCTTCCATTTTGCGACGAAGCCAATATCAGTCGGAAACACTTCGAACGGCTCCCATTTCCAGTTCGGATTTGCTGCGAGCAGCTTCTTGAAGTAGGGAAAGATCCGGTCGCGTCCCTTCAACCCTTCCTTGTTTGCCGGATCGATGTACAAAGCGTCGTTCGAATAGAATCCGATCAAGTCTTTCGGTCTGTTTCCCTCCCACGCCGGCAACCATTTGTCGCAGAAACTCAATATCTCTTCTCTCTTCATGATCCACCATAACCTACCCGGAGGGTATTTGACTGAAGCTGCCCACTGAAACGGTCAGATTGTGAGTCTGCCCTCTGACACTACAGTGCGGCCTTCAAAGTCCACCGTCGATTTCTTCAGTGTCCCTTGGAACACGAAAGTGCTTATGTTTTCTCCCCCAAGTTCGCGGTTCTAGTTTTGCGCGGCGTATTTTCGATACGAATAGTCTGCGCCTTCAGAGTTGGCGACTCATCTTTCCGATGAAATCTTGGCCATTGGCGCTGGATCGGTTGCCGCGGCGAGGTTTTTTTAGACATTCTGGGCTATCCGAGACACCAAATGGAATCGACTCCAATTTCAACGGCAGTTGCTTGAGTCCGGCGAGCCGAGGATTGCGGATTTGAAGCTTTCCACAAAAGCGCGGGTTCTGATCACAAATGGCGGAAACATTTGTGATTCGGACGTCTTAGTCCCAAACGTCTCCTCTCAGATGATACCGACCGCCACCATACCAAGCGCGACCAATGCTCCTATGGCGATGCCCACCGCAACCTCGGTTGGCGTGTGGCCAAGTGAGTAATGCACAGGGGGCGTCCGCACGTGCGCCAAACGAATGATGCTGTTTATCGTTTTTCCCTCCTCACCAGCTGTTCGACGTACGCCTAGCGCGTCGCGAATAACAACGACCGCAAGAACCGCGGACACTACGAATATCGAGCCCCGCCATCCCTCTGTCCAAAGGATAGATAGGCACAGAGCAGTTACGGTTGCGGAATGCGCACTGGGCATACCGCCCGTCACCACCAAGTCTTCAAGATGCAGACGCTGGCGATGACGCACTACGATGAGCAGCATCTTCAAGCCCTGCGCCGCAATCAACGCGAGCGCCACTGAAACAAGCACGCCCGGAATATCCATGGCTTCTCGGACGAGTCTGAAGGCGAAAAGACATGTAAATCATTCCTCCCCTGAACTCGTTCCGTTATGATCCACTCGTGCTATTCGTCTGGAAGATGAACGAGGCCTACTTACGCGGCGACGTTACGTGCTCCTAGGACCGATAATGGACTTAGCCTTCAGAAATGGCCGAGCGCGGTGCACGGATTCCAAACGATTCTTGTTTGCATGTCATGCGAGTACTTCTCTCATGAGGTCCACACACCGGAGGAATCTGACGCCTCTCCTTTTCCTCATGTCTTTAATGAGGATCTCAAGCATCGCGATTCTTGATGCTCTCCCAATCGTCTGCGGATGCATTGTGAGATTGAAATATGACATTCTCGCCGCGTAGAGAGCATTGAACTCTTGGATCCACCCGTTCAGGACCTCGCTGGGTGACCTCCGATGCACCTCGAATTGGCCCCAGTCGTCCCATGACCATGCGACAGGCAGTTCCACTATCCCGCTTGACTTAACTACGTAGGGTTCCTCACTGTCCATGAGGCTGCTATCGTACTTGAAGTTGAACTTCACCAGATTCTCCATTGTGTATGGACTGAATTCCCAATCCGGCGCTCTGAAACCGACCGGCCTCTGACCAACCAAGGTTTCCAACTGGTCGATCGATTTTCTGAAGATCTCAACTTCATCTTCCTGCGAGTTGAGTTGGGCTAAGTTCTCATGTTTGTAGCCGTGAACTCCTACCTCATGACCTCGTCGCACAATCTCCTTCACGTTTTCAGTATAGGTTTCGGCTGTCCACCCGGGCACAAAGAAAGTCGTCTTGATCGCGTACTTGTCAAGCAGATTCAGGATCCTGGGAAGTCCGACTTTCGGGCCAAATTGTCCTTTGGAACGTGCGACAGGTTCGTCAGGACGCCCACTGTAAGGGCCTCGAACCGAGCTATCAGCGTCCACATCGAACGTCAACAAGACGTTGAGTCTCTTCTCATCTTTCTTGGGCATGGTCGAGTCTCCGCTGGTGAGAAAACAACGAGGAAACAGAGGCACGGCTTATAGCTTTTCGACAGACAGAAACAACTCGAATGGCTAGGAGGGTCAAGTGAAGGTTGGGATTCTGTTACCCCGAATACGGCAGACTACGCACCGTACTCATGCACATCCCAGGCAAGGAGATTGAACTCGTCGGCCCAACAACATATGACAGATTTCTCTTCGCAGACGCCATCGACCCAGTGCAATTCCGAGCTGATCATGAGCGTTTCATCGACGCGCTCCGTTCCGAAGAAGTCGACGTCGTCTTACCCACTGAATTGTTGCTAGAAGATCCCTTGCTCGATTCTATTCAGCGATCACCCAATCTGGTTTACGTTCGAGATACGGCAGCCGTCACGCAGGCAGGATACATCCTTGCCAATATGAAGAGTCCTGTAAGGAGAAACGAGACGAGAATCGTCGAGGCGGTATTGCGCAAACTCGCTATCCCGAAGCTGATGAAGACAACAGTGCCCGCCACGATTGAAGGTGGGGACCTGATCTTTCTAGACGACGATACGTTGCTTCTCGGCGTTGGGAATAGAACAAATCAGGCCGGACTTCGGAAATTGCTCGTAACTGGAACACAATCAGGGTTGCGCAGACTGCTTGCAGTTCCGTTGCCCTCTTCAGTAATCCACTTGGACGGAACTATGATGGTTATTGACCGAGACCTGGCTATCGTCCACAAGCAATCTCTCAGGAACACTGCTTCTCTTTTCGAGAATGGCCGACTCAAGAGACGCTTGAAGCTCGTTGAGTTTCTGAAAGCGAGCGGAACAAGGCTTGTAGAGGTCACAGATTATGAGAGACAAAGACGCGCGACGAATGTCATAGCTATCGCTCCTCGCAAGGCCATCGGCTATACAGGCAACGCGCGAGTGAAACGAGCGCTTGTAGAGAATGGTGTTGATTTCATAGAAATCGAGGGAACCGAACTCATCCGAGGATATGGGGGACCACGCTGCATGACGCTGCCTATTCTCAGAGACTAGTCTTGAGTAGTTCTTTCAGAGGTTTTGTCAAATCAAACGTTCAAACGAAACACGTGCACTCTGTGACGGTGTTCATCGCTGCCAGCCATTGCGAATGTGGTCGTCCTAACGCGACCGTCAACAATGATACGCCTCTCTATGAGGGGAATCATATAGTACAACCCTGAACCGTGCATTCGGTTGTAATTCCCTAGGCGGAAGATTACAGCGGTGTCCCACTGGCTGTTGATCTTGATTCCCGACAGAAATACAACCACTATAATGCCCACAATAATCGGTGTGATGTCGAATGCGAAACCAAATCCTTCAAACGAAACCATTCTTTCTGTGTTTCGGGGGAGGACCGTTTCAAATCTGAGGGCCGGACGTTTTCAGAAGGAGTAGCTGCTGGATGTCGCGGAGGTCTTGTTTCGAGTTCACTTTCATGAAGAGCCAGCGTCCTTCGGGGAACTGGTGCGCGCTTTCAAGCACGTTCCGCGTATTCTTGCCGAGCTTTGAACTGGATGCTTTCTTCCCAAGAGTTTCGCCAAGAACGATCTGCACGGTGAAAATGCGTTCCCCCGGGTACATGGAAAGCAATGCCTTTCCTGCTTTCCGAAAACGCAGGGCCCATCCGTAGTTCTTTCCGTAGAAGGCGAAGTCGCGTTTGGTTCGATAATTCTCTGCGACGAAGTGCTCTAGGTTCTCCCACAGCCTTTTCTTTGGGCCGATCGAGGCGAATACTTCTCTCATAGTGGGTTGATGCTGTTTCTCAACGAACGCCCCAACCGCCATATCCTATGACATCCGTCGAATGCGAGGCCCACGCATTCACTTGCCGACTGCCTTGATCGCAGAGAATCGGAGTCTCTTCGAAGACGTCTCATGTTCGCGTCCTAGTCTCCTGATCTTGATTATCTCCCCTAGAATGCTGACGGCTATCTCTTCTGGAGTGTCGGCTCCTATATCCAGACCGACGGGGGAGTAGACTCTCTCTAGGTCCTTTTCCGTGACGCCCTTCTTCAGTACTTGATTGAAGACGAGCGCCGCGCGTCTTCGACTTGCTATCATGCCTATGTAGGCTGCGCTTGTCTTGAGCGAGCTTCTGAGTGCTGGCACGTCGTCCTTGTGTCGAGTGAGTATTACGATGTAGGTCGACTGGTCGACGTGTATCTTTGGAAGGCCTTTGTCCACAAACTCGGCGATAACTTGCGTGGCCTCTGGGAAGCTCTCCTTCTTGCCCATCGGATCGAGCACAGCTATGTCGAAGTCGAGCATTTTCGCGATCCGGCTGAGGGCTTGGGCCAGATGGCCGCTTCCGATTATTACGATTTTCGGAGTTGGTTCTATGATCTCTATCGCCACATCAATCTTGCCTCCACAATTCATCCCGACGCCACCGAGCTCTTCCTCGACTAGACTGTAGCTGTTTACGTGTACGCCTTTCTCTCCTTCTTTGAGAAGCTTCAGGGCCTGAGCCGCCACTTCCGTTTCAACGCATCCCCCACCAATTGTGCCCTCTGTTGTGCCGTCGGATTGGATGATCATCTTCGCAACACGCCTTGGCACAGAACCAGTATGGCTGATTATGGTGGCGACCGCGAAGATCTTCCCTTCATTCACAAGCTTGCTGATTGTTTCGAAGACCTCGCGCGTTCTCAAGACCCTCCTGTTGGCGAATGAATCGACGCCTAACGTGTGTATGGCTTGTCAATGTGCCGAATTTAAACCGAGTGCGCCGAATCGCAGGGGCTCGGAACAGAATCATGTGCTTCAAGTCGAATGAGGTCAAGTGGTTCTGCGGAAGTGTTTGTCGAATTCGTCTTTGGTATCTATGTCAACTAGCACGTTCTCTGTGCGGGCCTCTACGTAATTGATTTCGGCTCGGTGCCTATTGATCACGGCTTTGAGTCCCTGCGTGTGCTCGTCTATTTTCGTAACTTCAGGGAAGAGGGTTCTGTCTAGGAGGATCGGGTGACCGCTCTGTTGTTGATGTGATGCAATCACGATTGTACTCTTGGATCTTCTGTACTCCTCCAAGACTCTGTTTATGGATTCCGGATCGACAAGGGCAATGTCAGCGGGAAGAATCATCACTGCCTCCGCGTTGTCAGAAATTGCTGACAAGCCCACCTTTACGCTCTCGCTTTGCCCTTTTATGTAATTCTCATTGACCGCGAATTTGCAGGCAATCTTCGCGAGTTGCTCCTTGACCTTCGTGGCCTCATATCCGAGGACAACGACAACTTCGTTCACACTCGATTCCTTGGCGACCTTGACAACATGCTCGATCAGAGTCTCGCCGTTGAGTTTGAGGAGCAGCTTGTTCTCTTTCATCCGGGTTGACTTGCCCGCTGCGAGCACGATTAGTGATATCACTTCTTCCTAGTCTCCATGTTCATTGGAACGAACTGCGCCGACCCCTTCTTCGCTAGGATCTGGCCCTCCTTTGCTGCAACTTGTCCTCGAACTATGGTCACAGTTGGCCAGCCTTTCAAAACCCATCCTTCGTATGGAGTCCAGCCGACCTTGTAGTGCAGATCACTAGCCTTCACTTTCTTCTCCATAGACAGATCAACGATCACGAAGTCCCCATCGGCGCCGACCGCGATGTGTCCTTTCTTAGGGTACAGTCCGAACCGCTTGGCAGGATTCTCGGACAGCAGCTTCGCGGCTTTGCCTATTGTAATGCGATCTTTGTTGACGCCCTCACTTAGCACGATGGGGAGCATCGTTTCTATGGTTGGGATTCCACCCCAGGCGTCCCAGATGTTCTCCCATCCGACCTCTTTTTCATCGGCTTCCCCTGGTGCGTGTTCTGATGTGATCATGTCAACTGTTCCGTTAGCCAACCCACGCCAGAGGGCTAGCACATCAGCCTCCGTCTTCAGAGGCGGGTTCATCTTCAAGTAAGGTCCAAGTTTCAATACATCGGTTCTGGTAAGCGACAAGTAGTGAGGACATGTCTCGGCTGTGACGTTCACCTTCTCGCGCTTGGCGGAGGCGATCAAATGCACGCCCTCGGTCGTGGACATATGTGAAATGTGAAGCTTGCTTCGGGTCGCCCGCGCAATATCGACCGCTTCTTTGATAGCTTTCTCTTCCACGGCGTTGGGCCTTGACTCATTGTGTGCGATTGGATCCACCCGGTTGGCTCTCTTCAGATCTGCAGTCAGTTGCTGGCTGAGCTCTTCATCCTCCGCGTGGACGTTGGTGATTGCGCGGAATTGCGCGGTCTGCTTCATCAGAGCCTCAAGTGTACCTTTGCCAATTAAGTAGGGGGCGCACATGAAAGCTTTGAAGGAGTATATTCCAAGTTGAGTCAGCGCTTCAACGTTTGCTATGTTCGATGAGTTCATCATCCCTGCGTGAAGAGAGAAATCCACTATCCCTTCTCGGGTGCCTCTGTCGATCTTCTCTTTCACCGCCTGTGGGCTATCCACGGGGGTCTTGAGCACCATATCCACAATCGTGGTGACGCCGCCAGCGGCTGCGGCCTGTGTTCCGGTTGTGAAGTCTTCCCGTTGAGTGAAATTGGGATCGCCTATGTGCGCGTGCGCGTCGACAACGCCTGGCAGAACAAACCTCTCTTGCGCATCAATGACCTCATCTGCCGTTGCTGTGATGTTCCTGGCGATCTTTGTGATCTTCCCCTCTTCGATTAGAACATCTGCATGAGTGGTCTTGTCTTCAAGAATCAGAGTCCCATTCTTGATCAGAAGAGACGACATGGTCTGCCTTCCAACTGCTACCCTATCTTAGGTGGCGCTGAATGTATAGTGGTTCTGGCTGTTAGGGATACGTCTTTACGCCTGTCAAGGTTAAGATCATTAGCCTGAGCCCCCAAACTGGTTCGCAGGGAGCTTGTTATGACATCGATCCTGGTGAAGGGCGGCATAATCGTCACTATGGATCCGCGCCATCGAATACTCTCCGACCATTCGATAATCATAGACGAAGGCAAGTTCAAAGCGATCGGAAAGACCGGTGAAATCACAAAACATTCGAAAACGGACGAAATAGTTGATGCGTCCGGCAGCATAGTGATGCCCGGGCTCATCTGCAGCCACACTCACCTGTACGGCATTCTTCTCAGAGGTGCAAAGCTCAACATCACTCCGCCATCTGATTTCACGCAGATCCTTCAGCGGATTTGGTGGCCGGTAGATGAGAGCCTCACGTTTGATGATGCTTACGCGAGCGCACTAGTAGCATGCCTAGAATTCCTGAAGACAGGCACGACCACCTTCGCCGACACCTACTCGGGACCCAATTCAATCGAGGGCGTTCTAGATAGAATCGCGAAAGCGGTAGAAGAAGTTGGAATCAGAGGCCTCCTCTCATTCGAAGCAACGGAGAGACACTCGAAGGAGGAGGGAGAGAGAGGAGTCCGGGAGAACGTTCGCTTCGCCCAAAGCATGAAGCGAGAGAAGAAATCGAGAGCTCTGCCTCTTTTCAGTCTACACGCGTCCTTCACGGTCACGGACGAACTGATTCGGTCAGTCCGCGAACTTGCGAGCAAGTACTCCGTACCAATCACGATTCACACCTCGGAGGGCCTTGGGGATCCTCAACACAACATTGAACGCTACGGGAAACGCACGATTGAGAGGCTTCACGACATTGGCTTGCTCGCTCCGGATGTCGTCCTAGCCCATTGTGTTCACCTGAATGATAATGAATTGAACATCGTGGCGAAAACCGGAGCAAAGGTCGCTCACAACCCCATGAGCAACATGCTCAATGCCGTGGGCACAGCCCGAGTGCCGGATATGCTCAGAAAGGGAATTAGCGTCGGATTGGGAAACGACGGCTACATCTTCGACGGTTTCGACAACATGCGAGCCGCCTACCTGATCCACCGTTCTGTCACGAGGGATCCTAACGCAATCGATGCGTACGAGATCCTAGAGATGGCAACGATCAGGGGTGCCGAGCTCTACGGTTTGGAGAGACAGATAGGCTCGATCGAGCGTGGAAAGAGAGCGGACCTGATAGTGATCAAGCCAGACATCCTTCCAACCCCCCTCAACCCTGACAGCGTTGTTGGACACTTGATCAACACGATAGACGGCGACGACGTCAGGACGACGATCGTTGACGGAAGAATCGTGATGAAGGACCGAACCGTCACTACGCTCGATGAGATAGATGCACAGGGGAAGGGCCAAGACGCTGCAGCTGCGTTATGGCAGCGTTTGAGAACGATGAAATCCCAAGTTGACCTGATTCTGCCAAGCCGCTAGTTGTGAGACTGTGACCTTAATAGACGAAACTCGCGAACTCTCGATTGACTACTCGGTAGAGTCGAGGTGATAGTATTGGTCTATGACGTGATCATAGCTGGTTCCGGACCGGCAGGACTTACCGCGGCAGTATATTGCGGTCGCTCGTTGCTGAAGACGCTCGTGATCGCCGGCTCGGTGCCCGGAGGGCAGCTTATGCTCACAACTGAGGTGGAGAACTTCCCAGGTTTTGAGGAACCAATCCTCGGGCCAGATCTCATTCAACGCATGAGGAAGCAGGGCGAACGCTTCGGTGCAGAGTTCATACAAGACGACGCGATTAGCGTTGATTTCAAATCACACCCATTCAAAGTGAATACCGCTGGAGCGATATACGAAGCGCATGCCGTGATCATAGCGACTGGGGCCTCCGCTAAATGGTTGGGGCTCGATTCTGAAACGCGTCTTCGTGGTAGGGGCGTATCTAGTTGCGCCACGTGCGATGGGTTCTTCTTCCGTGGAAAAGACACCGTCACCGTCGGGGGCGGCGACGTCGCCCTTGAGGATACAATGTTTCTCACGAAATTCGTCAATCATGCGACGATAATCCATCGACGCGATGCGCTTCGCGCCAGCAAGATCTTGCAGGATCGCGCCTTCAAGAACTCGAAGATCTCGTTCGTCTGGGATTCCGTTGTGCAAGAGGTTCTCGGGCAACAGAAAGTAGAGGGCGTTCGCGTGAGGAACCTCAAGACAGGCGAGCAGGACGTGCTCAAATGTGATGGCATGTTCGTTGCGATAGGTCACCAACCCAACACTGCCGTCTTCCAAGGACAGATCGAACTGGACCAGAAAGGATACATCGTCACAAGCAAGGGGACAAGCGCCAGTGTGGAGGGCGTTTTTGCAGCCGGCGATGTGCGCGATTTTCACTACAGACAAGCCATCACGGCAGCCGGAGACGGATGTCGTGCAGCAATGGACGCGGAGGACTACATCGAAGAGAAAGGCCCACGCGCACACTAGTTCGCGGCGCATTACCTTGCTGGGCGACCGGATCGTGCGGCCGCATTGGTAACACATTTATCGTCTAAGGTTCAACTCTCCCCAGACGGTTAGAATATGTTCCCTAGGATTCTTGACCAGATCGAGGAGATCATGAACAAAGAAGTTGCCACCGCCAAACCTGACGATCATCTAGTCGACGCCGCAAAAACCATGCTTGAGAGGAAGATAGGATGCGTTGTCGTGGTTGAGGGAGAGAAGGTCGTCGGCATAGTGACTGAGAGCGACCTGATAAGGTGCGCCGCATCCGGATTCGACCCGAATCGCAAGCTCGTGAAAGATGTCATGAACAGCCCTTCAGTGACATGCACTCCAGAGGCACCGGTGGAAGAAGCCTACGCGCACATGCGCAAGAACAACATACGCCACCTGCCGATTGTCGGCGAAGACGGCGCACTTGTCGGCATTGTAACAATGAAAGACCTAATCTCCTTCGGGAAGCTCATCCTCTAGCATCTGACGCATCCCATTGATCACTGCGACGCTAGCACCGTGAAATTGAGCACTCACTAGTGTCACGCATATCACCCATTTCTGAGGGTGCTGCGTGGGCGATCTATCTACCGAGATCTTGTCCTGTTGATTCGTTCTGGAGCAGAGTGGAAAATAGCAGAGAAGAAAGAAAGGGAGAGATTGCGGTGTGTGTGAAGTCAGTAGCCGCCTAGACCGCCAGTCCGGCTATGGCGGTGATGCCTAGGAATGCGAGCACGAGTGCTATGACTACCAGGACGATTATTGCGACTACGCCGATGATTACTGCTTTGCCCCAGCCCGCGTCGAAGAAGTGCTTGATCAGTAATATCCACACTATTAGGGTCACTATGAAGCCTATTGCGCCATGAACGAATGTTCCAAGAATCGCGTTGATGATAATCCCCAATACTACGATCCAGATAGCGTCGGTGAACTTTGCCTTCGCTCCGCCAACCAGCCAGCGACCTACCAGCCAGAGGATCGGCGATATGATAATCACGCTCACGATTATTTGCAGAATAGTTCCCATCAATGACATGATTTTTCGCTGTTCTAGCGAGAACTTCCCGTCTCTCTAAAGCGTTATGGATTTACGAAAGTAGCCCTGGCGCGCGGGAGAATTTGAGACAGCAATTGCTGCGCCTCCTGCAATTTCAACAAAACGAGAAGAATACTAAGCCCTTCTACTATACGGCCTGTAACTCCTCAGAGATCTCCCCGCGAAAAGGTCGCCCATACGGTCAGGTGGGTTTGTCAGAACGAAAGCGCCCGGGGTGGGATTTGAACCCACGCGGCCCAGAGGACCAACAGCTTGCTTGGTCCGATTCTTTGCGATCTCGAGGTTCAACGCCTAGCGCACAGACGCGCATAGGCTCTGTCGCCGTACCTGGCTCGGCAACCCGGGCTACCACGACCGGATGCTTGCCACGCATAAATGTCGTTCTCTGCAACAGCTCAGCTGGCCTTCCAGTCGAAGCCTGTGAAACGCTTTCAATAATCCTGTTTGCAATCCACTCAAACGATATGAGAGGATGTATGTGTTCGTGTGAGATTTCTTGACCCTAAAATAGAGATCAATGAAGATGTTGCGGCCCCACGGCCTGACACGAGCGAAAGGTCTTCGTCGTCTCCGAAACTGAGCGACCATCTGGGCCCTCGTCAGGGCTCGAATAGGCTTAAGATACACTTGGCATCCTAGCCTGCTAAGTCTAACAAAGTAACGAGGGACAGCCCATGGCCCAGAACGCGTGCGTCGTCTGCGGGAAGGAGATCTCCTACGCGTTCGGCAGACCGCGGCGTGTCTGTTCTCACGAATGCTATCTGATGTGGAAACGACGACGATATTACCATACCAAATTCATCAAGCGGAGTGTTAGAATATCAAGCGCCGATCTGGAGTTCGAACAAGAGACCTGCGAATGCGGATCAGAAAGGCTCGCATGGACGCTAGAAGGGATCTTCTGCACAAACTGCGGCCTAGAAAGCCGATCACACATGCTAGAGACATGGATACCAGCTGAATTCATCCCAACCCCCGCCTGCAAGTGCTCATACTGCAAGAGCAGGGTCCCGTATCTACTCTGGCTACATGTATAGGGAAGCGACTTTCTGCCCAATGGAGGAAGTATTAATGTACTTTATCTGGTCGTTTTTTGCGGGGCATAGCCGATAATCACTTCCGTACGATTAAGACTATAGCGCCCTCTCAATGAGAGGTGCGAGAGCTCATCTTGAGCGAAGTTACCATCAACACCAAGAACGTCTACAACGGAAAACTCCTGAAGCTGCATGTGGACACGGTGAGGCTACCGGACGGCAGAGAGACTACCAAGGAGATCGTAGAACATCCTGGAGCCGTCGCAATCATACCTATTTTGGACAA
>Ga0187878_1001804_pt1 | contig 20062 bp, 19 predicted proteins | sample June2016WEW_17_1_FD_132979 | JGI IMG/M metagenome (GOLD analysis project Ga0187878, IMG submission 132979) | Peatland microbial communities from SPRUCE experiment site at the Marcell Experimental Forest, Minnesota, USA - June2016WEW_17_150 | ecosystem: Environmental > Terrestrial > Soil >...
ATAGCACCTATATGTCAAGGCTTATTATTGATATTACATGCCTACATAATGGACCCCAAAATACTCCTATCAGCTGAAGAATGTGTCACTTACTCAAAAACGGCGGGGGGAAGATCCGCCTGATGAAGTCTCCTAAAATCGCGCCCAGTTTGGTGCCAACCTTGTGCGGAAACAACCTGAGCCTTGCTTAGTTTTCGAGGTCGTGGCAGAAATTCCGGAGTCCGAAAGACCTTTGTTATAGAGCAGCCTACAACCAAAATCTACCACCAAGACGCCAAGACTCCAAGAAATCAAGGATTAAAGCTCTTGGCGTCTTGGTGTTTAGTTTTGCTTGCGGCCATGTTATTCCCACTGTCTGAACCGCAGTGATTCCTGGAGTAATCGGGGTGGTAGAGGGAGGGCCTTACTATCTGGGATGTCTGCTGCCGGCTCTCAGTTCTTTCTCTTGTGAGTTCCATGCACGAAGGGAAGATCGTGTCTTGAAGAACGACTGTGGTCGGAATGGTGGAAGGCAAGACAGAAGACCAGAAGAACTGCCAAAAGAGTCAGAAAAATGCCAATCATCACTCCTCCTTCCCCCCAGCACCTGTCATGAAAATCATCGGATGCGAAAGGGTGAAACAAGGAAAATCAATTCCTCTTCAAGTCGCTACTTTTCGATTTCAGCTGAATTGATCTTTATAGCCTCCCAGATATTGAGAAAATTCTCAACTTAATTTTTATTAAGGTAAGCTCTCTCACAGGTAATTAGATGCTGCAGCCCGCGCGGAGTTTCAACGGCGGGAGGCCGGGAAACCGCGATAATGACGAAGTGCCAATGAAGAATTACAGCCGATTTGTCTTGTTTATGCCTGTGGCCGGCGGTACCATATGCGTGCAGGGTTTTGTAAAGACTTCGTTGAGAGGAATAAGCTGCAAACTCCTGGACGGAGGGCAGCTTTTTTTGTTTTTGGCTCCACAGCCCGCGAATGATTGCCGAAACCCGAAAATAACATTATCTTGCTGGCCCGCAAGGGTCAGTTCACACTAGGAAAGCAAATGAGAGAACAAGGAACAGTAAAGTGGTTTAACAACGACAAGGGTTACGGTTTTGTCAGCCGCGAGGCTGGGGACGATGTTTTCGTCCACCATACGGCGATTGAGGGAACGGGCCGCAAGTCGCTCAACGAAGGCGACAGGATTGAGTTTGAGGTGGCCAGAGGGCCCAAGGGATTGCAGGCTCAGAACGTAGTCAAGATATAGGCAGGATTCCGGGGGTTCCGGATTGCCGGAACCCCCGTTCCTGTAAGCATCGTCACTCTAAAAGCGAGATTTCATGCCAGGAAAACTTTTCATCGGTAACCTCTCATTCAATGTCGTAGAGGCGGATCTGGACAAGCTCTGCGCGGACCTGAACATTAAGACCGCGAGCGTCAAGGTCATGCGCGACATGGAAATGGGTAGGTCGCGCGGTTTTGGATTTATCGAGTTGGCACCAGAAGCCGACATGGATGCTGCCATTCAGGCAATGAACGGGAAGGAGCTGGACGGGCGCGCCCTTACCGTAAATGAGGCACGGCCCCCGAAAAAGCGTGAGTTCGGCGGCGGTGGCGGCCAGCGATTCGGCAACAGACCGGGTGGTGGCGGCAGGTTCGGCGGCCACGATTCGCGCCGCAAGGAACGCGAGCGCCCCAAGCGCAAGATCCAGGAACTTTACTAGCCCGCGGTATTGCGGTGGTCAGCCCTGAACTTTACCGGCGTCTCAGCGAAGTCGTGAGGCCCAGTCGGAGAGCAGGTGTCTCGCCCGCGCTCCAATCATCGCCAATCGGTGAGGGGCTTATAAGGTTCAGGGCAAGCCACTGAGCACCAGAGGATAAGCCTAGCGCTCCGGCCGCCCCTCGCGGTGGACATAGATGTTTCTTGCCACCTCTTCCTCGACGGCGATCTCGGTTTCATCGCATTGGAACACGCAGCTCGGCCACTTCTGCAGCAGCTTGAGCCGGTTGCCCGGTGTCATTCCCAACGCCGACAGTTTCAGCATGCGCGCGTGCTCGGTTGTGCACAGATAGGCAATCGTGGCCGACTCTCCCACGTCAAGCTGAGCACTGGAAACCAGGATGGGTTGAAGCTCTTCCTGGGTCCTGCGGCAGCACTCTCCCTCGGGTATGGGTTTGCCGTGGGGGCAGAAGCGCGGATGGCCAAGCAAGGTGCAGATGGAGTTGGCGATCCCATCGGCTAGAATGTGCTCGAACTCACAGGCGGCATCCTCACTGTCATCCACGTGTGCGCCCAGGGCATCGCAGATCAGGCGCTCGGCGAGACGGTGGCGGCGAATGATCCGCTCGGCCAGCTTGCGTCCCTCCTTCGCCAACCGGACGCGCTGCGCATCGTCGATGGTAATCAGGTCCTGCCGCCTCAACTCCCCCAGGTGCTCTTCGGTTAGTTCCCTCCCCCCCTCGCGCAAGATTTCGTCAAGCTTGTCTATCCCTTTTTCCTCGAAAGTCCACAGCATCTCGAGAGCTTCCGCCATTTGCTCGGACAGCCTATCACTTGCCATGTTCATATTCTGCTCTTACAGACCGCTACCCAAAGGTGATGTTGAATGTGCGCAGCACCCAGCTGACTACCGCACCCACACCGACGGCAAACGGAACAATGAAAGAGGTTATGTACACAGCACGCTTCATCCCCTGCTCCTTGGCAATCACCAGGAAACTGGCGAGACATGGAACAAAAAGCGTGATTACTACCAGGCTCACGACCACCTGTTGCGCGCTCAACATTCCGGTGCGCGCCATCTGGAACAGGCCGGCAGCACCGTAATCGCGCCGCAAAAAACCGAGGACAAAAGCGCTCGCCGCCTGTGGCGGAAGATGCAGAACACCGGTCATGACGGGCGCCAGCCCCGTCTGCACCCATTCCAGCAGGCTCTGTCCCGCCACGCGGACCTTGTCCATGACGAACAGCACCGCCGTCCCGTAGAGGAAGAGAGGAAGTGCTTCCTTCAAGTACCACTGAATCCTGTAGCCGGTCTTGAGGAGGAGGTTTTTGAGTTGCGGAACACGAATCGGTGGAATCTCGAATATGAACTCGCTGCTCTGGCCGTGAATCAGCTTTGTCGACAGGAAGCCGACCAGGAAAAGCTGGGACACGACCACGCCGATTACGGTCAGGGTCGCCGCGGAGGAGAAGCCGGACGCGATGCCGAGAATCACACCGAGTTGTGCTGAGCACGGAACACCCAAGGCAAGGAGCAACGTGGCTATGAGCCGTTCCTTGCGCGAGCTGAGAACCCGTGTGGTGATCGTGGCCATCGTGCAGCAGCCGAGGCCGAGCACCATCGGAAGTGTCGCCTTCCCGTTCAGCCCCATCAGACGCATCACTCGATCCGAAAGAATCGAGAGCCTCGGCAAATACCCACTGTCCTCCAACAGGCCGAAGGCTATGAAGAAGGTCGCAACCACCGGTAAAACAATGGCGATCGCGTAGGACAATCCCATCGATATGAGACCGTATTTGCCGACAAGGAACTCCCGGATGATTCCCAACGGCAGAAATCCCCGGACCAACGGGATCAGGTAGCGCCCGAAGACAATATCCTCGAGGAAGCCGACCAGCGTCTGCGCCCCGGTGTAGCCGACAAATTCAAAGAGCAGGAGCAGAACGCATAACAAAATCGGGATGCCGGTTGAGGCGCGCCGAGTCTGGATTCCGACCTCGTGCGCAAACTTCCGGCTGCGCGAGATGAGTATGCCGAAGGGAATAACGACAGGCGCAAGAAAGAACATGAAGTGGAGCGCCTCGAGCGCCAGGCCGAATTCTCCGCGCCCCGAGGAGGCTTTTGTGAGTAGCAGCGTTGGAATCCATCCCGCCTTGCCGGATTCGGGAACCAGGCGCGCGTCGAGAAACCGGGTGGCCACATTATAGGGCGTCTTCAGGCCGAACATGCCGCCGAGTTCATTCCAGGCGAAGAAGAACAGTCCGGCGATCAACAGCCCCAGCCAAATCCGTGACGTGGGACTATCAGCCCCGTCCAGCAGTCGGACCTGTCGTTTTTTCTTGAAGGCCGCGACCGACCGGTCCAGAAATTCATTTCTACTATCGGCCACGTCGTTGGCCAGAGATCGGTGCGCGAGATCAGCGTAGGTCCTCTTCGCCTGCTCGAGTCGATCCATAGCCGGTCTTCCGAGCGACGATTCCAGCCGTTTTGTAAAGCCCGCATCTCCGAGCGATAGCCACTCAACTGAGAGAGCGCCAGGGATCGCCCCCGACCCGTTGAGCGCCGAATACACATGGCTCATCGGCCGGCACTCCCGGAGCGGATCGGTCGGAAGAGAAGTATTTTGCATTGCCGCCAGGAGTTGCCGCCGGCCCTGGGAGTAAATGGCAACGGTCTCAACGACCGGCACGGACAGCAGGCTGGACAGGCCTCGAGTGTCAATCTCAATGCCCCGCTCCTGAGCCTCGTCCATCATGTTGAGCACGAGCACCATCGGCGTGCGAAATTCAACCAACTGCGAAGCGATCAGGAGCGTTCGGCGCAGATTCTTGGCGTCAGCCACTTGCACGATGAGGTCGGGCTTCTCTTGAAGAAGGACCTCGCAAGTCACACGCTCGTCTTCCGATTGCGGGACAAGACTGTGAATCCCCGGAGTATCCACAAGCTCATAAGCGACGCCACCCACGCTGAGCTTGCCGCGCGAGACCTCGACCGTGGTGCCGGGGAAATTCGAGACCATGACGTAGCTGCCCGTTAACAGCCTAAAAATAACTGACTTGCCAACATTGGGATTGCCGACCAGGACTGCCTTCCTCGCGGCCGGAGGTTCATTCTTCGTCATGCTTCTCGTTCTTCCAGCGAAACCACTACCATACATCTTGAAAGTGGACTTCAAAAATTAGCAGATCCGATGCCATACAGCCATGAAATTCGGCAACTCGAGATGCGGGGTCCAGATGATTTCATTTTTAGCCCGCATCTAATCCTTGTGCACCATATCGGCGGAAAAGTGAATTTTTCCAGACCTGACTCCTGGTTTAGCGGATAAAATGGATGACTCGACAGAGAGCTGAATTTTCTTTTGCCTGGAGGATTTATGAAGATCACCTTGCCCCGAATACCCTTTACCTCTTTGCCTACGCCGCTCGAACCGCTGATTAGGCTAAGCAAAGCTCTCGGCGGGCCGCGCCTTTTTGTCAAGCGGGACGACCTGACCGGACTTGCTGGAGGTGGAAACAAGACGCGCAAGCTCGAATACCTGGTAGCCGACGCCCAGCACAAAATGGCCGACTCGCTCATCACCGTCGGGGCGGTACAGTCGAATCATTGCCGACAGACGGCAGCTGCTGCTGCCAGGGTGGGCCTCCGTTGCATCCTCGTTTTGCGCGGGCACCCGCCTGACGAACCGGCCGGCAACCTGCTGCTGGATCATCTGCTGGGCGCCGAAATCCGCTGGTCGGGTGACCGCACCCGCGAGGAAGTCATGGACGAGGCAGTGGCCGGAGAACGTGCAGCCGGACGCAATCCATACCCTATTCCCCTCGGCGGGTCAAACCCGCTGGGCGCGGCTGCTTATGCCGGTGCCATCAACGAGCTCCTGGGCCAGACGACGGAGCATTTCGACAGAATCATCTTTGCGTCCAGCTCAGGCGGCACTCACGCCGGGCTTGCCGCTGGCGCCGCTTTGACCGGCTTCGAAGGCCAAGTGCTCGGCATAAGCATAGATGAGGAAATGGCCTCCTTGCAGCGGCTGGTTGCGGGGATTGCGACCGGAATCTGCCGCCTGCTCGGCGAGCCTGTAACCATTCAGCCTGACGATATTTTTGCCAATGCCGATTATCTTGGTGCGGGCTATGCGATTATGGGCGCACCGGAGCGCGAGGCCATCGATCTGTTCGCGCGCTACGAGGGAATGATGGTGGACCCGGTATACACCGGCAGAGCTGCCGCGGGCATGATCGACCTCATCCGCCGCGGCGTGATTGGCAAGGACGAAACCGTTCTCTTCTGGCACACGGGCGGCATCCCTGCCCTCTGGGCCTACATGAACCAGCTGGTCTGAACTGATTCGCGGCTGAGGTGTATTCGTCAAGAGGGGCGGAGCTGCGGCTTCCATTTTAGATTGAGGATTTTGGATTTAAGAAATCCCGTTGGGCTTCTGGAGGCGAAAGACGGAAAATCCAAAATCCGCCATCCAAGATCCAAAATCACGGGATGCGGCGCTTGACCAGCAGGGCGGCCAAGTGAACTACGACGCTGCGCGGGAAGAGGCGGCCGGCGAACGTCTGCAGCTTGTTGCTGACGCCAGTCACGCAGATGCGCTTGCCGGCATCGAAGCCACGCAGGCCAATGCGCACGCAATCGGCGGCGCTCATCATGCGCTTCATGCGCGCGCCGTCCGCGCGCTCTCCCGCTACCTGCTGGAATTCGGTCTTGGTGTAGCCCGGACAGAGCGCCATGATACGAACACCAGTGCCGCGCAGTTCTTCCGCCAGCGCCTCCGTAAAACTCAGCACATAGGCTTTCGTGGCCGAGTAGACATTCAAATATGGGACTGGTTGAAAGGCCGCGGTGGACGCGACATTGATGATGCCTCCGGACCGTTTCTGCGACAAGACCTTCGCCGCCTCCAGGGACAATTCGGTCAACGCGCATACATTGAGCTCGATCATTTCGAGACTTCGGTCCGACCCAATGTCCACCGTTGCCCGAGCCGCACCGAAACCGGCGTTGTTGACCATCAGGCTGAACCTATCCCGTTCCGGATCGATTTTCGAGATGAGTCTTCGCCGCTCGGTGCGATCCGTCAGGTCGAGCCTCAGCATGCTCGCCTGCACTTGCCATTCAGACCTGATCTGACCGGCTAATTCGTTGAGCCGTTCCTCCCTGCGAGCAACCAGAAGCAGGTCGTAGCCGCGTGCCGCCAGCTGTTTCGCCATCTCCCACCCGATCCCCGAAGAAGCCCCGGTAACCACGGCAAGTCCTTTGGTCATGTGGATCTCCTTTCTCCAGTGAAGTGAACCGAGCCTATCTTGCGCGCCGGCAACTCACAACTTACTCCTGATCCCAGGCGTGGCCGCATGTTTTTCAAAATCCAAAATGCCGGATCCCGAATGTTGCCGTCCTCGTGCGTTTGCGATTACCATAGCAGTTGCGAGGAACGGAAATAGCGATGAACCGGGCCATTCTACACGTCGATATGGATGCGTTTTACGCGGCGGTGGAGCAGCGTGACCACCCTGAGTATCGAGGCAAGCCTGTGATCGTGGGATCGGATCCCAAGGATGGGAAGGGCCGCGGCATCGTGGCGACCTGCTCCTATGAAGCGCGCAAATTCGGGGTGCACTCGGCACAGCCAATCTCCGAGGCTTGGCGCCGCTGCCCGCGGGGAATCTACGTGCGCGGGGATATGGGCAAGTACGTGCGCGTTTCGGAGCGCATGATGTCGATCCTGCTCGAATTTACCGATTTGGTGGAGCAGGTCAGCATCGACGAGGCATTTCTGGACGTCACCGGCAGCCGCACGCTGTTGGGATCAGGCGTTGAGATCGCCCGCAAGATCAAGGCGCGCATTTTTGAAGATCAGCGCCTGACGGCGTCGGTGGGGGTCGCAGCCAACAAGTTCGTCGCCAAGGTGGCATCCGATTTGCAAAAGCCCGACGGGTTGGTCGTGGTGGAGCCGGGAAAGGAACGGGAGTTTCTTGCGCCACTTCCTATCAGGCGACTGTGGGGCGTCGGCGCCAAGACCGAAGAAATGCTCGGCCGCATCGGCGTCCGGCTGATCGGCGACATTACCCGGCTCGAGCGCGCCGAACTGGCACGTCGCCTGGGGAAGGGCGGCGAGCACTTGTGGCAGCTTGCTCACGGAATCGACGATCGGATCGTCTCCCCGGAAGAAGGGTTCAAATCGATCGGTCATGAAACCACGTTTGAACGGGACACCAGCGACCGCCAGTTGTTGCACGATACGCTGCTGCAGCTGACGGAGAAAGTGGCCCAACGTCTTCGCGCCAACGACGCCCGCGGCCGGACCATCACCGTTAAGCTGCGCGAAGCGGATTTTTCAACATTCACGCGGCGTAGCACCGTGTCAAAGCCGGCCGATACGACGGAGAAGATATTTCCAGCAGCATGGAAACTGATGCAGCCGCTCATCCGCGAAGGAAAGCTGGTACGCCTGATCGGAGTCTATGCCAGCAACCTGACCACTCCCGAGGATACAGGCCAGCTGCCCCTTTTCGATCCCATCCCCGGAAAGGATCGTCGGCTCGCACAAGCTCTCGACAGAATTACGCGCCGCTACGGCGACAGCGCCATCACCCGCGCAGCCCTGGTCACCCCCAAAAAGAACTAACTCCGCTCACTCAGTCCTCTGCCGATCAGGCACAGGGGGGAAAAACAGGCCACGAAGAACATTGGTCCGCCCATCCACGGTTGCCTCAATCTGCCTGCACCTGCGGTTTTTCTTGCCGGCGACGGATCTGCATGTAAGAAGCGCTAATGACACGGGTCGCGCAGATTGTGTGATTTGCCTTATGGATCAAATGGCTGCCTGGCCGAAAAGTGATTGACACAGACTCTGCATCAAGTGATAAACGTTTCGACAATCCTGCAGCGCGATGGTTTGAGGAGGTACAGCGATGACCGCCAGGCTGATCAGAGGCGCGGATGTGGCCAAGGAGATTCGCGAGGAACTCAAGGCGGAGGTGCAACGGCTCCGCGATACACACGGCGTAGTGCCGGGACTGGTAACGGTGCTGGTAGGAAACAATCCCGCCTCGGAGAGTTATGTCAGGGCGAAGCAGAAAACCGCCCATGAGCTCGGATTTTATTCGGTCCAGGACAGCCAGCCGGAAAGCATTACCGAGGAGCACCTGCTGGCCCTCATTGACGGATACAATCGCGACGAGCGTATCCACGGTATCCTGGTCCAGCTGCCGTTGCCGTCCCAGATCGATGAGACGCGAGTTATCTACGCCCTCGATCCGAAAAAGGACGTCGATGCGTTCCATCCGGTGAATGTCGGCAAGCTGGTGATCGGCCAGGCGGATTACCTGCCTTGCACGCCTGCCGGCATCCAGGAGTTGATTGTCCGCTCCGGCGTGGAAACCACAGGCGCCGAAGTGGTCATCATCGGCCGCTCCAACATCGTCGGCAAGCCCATCGCAAACATGTTGCTGCAAAAAGCGAAGGGCGCGAATGCCACGGTGACGATCTGTCACACCATGACGCGGGATCTGGCCGCGCATTCAAGGCGCGCCGACATCCTGATTGTGGCTGCCGGCACGCCCGAGTATGTCAGGGGCAATATGATCAAGCCCGGTGCCGCCGTGATTGACGTAGGCGTCAACGAGGTGGGGCGCACGGCTGACGGCAAGAGAATCCTCAAGGGTGACGTCGCTTTCGACGAAGCAGTCGAAGTGGCAGGTGCGATCACGCCCGTCCCAGGAGGCGTGGGGCCGATGACCATCACCATGCTCATGAAGAACACGGTCAGGGCATGCAAGGTCCACTTGGCGCTGAAAGGGGCTTGAAGGGTGAAAGGGGACAGGCCTGGCCTCGGGGCAGCTCTAGGAACGATATGGCGGAGAATTTTCTCGGGTTAGCTCTCGAACAGGGCGAGTTCTTCATTTCTGTCGAACTCGTGCTCGGCCGGGACCATGCGGTTCCTGAGGCGGAGGCCTTCGTCCAGGACGCGTCGCGGGAGAGCAACGGCATCAAGATCATCAGCATCACGGATCTGCCGGGCGGAAACCCGGCACTGCCTCCGGAGTCCTTCGCGGCCTTTATCGCCGAACGGGGCTTGACGCCGCTGGCTCACCTTACCGGCAAGGACGCAAACCGCGCCTTCCTTGAAGGCCGCCTGCATGCTCTGGCGCGCATCGGGGTTGAAAACATTCTTGCGCTTACGGGGGACGCCCAGAAGGACGGGTTTCTGGGCAGACCCAAGCCGGTATACGATCTGGATTCCGTCCTCTTGCTCGGGCTTATAAAGGCCATGGGCAACGGCATTGAATACAACCTGGGATCTCGCGCAGTTCGATCCACACCTTGCGCCTTCCTCGCGGGCGCCGTTGTCAACCCTTATAAGACTCGCGAACCCGACCAGATGATGCAGTTCTACAAACTGCAGCTCAAGGTTGCCGCGGGAGCCCGTTTCATCATCACGCAGCTCGGATTCAATCTGCGAAAGCTCTATGAGCTGAAACAGTATCTGATGAGAGAAGGGCTGGGCACCATACCGGTGGTGGCTAACGTCTATGTGCCGACCGCAACCATCGCCCGCATGATGAAGGAGGGGGAGGTTGCCGGTTGCGTGATTCCCGATGCGCTGATTGAGCGGCTGGAAAAAGAGAAAAAACCCGAGCGGCTCGAGCGCGCGGCCCTGATGGTGGCGGCGGCTAAGGATCTCGGTTTCGCCGGGGCGCACGTAGGAGGTTTCCGCCTCTCGCACGCCGACTACCTGACGATTCGTGATCGCGCTTTGGAGATTGGCGCGGACTGGCGCCAAAAGGCGGAGGATCTGATTTTTGCTTACCCCGGCGAATTTTACCTCCTGCCGCCGGGTGAAGGTGGCCTGAGCCATGCGTCAGGAGCGTATCAGACGGCCGTGCCCCCGAAGCTCTCCTGGTTGCAGCACCTGACCATGGCGGTACACGGACACCTCGTGGCTGAGGATTCAGCCGGTGCCCGCTTTCTTTCAGCACGGCTGGGCATTAGCGGCGGCGTCCGAGACGAGGCATCCTGGCGCCGCGGTTTCTGGTATGGTCTGCTCGGGACGGCGACGCTTTATCGCAAGGCCGTTTTGGGATGCCTCGGCTGCGGCGACTGCCTTCAGGATCACCTGAACTACGCCGGGTGCACCATGCGCTGGTGCTATAAAGGGCTGCGCAACGGCCCGTGCGGCGGTTCGCGCGTGGATGGCAGCTGCGAGGCGCGCACGGACCTCCCCTGCGTCTGGGGGCTGGTCTATCTCAGCACCCTTGGCGCCCGGGAAGATCCAACAAAGTTCGCCCATATCTGGCTCCCGCCCAGAGACTGGAGCCTGGACCAGACGAATGCTCTGGCAAATCGTCTGGCGGGTGTAGACAATTATCCCCGCAGACGCAGACTGTGAAATAAGGTCACAAAGACCACAAGGACCGCATGAAGTTCGAGCCAGCGCCCAAACGGTCTTTGTGGTCTTTGTGGCTGATGTGGAAGAGGGTGTGCGGAGGATGACGGAACCGATGGGTCGAGTGCTGTCCGATATGGAAAAGATAGAGTTGTTGAACCGGGTGGAAGAGAAGGCTGCCTTCTACATGAACAAGTATGGGGGGTGCGGCCAGTGCTCGTTGCGAGCGCTTCAGGAAGAGCTGAATCTTCCCGGCGGTCCGGCCGTACTGAAAGCGGCGGGATTTACCAATTTGGGGATCGCGTTGATGCAAAACATATGCGGTGCCCTGCTGGGTTGCATCATGGCAATGGGATTGGCCTGCGGGCGCGAGGATTTCGCCGACACGATCTATCCTCAGCCCGAGGTGGTTGATGAGATTTATCAGGTGCCTCGATCTTTGATGCTGATCCGAGGCTTCTATCAGCGGTTTATCCAGGAGTTCGGCAGCTGGTCCTGCCGCGATCTGCAGATCCGCATCTTCGGCCGGAGCTTTGAGACCGTGATCTTGGAAGAGGAGGAGAAGTTCCACTTGGCGGGTGGGCACACCGCCTGTGTCGGTCTCGTCAGTAAGGCCGCACGTCTCGCAGCCGAGACAATCCTGGAGTTACCCCGCCGATAGTTCGAAGAGGGGACATTCCGATTCGGCTCCTTCGCCCCCAATGGCGGCGCAGGGTGAGGAGAAGCGTTCCCCGAGCTCGGGGAACGCTTCTCCTCACCCCTTGCGCGGATTTGCTCTCCCCGGCTTGGTGAAGGTCCCCTACTTCACCTGCCCGGTGGTGTAATTTCCGGGTGCTCCCCACCCCAAGTGCTGCTATCCTCCGCCTACGTGGACAGAACGAATTACTATCATTTGGACGCGGATGAACGCCAACAAAAGCGATACAATCGGCATTCGTCGGCGCATTTCTCCTCCAGACTGGGAGCGTTTTGCATTCCTGGTTGGTGTCGGCAGGATCGTCTGATAATTTCTTTATGGCGGAGTCAGTGATTAAGGAATAAAGATGCGCAAATCTGCACGAATGAAGCGCCAGAACAAGCTGGAGGTAGTCAGCGTTCCGAAGAGCAAGCCGGAGACGAATGATCGAACTGCCATTCTGATCATCTGCACTCTCCTGGTTCTCGCCGCCATCGTGGTCTACGGACAGTCGATTGAATATGATTTCATCAGCATGGATGACGATCTCTATGTTACCAATAACAGCCACGTCAAGGCAGCGTTGACAGGCGAGAGCGTCCGTTGGGCATTCACCAGCATGGAGGTTTCAAACTGGCATCCCCTGACCTGGATATCATTGATGATCGACCACGGGCTTTCCGGTATGAATCCCTCGTCGTACCATGCCACGAATATCGTTCTTCATGCGCTCAATGCCGTCCTGCTCCTGCTGGTTCTTCATCAACTCACCGGCTCTCTCTACCGGAGCGCTTTCGTAGCCGCACTGTTCGCGCTCCATCCGATTCACGTCGAATCCGTAGCCTGGATCAGCGAGCGGAAGGATGTTTTGAGCACAATGTTCTGGTTTCTCGGCATCTGGGCTTACTTGCTGTATCTGAGGAAACCATCGGCTGGGAGATACGGGGCGGTTTTGGGGGCGTTTGTGATGGGGCTGATCGCAAAACCCATGCTGGTCAGTTTCCCGATCACTCTGCTTTTGCTCGATATCTGGCCCTTGCGGCGGCTTGCCGCTGGAAGTCAGCGTTCGCTCCCGCTGCCGAGACTCTTCTTAGAAAAGGTTCCGCTGTTCGCGGTTTCCATCGTCTCGTGTTTTCTGACTTTTTGGGCGCAAAAAGCCGGCGGAGCCGTCGCACAGTTGGATAACGTGCCCTTCAATTTCCGGATGATGAATGCCGTAGTATCCTATGTCATCTATCTGGAGAAAATGATATGGCCGCTAAACCTGGCCATATTTTATCCGCACCCGATGAACACACTGGAAGGGTGGAAGATTGTCGCATGCCTGATCGCTCTTGCTGCGATGACCTACTACTCGATTGTGACCCACGCTAAGCGAGCCTATGTCACTTTTGGCTGGCTGTGGTACGTCATTACGCTTGTGCCGGTCATAGGTATCGTGCAGATCGGAAGCCAGGGCCTCGCCGACCGCTACACCTACATTCCCTTCATCGGGATTTTTGTGATCATCGCCTGGGGCGCACCCGATCTTATTGGCCGCTTTTGGGGCGCTCAACCTGAGACCAGACGGCGCTCAACGATGGTGCTTGGTGCGCTGGCCGGTATGGCTCTCCTGGCACTGGCATCACTCGCTTATGGGCAAGTGCGATTCTGGAAAGACAACATTACCGCCTGGGCGCACGCGGTCGAGGTCACGCCGGGAGACGCTTTCTCCCAATACAACCTGGGCTGCTCGCTGCAGGCGCAACATCGCGATGATGAGGCCATGGTTCACTATCGGCAAGCGGTTCAATTCGACCCGCACAGATTTGACGCTTACAACAACCTGGGGATCATATTCATGGACCGTGGGGCCTATGACAAGGCAGAATCAGCCATGGAAGCAGCTCTGCGCGCCAAACCGGACTTTGCCAAAACTTATTACAACATGGGCCTTCTGCTCTGCAAGATGAAGCGTTTTTCGGAGAGTTTTCACTACTACACGGAAGCCATCCGCTTGGATCCCGAGGACAAAGAGATTCGCACCAAGTTCGCCTCTTCTCATTGCGACTATGGCATTGCCCTCGCCCTTCAGGGCAACGTGGATGAAGCGATCAAGCAGTTTGAAATCGCTTTGGACATTGCCCCGCGGGCAGCCTCCGCCACGGCTCATTACAATCTGGGGGTGACCTATGCCGGCCTGAAAAAATTCGATTTGGCTAAAATAGAGTATGAAAAGGCAATTCTTGCGGACCCAGACAATGCCGAAGCGCACAACAATCTCGGCAGTCTGCTTGGACAGCTGGGCAACATTGAAGATGCCACCGCGCAATTCAAACAAGCCCTGAGCATCAAACCCGATTTCAAGCCCGCCGCGGATAACCTCAGGAAAATCAGCGAGGCTCATGGCAAGGGCCGCTGACGGCCTTTGCCTGCCCAAGCAACGGTCCCAATACATTTATGAACACCGGACAACGCCGGAGGGTCTGGGAGAGTCTGGGGTCGGACCACGCGAAGTGGTTGCTCAATCTGGGGATGACTTCGTTAGAAGAGGATGAAAGGGGCCTTGCGTGAAGATTTCGTGCCCTTTTTCTGCTTCTAAGCCAAATCACTTATCGGAGGCTTCTCTATGCCACGGGCCAATCGTTGCATCCAGCCAGGATACGTCTATCGAGAGCTCGTCGGTAAGCGCGAGCGGCTTCCGATCCTGCGGATTCAGCTTCTGCTTGACGCTATCGTGTGATGTGATGCATTATGCATCACATGAAAACTTCTACTGTGAGAGATCTTCGGTATTCATTCTCTCGTATCGCCAAATGGCTGAAGGCCGGGGAGAGCATCGAGGTCACATACCGCGGCAAAAAACTGGCCCGGCTGATACCGGCGTGCCATGCGGCAGCGGCTCCTTCCGAGAGCCCGGATTTTGAAGCCCGGCTGAAACATCTGTTCCCACAGGGGAGCAAAGGCAAAGCCGCGAGCGAGATCATCCTCGAGGACCGGGGTCGCCTGTGACCACTTACTTCGATTCGTCAGTCCTGGTGAAGGCCTACTGCCTCGAGACCACCTCCCCGCAGGCCTTAACCCTTATCAGGCGAGCCGAGCCGCCACTTCTTTTTACTCCATTGCACGCGATCGAGATCAAAAATGCGCTCCGGTTGAAGCGGCATCGCAAGGAACTGACTCAGTTTCAATTGCGGGGCGCGCTCGAGAATCTCCAGCACGACATCCACAGCGGGTTTCTTCACATGCCCGACCTGGACGTTCGGGCCGTGTTTGATCATGCGGAATTTTTGTCGGCGGCACACACGGCAGTCATTGGCGCCCGGAGTCTCGATATCCTTCACGTTGCCGCAGCTTCACTCCTCGGAGCCCGCCAGTTCGTCTCCTTCGATCGAAGGCAGAGGTCACTGGCATTCAAGGCTGGTCTAAAAATCCTACCCAGGATCATGCCAAAGTCATAATCCTCGGGCACGGCATCCGCAGGCGGAAGCAAGAAAATCTGTCACGGAGTGACTCCATGAGTAGCCCGCCGTTACCTGTCATGCTACATGCCCGCCTCCATTTACAGTACGCGCCGGCGGCACGATCTCGCGGATTCCCCGGCTATGGAACTATCGTGAAAACCGGGGACGTCCCACACGTTTACCTGATTTTAAGAGAGCAGCCGCTCCGTTCACCCGCGTGGAATACGGCATCGGCGCTCAGCTACTTATCTCTTCACCATCCGAAGTTGTCACCCCTTTGACCGTCACTAACCCAATAGCCGGTGATCTCGTTACCAGGATTGGAAATGTGGGCTTGCCGGCCGTCCTTCCTTCGGCAGCCCGATCCCGGAGGACTGATAGAGCCGGGGCTTCATTGACATTAGGCGGTGCCGGCGTTATGGTAAGGGGATAATGTAAGGAAATGAGGTGTGGTCATGACATCGACTGTGACATCGAAAGGGCAAGTGACGATCCCTGTGGAGGCTCGGAGGCGTCTCCGGATCCTGCCAGGCACAAAGCTGGAGTTTGTGATTCGCGGTGATGGCCGGCTGGAGGTGATCCCCTTGTCAGGCTCGGTGAAGGATCTGAAAGGCGCCGTCCCCAAGCCGAAGCGCGCGCTCACGCTGGCGGAGATGGATGCGGCGATTGCCGGGGGAGCACGCCGATGATCGGGCTCGATACGAATGTGCTCGTCCGCCACATCGTCCAGGACAACAAGGAGGAGGCGCGCGCGGCGTCCGGTTTGATCGCATCCCGCTGCTCGGCGGATGATCCTGGAGTCGTGAGCCTGGTGGTTCTCTGCGAACTGGTTTGGGTGCTCGATCGCGGGTATGGGTATGACCGGGGCACCATTGCCACGGTGCTGCGCCAGTTGCTTTCCGTAGGAGATTTGCTCCTGGACCGGTCCGAACTGGCATGGCAGGCGCTCCATCTCTATGAAAACGGAAAGGCGGACTTTGCCGACTACCTGATTGGCTTGAGCCATCGCGATCAAGGGGCCGAGGTTACCTGCACGTTCGATCGGCGGGCATCAGGCTGCGACCTGTTCGAACTCATTTGAAGACGGAGATGGCCACCCCAATTCCCGAAGATCTGAAGGTAGGTACGAAGCAAGTTCCCAAACATCCACCCCGGAGAGACTGGGCCAGAAATGACGCGGTTCCGCCGCAAAAGGTCACAGAAGATTACGCTCTCATTTCCCGTTTTATGGATTCAACCACGGGTCAAATGGTGGTTGTAGCTGCCGGCCTGCGCCGCTACGGCACACTCGCAGCTGGGAAGTTCCTGACGGATGCTTCCCATCTGGCGGAACTCGGCAAACAGGCGCCCCATGATTGGGCACAACAGAACCCGCAGGTCGTAATTGCCACCAAGGTGATTGAGAAAGGCGCGGCAAAGCCTCAAAGCTGCGCGCGTTCTCGCGGAGCAAGCCTTCTACGAATTTGCGCTATCACGAGCCTACTACGCGATGTTTTATCTCGCATAAGCATTTCTGTTGGGCGAGGGACTCGCTTTCTCGAAGCATTCCGCCGTTATTGCAGCCTTTGGCGAACGCTTTGTTAAGACTGGCCGCGTTGCTCCAGAGTATCACCGGTTTTTGATAGAGGGTCAGGACAGCCGCGACGTAGGGGATTATGACCTGCATACCGATGTTTCAGCTGAGGAAGCAGAGGAACAAATCAGCCGCGCACAGAGGTTTCTGAACCTGGCCGAGAGCCTGATCGCCTGACTCGAGAAAGCAAGGGGACGGAAATAGGCGTCCCCGATTGCCGGATCCACCGCCCGCTCGGATCAGGCTTACGAATGGCTTACAAATCGATTCTGCAGAGCACCCAGGCGCTCTTCGGTCGCAAGCAGGTCCGTCCAGGGTGCGTGACCTCTCTGCAGACGGATCTTATTCAGCAATCTCGGGGGCAAGCGCTGGAGATTCGGTAGGTCCCCTTTTCGCCTTATGGGCGCGAGGCTGCGATCAGTGTCCGGGCCAGTCTGGTGGCGGATGCCGCGTCGGGAGCGTAGCCGTCGGCGCCGTATTCATCGGCAAGTCGCTGGTTCAGGATGGCGCCGCCGACCATGATTTTCACCTTATCCCGCAGACCCTCTTTTTGAAGTGCTTCGATCACTCCCTTCATTCGCGGCGCTGTGGTCGTCAGGAGCGCCGACATCCCGAGTATGTCGGGGCTCTTAGCCTTGACGGCGTTGACGAAGTCAACCGTTGGGACGTCCGCCCCTAAGCTTACGACCTCGAAGCCGGCGCCTTCCAGCATGATGCAGACCATTCTCTGGCCGATGTCGTGCACGTCGCCTTCCACGGTTCCCATTACGACCTTGCCGGCCTTCTTCACATCGGAGCGGGCAAGCTGGGGCTTCAGCAACTCCAGAGCTGCCGTCATCGCTTCCGCTGCCAGGAGCATCTCCGGGATAAACTTCTTCCCCTGCTCATATTCATTCCCGACCATTTCCATCGCCGGGATGAGCGCCCGATTCAGAATTTCCTCGGCCGGGTAATCCGCCAGAGCCTTTCTGGTGAGCTCAACGGCCTTCTGGTCCTCCATGTTTACAATGCTGATCTTTATCTCTTCCAATACATCACCGGCGAGAGTCATTCATACCTCCTCGATACTCCCATTCAATAGAACGAACTTGGCTCACTTCGCTCGCAAACAGGGTCCAAGACGCAAAGGGGCCAAGGGATGAGCCATTGAGGCCCCTTTGCCCCTTGGATCCTTCGAAACACCGCGAGAACTCATTTGGTCCCAAACATATGTTTGATTTCCGGCATGCAGACTTAGGAGAGCCGGCCGTGCTTTCTCGCGGAGTAGACCACGGTATCAATATTGACGAATGGTACGCCCTGGGGCGTCCAGCAGTTGGGGCCGAGGATGCTGCGCAGGCCGCTCCCCTCGACGACCTGGATCACCTCTTTGCATTCCCATTCGATCGCGTCCGGCGTGCCCTTGTCCAGAGTCGTAGCGTAAGGCATGGGCACTTTCTTATCCGTGGCGCTCGGTGTGGTGGCCCCCACGTTGCCGTTGATGGCCTTGGCGCGCGCATTGCCGGCCCGGTTCTGCTCGGTGATTTTTTCCACGCACAGTCGAATGTCCATTGGACCCAGAAAATAGCAGTCGGCCTGATTCTGCGCGATGAGGTCCAGTCGATCATGCCAGTTGCCGCAGGGATGGAAGACGACGGGCACTCCCGTCTCCCTTCGGATGGCCTCGATGAACTTCCGTTCCATGGGCTGGGTCAACTTCTCATAGGTGGCCCGCGAGATACAGTCGGCCGACGAGACCGGATCGTTGACCCACACCAGATCGGCGCCGGCTTCCACCTCCGCCTTTACCATCTCCAACCACGGATCGAGCGCCAGCTCCATGAGTTCCTGCGCCCATCCAGGGTCGCGCCCGACGGTGGTGAACCATTTCTGAAAACCAAGCAGGCAGCCGACGGTTCTGGAGGGGCAGCTCCCCCATGTCATGATGGGAACGTGCTGCTTTCCGCCCCCTCGCTTCATCAATTCCTCCTTGAGTCTCCGGATGACGTAGAGGACCTTGGGCATGTTGCCGTCTTTTCGAGGATCAATTTTCCAGTTGATCTTCTTCGTGTCCTCTTTGCCTTTGATGGCAGGCTCTTTGACCATGGGCACGTCGTTTTCCGGATACTTCAGCACGGTGCCCAAGGCCTCCTCGACGGGCCCCATCATGTCGTAATCAATCACGCAATCGTATTGAAACCTCTCCTGGCCCAGGATCTGCGCTTTGACGTATAGATCGGGGACCTCCCAGGTCTGGAGGAAGTTCAGCCCCAGGTATTCGAGTGGGGCAAAGCGCGGGTAGATGTGTACCGGCACCCTGTCGGGCTTCTCACCGCGGAGCGCGGCCATCATCCGCTCCATCGGGGTCATTTCTTTCACCTGATTGTATAAGTAGTACATGTGGCTGGTTCCTCCTAAAGGTTAGCCCTTAGGGCCTGCCAATGAATAACGTTTACACTTTGGTGCGAGCGCCGGGCGGGCAGATGCAAGGCGCCGCGACGCAGGCGATGTGATGACATCGTCGAGGAGCGGCAACGCCGCAGATGCCCGCCCGCCGCCGCGCCCCTACGGGCTGCGGCCCGCAGGCCCGCTGGCTGCGTTGCTCGCTCCTTACATACCACAGCGGGTATGCTCGTCGCTCGCGCCTTGCCAGGGGGCCTGGGGACCGCAGCAAAGTGCAAACGTTATTCATTGACAGGCCCATAGCATAAATGGAGCCTGCTCCACTTCCTCTCCCGGTTTGATGATCAGGAAATCCCCCGTATCGAGGGGCCCACCGGCTTCGATTTCGGTTCGGCCAAACTGGAGCAGCCGCCGGATGAGCGCGTCCGAGCCGACCTGCTCTGTGTACCGCCAGCCCCAACGCTCCCGGCAAAAGTCCGCCACCTGCATGGCTCGCGGGCGGTATTGCTCCAGGACTTCGGGGGTGAAGGCGATGAAGCAGGCTCTTCGGTAGCGGCTGTAGAGAGTGTCTGAAATCAAGGAGGCTTTCTCCTCGCCGTATTTGTCGCGGCATTTTAAATGCTCGCTCCTCGGCTCGCCGCCGCATTCCAGCCATCCCGGGGTGAGGTAGTAGGTTGCCGCATTGGCGTGGAATTCACGAAGGTAGGCCGCGCGCGACCCGAGGAACAGCGCCACACAATCGTCGACACATGGAATGACGAGCGTGTGACACCGCGATTTCAGGCCGACCAGACCGTTGCCTCACAACCCATAGCCGATCAACACGACGTGAGGCGCTTCGAGGGCATCAATCTGCGCCTGAATCGCAGCCCTCATCTTCCGGGGCGTCAAATGC
>Ga0187878_1001806_pt1 | contig 20053 bp, 14 predicted proteins | sample June2016WEW_17_1_FD_132979 | JGI IMG/M metagenome (GOLD analysis project Ga0187878, IMG submission 132979) | Peatland microbial communities from SPRUCE experiment site at the Marcell Experimental Forest, Minnesota, USA - June2016WEW_17_150 | ecosystem: Environmental > Terrestrial > Soil >...
AATCTGATTTGCGCCCAGCGCCTGATTCGAAAGATCTGCGGCGAGTGCAAGACCGAGGTCAAGACGCCGCTCCAGGCGATAATCAACATCGGGTTCAACGCGGAAGAGGCGAAGAACATGCAGACCTTCAAGGGGGAAGGATGCAAGACCTGCAACGGGACAGGCTACAAGGGCCGCATCGGCCTCTATGAGGTGATGGAGGTAACTGAGGAAATCCAGGAGTTGATTCTGGTCGGGGCTTCCGCTCGGGAAATCAAGCACAAGGCGGTGGATGAAGGAATGCTCACGCTGCGTCAGAGCGGATTGAATAAGATCAAGGCGGGGATCACAACCTTGGATGAGGTTGTGCGCGAGACGGTACTCAATTGAGGTAGAGGGGCAGATGCTCACACTAACAGAAATGCTTCACAAGGCCATTCAAGCGGGCGCATCCGACCTACATCTGACCATCGGTACGCCGCCGCAGTTGCGCGTCGACGGCAAACTGCACCCCATGGATCAGCTGGCGCTGACGCCGGCCGATACCAAGCGCCTGGCTTACAGTGTCATGACGGACACGCAAAAGCATGCTTTCGAGGAGAAGTGGGAGTTCGACTTTTCCTTTGGCATCAAGGATCTGTGCCGCTTCCGCGGCAACGTCTTCACTCAACGCGGCGCGGTGGCAGCGGTGTTTCGCGTGATTCCGTTTGAGATCAGGAGCTTCGAGGCTCTGGGCCTCCCCCCCGTGGTACAGAAACTGTGCAACAAGCCGCGCGGCCTCATCCTGGTCACCGGTCCGACCGGCAGCGGCAAATCGACCACGCTGGCGGCGATGATTGACAAGATCAACCGGGAACGCAATGAGCACATCCTGACCATTGAGGACCCGATCGAGTTTCTACACTCACACAAGAACTGCCTTGTGAACCAGAGAGAGGTGAACAACGACACCCACTCGTTCGCCGATGCGTTGCGCGTTGCGTTGCGCGAAGACCCGGACGTCGTGCTGATCGGTGAAATGCGCGACCTGGAAACCGTCGAATCGGCCTTACGCATCGCGGAGACCGGCCACCTGACGCTGGCCACGCTCCACACCAACAGCGCGGCCACAACGATCAATCGCATCGTGGACATCTTCCCCGCCAACCAGCAGCCCCAGATCCGGGCACAACTCAGCATGGTGCTGGAGTGCATCTTATGTCAATCCCTCATCCCCCGCTCCAATGGCACCGGGCGCGCCATGGCCATGGAAATCATGATTCCGAATTCAGCCATCCGGAATCTGATTCGCGAGGACAAGGTGCATCAGATCTACAGCTCGATGCAAACGGGACAGGAGAAGTTCGAGATGCAGACCTTCAACCAGTCCCTGGCTCATTTGGTGCTGACCCGGCAGATCACACAGGAGGACGCAATCAGCAAGTCCTCCGGCGTGGATGAATTGCAAGAGCTTATTCGTCGCGGAGTAGGACTGAGCGCGCCGGCCGCCGTAGCCGCGGCGGCACGAACGCGTCGCCCCGAATCGATGGGGAACTTCGGTCACTAATCCGGAAAGGCCGACATGCCAGTCTATTCATTCCGCGGACGTAACGTCCGCACCAACGAACACATCATGGGCGAAAGATTTTCGTCCAGTCCGCAGGCGCTGGCGGCGGTGCTGCGCCACGAACAGGTTGCGCCCATTTCGATTCAGGAGAAGCGCGAGAGGAAGCCGCTCTTGTCCCTCCGCCGGAGCGTGTCCAAAGCCGAGGTGGCAATTTTCACCCGGCAATTCTCCGTTATGCTCAACGCCGGGTTGCCGCTGGTACAGTGCCTGGACGCGATGGGGGAAGAAAATCCCAATCCGGCCTTCAAAAGAGTGCTCGAACAAATCCAGGGGGACGTCGAGGCAGGAAGCACATTGTCGGACGCCATGGCCAAGCATCCAAGGGTGTTCGACATTCTCTACACCAACATGATTGCCGCTGGAGAGGCGGGAGGAATCCTCGATACGATCCTGCAGCGCCTGGCGGTGTTCATCGAGAAGATCGTCAAGCTCAAACGAGCCTTGCGCTCCGCGCTCATTTACCCGACCGTCATCCTGACGGTCGCGGTCGTCGTGGTCGGGATCATTTTGTGGAAGGTGATCCCGGTCTTCCGAACCCTCTTTGAAGGATTCAACGTCCAGCTTCCTTTGCTGACGCGAATCGTGCTCGCACTGTCGAGCATAGTCGAAACCTATGCCCTCTTCATGCTGGTGGGTGTGGCGCTCATCGCATTCGCGGCGCGCTCGTATTACAAGACCGACAGAGGTCGGCATCTGATCGACAGACTCCTGTTGCGCATCCCGGTGCTCGGGGAAGTATTCCGCAAAATCGGTGTCGCGCGTTTTACTCGTACCCTGGCAACCTTGCTGTCGAGCGGTGTCGCCATCCTGGAGAGCCTGGACATCACGGCGCGCACCGCCGGCAACGCCATCCTGGAGGATACCGTCCGCGAAGTCCGTCGCAACATCGAAGCAGGGAAAACGATGACCGAGCCGATGAAGCAGTCGAAGTTCTTTCCCGCGATGGTCACTCAGATGGTCTCCGTGGGCGAGTCCACTGGGGAACTGGACACCATGCTGGTCAAAGTCGCCGACTACTATGAGGATGAGGTCGACGTAATCATGGCTGACTTTCTGACAATTCTCGAACCGGTGCTGATGGTGATTCTCGGCGTCATCGTAGGCGGTATTGTCATCTCCATGTATATGCCGATGTTTAAACTCATCCAGGTATTGTCCGGTGGCTAGAACTTTTCCGCTCGAGAGAGTCATTCTGCAAGCTTGGGCTCAAGCAGGAGTGGGCCAGAGGCGTTGGCTGCCTGAACGGACCGACGATCTGAGCCGGCGACTGCTCTGGCTGATTGCTGCCCGCACCGTGATCCTCATCCTCGGGCTGAATCTCGCGCGGCCTCTCGGGATTATTCCCGACCGGTTGGGGTCGCTCCCGTTCGTGCCGTTTTTCAACATTTTTGCGGTAACCCTCGCCGTCGTTTATCTCGCTCTGTGGTGGAGCGGCCGGCAGCCGGCGCGGCAGCTCGACCTGCAGATCGCAGTGGATCTGTGCATTGCGACGGTGGTGGTCACACAAACGCACGGCAGCCAGAGCCCATTCGTCTCCTTCTACCTGCTGATCATCATCTATTGCGGCCTGACTCTGGGAAGAAACGGCGGCGTCATCGGAGCCGCGCTCAGCACAATTCTATACGCAGGCGTCATCGCCCTTGGCCATCTGGGCATGCTCACCGTCGCGGGTGGGCCGACGGAATTGAACGCTCTCACCTTCCGCATTTCTCTGCACGCGCTGGGATTTTTCTCCGTTGCCTTCCTCGGAGCCAACCTATCGCAGCGATTGCGCGTCGTCCAGGAGGAACTCGAGCAAAAAATCGACTCCCTGGAACAGCTCCAGAGGCTTACCAACCACATCGTGAGCAGCATTCGCAGCGGTTTGCTGACCACGGATCTGGATGGTCACATCACGCTGTTCAACAGCACGGCCGAAGAGCTTACCGAAAAACCGCGCGCCACGGCCATCCACCGGTCGATCCGGGAAGTCATTGGCGACGGGCTGTGGAGCAAGGTGCACGGAGCCGACCTGTTCCGGGATGCCGGTCCCTTGCGGCATGAGGAGTGGCTTGTGTTGCCCAGCGGCTCCAAGCATTTCCTGGGCTACAGCGTTTCGCCCCTGATGAATCACGAACGGGAACTGATCGGCTACATCGTGTCGTTTCAGGATCTGACGGACATCAAACGACTGGAGGAGGAGATTCGGCTCAAGGACCGAATGGCAGCCATCGGGCACATGGCCGCGGGTATCGCCCACGAGATCCGCAATCCCCTGGCGGCAATGCGCGGCTCGGTGGAGATCCTGCGCTCCCACCTCAGCGTGTCCGGTCCGAATGAACGTCTCCTCGATATTCTGATCAGGGAGAGCGATCGCCTGAACAAATTTGTCGAGGATTTCCTCGTCTTTGCCAAACCTGCCCGTTGCGTACACAAGCCGTTGGATCTGGTCTCCCTGCTCCATGACTCGGTCACACTGCTGAAAAACAGCCCGGAGGTACGAGATCGGCATGTCGTCGAAATATGCATCGCTCCCCAGCAGATCCCAATCCTCGGGGACGCGGACAAGCTGCGCCAGGTCTTCTGGAATCTGGCACAGAATTCGCTGCGAGCCATGCCATCCCGCGGCAAGTTGACCATCAAAGCGAGGATTGCGGAAGACGGCGGCGGGGAAATCATATTTCAGGATACCGGAACCGGAATGACTGAGGAGCAGAAGACCCAACTCTTTCAGCCCTTTCACTCAAATTTTGCCGGTGGCACCGGCCTAGGACTCAGCATTGTTTTTCAGATTATCGAAGACCACCGGGGGAAGATCCACTTCGACAGCGAGGAAGGACGCGGAACCCGCGTGACCCTACGTCTGCCGCCGGCGGTCCAATAAGGAAAGGATCTTTACCGCCAAGACTCCAAGACGCCAAGGCACCAGAAGTTTTAATCCTTGATTTCTTGGCGTCTTAGCGTCTTTGCGTCTTGGTGTTAAGTTTTGGTTGCTACTATGCTACTTCGTATTTTTTGTGGGTTCCGCGGTTGCTGCTTGGGTTGCGGCAGGGCTGGTAGGCTATGAATACCAAAGCATCGATCCTGCTGGTCGACGATGAACCGAACATCATCGAGGTCCTCGAGATCGTGCTGCAGGATGAGGGCATGGAGGTTCTCAAGGCTTCTTCGGCAAAAGCCGCTCTCGATCTCCTGCGCAAAACCGAGGTCGATGTCGTGATCTCCGACATCCGCATGCCGGACATGTCGGGTGTGGAACTGCTCAAAGAGGCAAAGCGGCTGGCCCCCGAAACCGTCTTCATTCTCATCACAGCCTTTGCCAGTACCGAAACCGCCATCGACGCGCTGCAGCACGGCGCCTACGATTACCTCACCAAGCCGTTCAAGATGGAAGAGCTCCTGAACATCGTCCGGCACTCGCTCGAGAAAAGGTCTCTGAAGCGTGAGGTCGCGTCGTTGAAGAGCGAAATCGGGGCTCAGCAAGGGCAGAAACTCTTTCAGGCACTGCATCGCAGCCATCTGGTGGGTAAGAGTCAAAAAATGCTCGAGGTCTATCGCACCATTGGCACCGTCGCCATGGGGGAAAGCACCGTCCTCATCGCCGGAGAGAGCGGAACCGGCAAGGAACTGGTAGCTCGCGCTATCCACGAGGCGTCGCTGAGGAAAGACCGTTCTTTCGTGTCCATTAACTGCGGCGCCTTTCCGGAGACCCTTCTGGAGAGCGAGCTGTTCGGTTACATGAAGGGGGCCTTCACAGGAGCCAACGGCAATAAAAAAGGGCTGTTTGAGACCGCCAATGGCGGGTCGATTTTCCTCGATGAGATCGGCGATATGACACCTGCAATGCAGGTAAAACTGCTTAGGGTGCTGCAGGAGAGGAAACTCAGGCCGCTTGGGGGCACGCAGGAGATTGCCGTGGATGTTCGTGTGATCGCGGCCACCAACCGCAATCTGCAGACAGCCATCCAGCAGGGGCAGTTCCGGGACGACCTGTATTATCGGGTCGCAGTCATTACCATCAACCTGCCGCCCCTGCGAGAGCGCGCCGAAGACATCGATCTGCTCGCCTTCCACTTTCTCAGCCAATATGCCGAGAAGAGCGGCAAGCGCGTGTTCGGCATCTCACGCGAAGCGCTTGGCTGCCTGGAAAACTACCACTGGCCCGGCAACGTGCGTGAACTCGAGAACACGATCGAGCGCGCTATCGCGCTCGAAACGGCCGAAGCCATCCAGATCGAGCGCCTGCCCGACGCCGTACGCAAACTGCCGCCTCGGGCCGTGCGCGACTCTTTTCCGATTCCGGAGGAATACTTCGACCTCGAGGAGCTCCTCCGCAACCTTGAGCACGACCTCATCTGCGGTGTGCTCAGGCGTACCGAAGGGAATCAGACTCTGGCCGCGAACTACCTCAAGCTGACCAAGCCTTCCCTCCGACATCGTATCCGGACGCTCGGCATCGATCCCTCCATCTTCCGGCGCAATGGCTCGGATTCCTAGAAGCAGATGCCGCCCCAAATTTCCTGGAGCGGCATGGCCGCAACCAAAGCAATCCTGTCGTGCCACGCACGCCTCGGAATCGGTATCGGCATCGCAATTGCTATCGCAGTCGCTATCGAGGCTATTCAGGCTGTGTTCGATCGCGAAACCGATTGCGATCCCGATGCCGATACCGATTCCGTTTCCCCGTTCCCACAGATCGCGAGGCTCCTTTGGTGATGGCTTCAGGCCTAGCTGCATGCGTCGGCAATTTCTTCTTCTCTTCATTCCAACCCTGAAAAAATCCCTTCCATCCGGCCAAGGAAGAGTTGTTCGGCGGAAAAATCATCCAAAATATTTTCGCTCGATGGCCGGCACTGCCGGTTAGTAATGTGACGGATTTCATGTCATCCGTGTAGTCCATGGCAAGAGCTTTGGTGATGATTTCCGTCATGGCGCGGATGATGCAAATCATCAACTCGACCGATTGAGCGTGAGTGAGGCGTTCTGTAACATGTCGTTATTACACTGATTCTATGCAGCTTATCGCCATTTATTCGATTGGCGCGCTTTTGGCACGCGCATTGCAATAAGCAATACTGAGACGCAATCACCCATCCACAGGAGAGGAGAGGAAATTATATGAAGAACGAACAGGGCTTTTCGCTTGTCGAATTATTGATCGTGGTAGCGATCATCGCCATTATCGCCGCCATCGCCGTCCCCAGCTTGCTGACGTCCCGCATGGCCGCCAACGAAGCGGGCGGAATTCAGGGCTGCCGCACGGCCGGGTCGGCGGAAGTCGCCTTTGCATCCACGAATAATGCAAACTATGCTGCTGATTTACAGGCACTAGTAGACGGGAAATTCCTGGATAGTCGCTTCGTGTCAGCCAATGGCTTTAACGGCTACAAGTATGATTCAAACGTAGGTGGGACCAATTTGCCAGCTCCCACGGCCGCACCGAGTGGCTTCAGCCACAATGCGATTCCGCAGCCGGGATATGCTCGCTACAAGTATGCGATCGGCGCGGACCAGGTAGTCCGCTATGAGGCGTTCATTGATCCCGCGACCGTAGACCCGGGCAATCCGAAAATGGCTCCTGGCGACGGCATCGGCATCCAGAAGTAATTCTGTCGGCCAGAAAGCGCCGGAAGAGGCTCCGCGGAAGCAGGGCCACTTTCCCCCGCAGGCTCAACCGCATAGAGAAGAAAAAGGCGAGGAGGAATCCTCGCCTTTTCTGCATCTCGGGAAGCTTTTCTCTGTTTGCTCTAACCCCTCAGCAACCACGAAACACACCCAATACACGAAATCGCTTTCGTGTAATTCGTGGGTTTCGTGGCTTCATGGGACTTATCCCAGATCTAACCGTTTACCCTTGAGGGCATCCAGGCTGACGCCTCCCGAAAGAAGTTCCGCTTCGAGATCAGGTTCGGGTTCTACGGTCTCCTCGGGAACGATCTCCTCTGTCAGACGAACATTGCGGTAGTACTCCATTCCCGTACCGGCAGGAATGAGACGCCCCATGATGACGTTTTCCTTGAGACCCCGCAGATAGTCGACCTTGCCGCTGATGGCGGCTTCGGTCAGCACGCGGGTCGTCTCCTGGAACGAGGCCGCGGAGATGAAGCTGTCGGTCGAGAGTGACGCTTTGGTGATCCCAAGGAGCAATGGGCGTCCCTTGGCAGGTTGGCCACCCGCCGTCTCCACACGCTCGTTTTCCTCGTAGAAGCGGAACTTGTCCACCTGTTCATCGAGCAGGAACTCGGTATCGCCGGGCTCTTCGACCTTGATCCAGCGCATCATCTGGCGGACGATGGTTTCGATGTGCTTGTCATTGATGTTAACGCCCTGCAACCGGTAGACTTCCTGGATCTCGTTGACCAGATAGCCTTGCAGTTCCTTCTCCCCCAGAACGCGCAGAATGTCGTGCGGGTTGCGCGGCCCGTCCATCAGCGCCTCGCCGGCTTTGACATATTCGCCTTCCTGGACGTTGATGTGGACACCGCGAGGGAGCAGATATTCCTTGATGAGGCCGCTCTCGCTGTGCACCTCGATCTTCCGCTGTCCACGGACCAGACCGCCGTATTTGACAAAACCGTCGATCTCGGTAATGACTGCCGTCTCCTTGGGTTTGCGCGCCTCGAACAGCTCGACGATACGCGGGAGACCTCCCGTAATGTCCTTGGTCTTGCGCGTTTCCCTCGGGATCTTCGACAGAATGCTTCCGGGGTAGACTGCATCATTGTCCGACACCCAGAGGTGGGCCTTGGAGGGGAGCAGATAGCTCTTCACCATCTTCCCCTTTTCATTCTTGATGACGATCTGAGGCTGGTACTTCTCATCCGGCGACTCGGTGATGACCTGGCGTACCAAACCGGTGTTCTCGTCGCGCTCTTCCTTGACGGTAATGCCTTCAATGATGTCCTTAAACGCAATGGTTCCGCCGAACTCGGTCAGGATGGCGAAAGAGTAAGGATCCCACTCCACCAGCACCTGGCCGGGCTTGATTCTCTGGCCTTCCTTGACCTTCAGAAGGGCGCCGTAGGCAACGGAATAGCGCTCCTTTTCGCGTCCGGCATCGTCGGCGATGATCAACGTTCCGTTTCGGTTCATGACTACGAGGTTCTGATCACGGTTGGTCACGTGCTGGATGTTGAGGAACTTCACGATGCCTTCATTCTTGGCTTCCTCGGTGGACGCTTCATGGGTACGGCTCGCGGTGCCGCCGATGTGGAAGGTTCTCATGGTGAGCTGCGTACCCGGCTCGCCGATCGACTGCGCGGCGATGACACCCACCGCCTCGCCCCGGTCGACCAGGTTGCCTGTGGCCAGGTTGCGTCCGTAGCACTTGACGCACACTCCCCTCTTGGCTTTGCAGGTCAACACGGATCGGATCTTCACTTGTTCGATGCCGGCCGCCTGGATTTCGCCGGCAAGATTCTCGCTGATTTCCTGGTTGATCCCGACGACCTGCTCTCCGGTCAGCGGGTCCTTGACGTTTTCGAGCGATACCCGGCCGACGATGCGGTCGCGCAGGGGCTCGATGATCTCTCCCCCTTCGATGATGGAGGTGACGTAGATGCCGTCGAGAGTTTCGCAGTCATCCATGGAGATGATGACGTCCTGAGCCACATCCACGAGGCGGCGGGTGAGATAACCGGAGTCCGCCGTCTTCAGGGCGGTGTCGGCCAGACCTTTACGCGCACCGTGGGTGGAGATGAAGTACTGCAGCACGGTAAGCCCTTCACGGAAGTTTGCCGTGATCGGCGTCTCGATGATCTCGCCCGAAGGCTTGGCCATCAGGCCGCGCATTCCGGCCAGCTGACGGATCTGCTGCTTGCTGCCGCGAGCTCCCGAGTCGGCCATGATGAAAATGGGGTTGAATTCGTCTCCGCTCTCGTCCTGCTGGGCCATTTTGCGGAACATCTCATCGGAGACTTTCTCGGTCACATCCGACCAGATGTCGATGATCTTGTTGTAACGCTCTCCGTCGGTGATGGCGCCGTCCTGGTACTGCTTCTCTACCTCGATGACGCTCGCGCGCGCGGCGTCGACCATCTCCGTCTTGCTGTCCGGGACGATAAGATCTTCGATTCCGATGGAAATGCCCGCCTTGGTGGCGTGCAGGAAGCCCAGGTCCTTTAGATCGTCGAGCATGGCAACGGTCGTCTCCAAGCCGAAGTTTAGGTAGCAGTAATTTACCAGCTGCTGCAGCCCTTTCCTCTTCATCAAACCATTGATGAAAGGCATGCCTTTGGGCAGGATCGAGTTGAAGATCAGGCGTCCGATCGTCGTGTTGATGAATTCATGCTTCACCTCGCGTATGTCCGCGCGCATGACCGCTTGATCGTCGTACTGGGTGGTGAGGTCCATCAACAGCCCGCTGAAGCGATAGCGGATGGGGGTCAAACGCTCCACCATACTGTTGTCGAGGGCGAACATGGCCTCATCGTAAGAACCGAAAATCCGTCCCTCTCCTTTGGTGCCTTTCTTCACCTTGGTCAGGTAGTAGCAGCCCAGCACGATGTCCTGGCTGGGTATGGCGATCGGCTGGCCGTTGGCGGGCGAGAGGATGTTCTGGGTGCTCAGCATCAAGACCGATGCTTCGATCTGCGCCTCGGGGGACAATGGAATGTGAACGGCCATCTGGTCACCATCGAAGTCCGCGTTAAACGCGGTGCACACCAGCGGCGGGATCTTGATTGCCTTGCCCTCGACGAGGACCGGCTCGAAGGCTTGAATACCCAGGCGGTGCAGCGTGGGAGCGCGGTTAAGAAGAACCGGGTGATCCTGAATCACCTCTTCCAGAATGTCCCAGACGACCGACTCCTGGCGTTCCACCATCTCCTTTGCGCCTTTGATCGTGGCTGCATGGCCTTCCTTCTCAAGCCGGTTATAAATGAACGGCTTGAACAGCTCGAGGGCCATTTTCTTGGGCAGACCGCACTGGTGCAGTTTCAACTCCGGCCCGACCACGATGACTGAGCGCCCCGAATAGTCGACGCGCTTCCCCAGCAGGTTCTGGCGGAAGCGGCCGGACTTGCCTTTCAGCGTGTCGCTGAGCGATTTGAGCGGCCGGTTGTTGGCACCGCGCAGAACACGGCCCCGGCGGCCGTTGTCGAACATGGCGTCGACTGCCTCCTGCAGCATCCGTTTTTCATTGCGGATGATGACCTCAGGAGCGCGCAGCTCCATGAGCTTTTTCAAACGATTGTTGCGATTGATCACGCGCCGGTAGAGGTCATTCAGGTCTGAGGTGGCAAACCTGCCACCGTCGAGAGGAACGAGCGGACGCAGTTCCGGCGGGATTACCGGGATGACATCGAGGATCATCCACTCCGGTTTGTTGCCCGACTTGCGGAAAGCGTCGACAACCTTGAGCCGCTTCGCGTATTTGATGCGCTTCAGTTGGGACGTCTCCGTCTTCATGGCAGCGCGCAGTTCATCGGCGAGTTCCTCAACATCCACCTGCCGCAACAGCTCCTTGATGGCTTCAGCGCCCATCATGGCCCGAAATCTGCCGGAGAACTCCTGCATCAAGGCTCGGTACTTCTCTTCCGTCAGCAGCTCCTTGATCTTGAGGGGAGCTTCTCCCGGATCAATCACCACATACGCCTCGAAATAGAGCACTCGCTCGAGATCCCGGAGGCTGATGTCGAGGAGGTGGCCGATCCGGCTGGGCAGCCCTTTGAAAAACCAGACATGCGAGCACGGGGACGCCAGTTCGATGTGCCCCAACCGCTCGCGCCGCACCTTCGACAGAGTGACCTCGACACCGCACTTGTCGCAGGTGACGCCGCGGTATTTCATCCGCTTGTACTTTCCGCACAGGCATTCCCAATCGGTGACCGGCCCGAAAATGCGGGCGCAGAAAAGACCATCTTTTTCGGGCTTGAAGGTGCGATAGTTGATGGTCTCCGGCTTGGTGACCTCTCCGTGAGACCAGGCCCGGATCTTTTCAGGCGAGGCCAGACTGATCCGAATGCTGTCAAAATCGTTGCTCAGATCTGACTTTTCGATTGCATCCTTAAAACTTCTCAATGGTGCTCCCCCCTAATCTAGAGGTTCAATTTCAATCAACTCGCTTTTGCATTCCTATTCGCATTGGAATAGGGCATTGTTCCAAGACCTCAGACATCAGACCTCAGACATCAGACCCTTCTGACCTGGTTTTGGTCTGAGGTCTGAGGTCTGATGTCTGAGGTCTGATCATTCGATGGGCTCGGCGCGTCGGATTTTCTGGCGCTGGATAAGCTCCACATCCAGGCACAGGCTCTGCAGTTCGCGAATGAGCACGTTGAACGATTCGGGAATACCCGGCGTAAAATGAGATTCCCCCTTCACGATGGCTTCGTATATTTTGGTTCTTCCCTGGATGTCATCAGACTTGGCAGTCAGAAGTTCCTGGAGGATGTTTGCGGCTCCATATGCTTCCAGAGCCCAAACTTCCATTTCTCCAAATCGCTGTCCGCCGAACTGGGCTTTTCCCCATAGCGGCTGCTGGGTAATCAGAGAGTAGGGCCCGATGCTGCGCGCGTGAATCTTGTCATCAACCAGGTGTGAAAGCTTCAGCATGTAAATATAACCAACGGTCACCTTTTGATCGAACTTCTCGCCCAGCATGCCGTCGTAGAGATCGATTTTGCCGCTGGCAGGCAGCCCGGCGCGCTTGAGCATCTCCTTGATCTCCGATTCGGAGGCCCCGTCAAACACCGGCGTGGCAAAGTAGAGCCCTAGAGATTTTGCCGCCCAGCCGAGGTGGGTTTCAAGAATCTGGCCCACGTTCATACGGGACGGCACACCGAGCGGATTGAGCACGATTTCAACCGGGGTGCCATCCGGCAGATAGGGCATATCCTCTTCGGGCAGAATGCGCGCAATGACACCCTTGTTGCCGTGCCGTCCGGCCATCTTGTCGCCTACGGAGAGCTTGCGCTTCATGGCGACATAGACCTTGACCATTTTGATTACACCGGGGGGCAGCTCATCGCCGCGGCGCAGCTTGGCCAGCTGCTCCTCGTGGAGGGTCTTGAGAATCTGGATCTGCTTTTCGGTCTTTTCCTCCAGCCGTTTGATGCTCTCGTAAACCTTCCCTTCTTTCTCGGCTTTAAAATCATTCTTGATCTTATTCAGCTCAGTCGAGCTGAGCCCGAGGAGCACGGAACGGGTCAGTTTGGTCTTTGCCCGGAGCACAACCTCGCCGGAGCGGCTGGTGACGTCTTCGGGAACGTTTTCACCGGCCAGAATATCGATGAGCTGCTTGTTGCGCTCTTCTTTTATAATGCGGATCTCGTCGTTGAGATCCTTCTCCATCTTTTCCACCTGTTCGGCTTCGATTGATTTCGCGCGCTCGTCTTTGGGCACACCCTTGCGGGAGAAGATCTTGACATCGACAACCGTCCCTTCAATTCCCGGAGGCGTAACCAGAGAAGCGTCGCGCACTTCGCCGGCCTTCTCGCCGAAGATGGCGCGCAGCAGTTTCTCTTCAGGCGACAGCTGCGTCTCACCCTTGGGAGTGACTTTCCCTACCAGCACATCGCCGGAGCGCACCTTGGCGCCGATACGAATGATGCCGCTTTCGTCAAGGTCGCGCAGGGTGGCATCGCTGACGTTTGGGATGTCGCGCGTGATTTCTTCAGGTCCGAGCTTGGTATCGCGCGCTTCGATTTCCAGCTCCTCAATGTGGATGGAGGTATAGCTGTCTTCCTTGACGAGCTTTTCACTGACCAGGATCGCGTCTTCGAAGTTGTATCCGCGCCAGGGCATGAAAGCCACGAGCACATTGCGTCCGAGCGCAAGTTCGCCCTTATCGGTGCATGGGCCATCCGCCAGCACCTGCGCTTTCATCACCCGGTCCCCGCGATTGACGAGCGGGACCTGGTTGATGCAAGTGTTCTGGTTGGATCGTTTGAACTTGGTCAAGCTGTAAATGTCCACGCCGGCATCGCGTGCCCGCTTGCCGTCTTCACTCTCACCCTCGACACGGACAATGATGCGGGTAGCATCGACGCTGTCAACGGTGCCGGTCCGCTTGCAGATTACCACGGCGCCTGAATCCTTGGCGGTGATGTACTCCATGCCAGTCCCGATATAGGGAGCTTCGGCTCGGAGCAGAGGCACAGCCTGGCGTTGCATGTTCGATCCCATCAAGGCACGGTTGGCGTCGTCGTGCTCCAGGAACGGTATCAGGCTCGCGGCCACGCTCACCAGCTGCTTCGGGGAGACATCGATGTACTGCACCTGTTCCTTCGGAACCAGGACGAAGTTGCCTGCGATCCGGGCATTCACACGATCCTGCAGCATCTGACCCGTTTCGTCCATATCGACGTTCGCCTGCGCAATCGTGTACTCCTCAGCCTCCCACGCCGTCTGGTAGAAGGAGAAAGGCTCGAATTGCGCGGGCCGTTTTCCCGCCGCCTCGCAGCGCCGGTTATCTTTGTCGACCTGATCACGTTCCACTTGCTCGCCCACTTTGAAGTGGGTATCGCCTGGGAAAACGATCTGGACGAAGTCCAGCACTCTGCCGTTCTTCACCTTGCGATAGGAGGATTCGATAAACCCATACTCATTGATACGGGCATAGCAGCTCAGGGAAGAGATCAAGCCGATATTAGGCCCTTCCGGCGTTTCAATCGGGCAGATGCGTCCGTAGTGCGTAGGATGGACGTCGCGCACTTCAAACCCAGCGCGCTCACGGCTCAAGCCGCCCGGCCCGAGGGCCGAAAGACGACGTTTGTGAGTAATTTCCGATAGCGGGTTGGTTTGATCCATGAACTGCGAGAGCTGACTGCTGCCGAAGAACTCCCGGATTGACGCCATGACCGGCTTGGCGTTGATCAGATCATGCGGCATGGCGGTGGTCATCTCCTGGTGCACTGACATTTTTTCCTTGATGGCCCGTTCCATGCGCACCAGCCCGATCCGGAACTGGTTTTCCAGAAGTTCGCCGACCGCGCGCACGCGGCGGTTGCCCAGATGGTCGATGTCGTCCACATTACCCACGCCTTTGGGCAGCTTCAGTGAGTAGCGAATAACCGCGTAGAAGTCCTTCGCGGTGAGGGTACGCTGTTCCAAGGGAGTGTTCAGGTCAAGCTTGATGTTGAATTTCAAGCGCCCGACCCTGGAAAAATCGTATTTGCGCGGATCGTAGAACATCCCTTCGAACAGAGCTGTGGCGGTTTCCAGCGTCGGCGGGTCACCGGGACGCTGTTTGCGATAGATCTCTATCAGGGCGTCCTGTTGCGTCTTGATGTGGTCTTTTTTAAGCGTCTGGGAGATCGTGACCCCGGTATCTTCCTTCTCGGGGAAGAACACATCCACCGACTTGATCCCCGCCTCAACCAGATTGTTGATCGTCTGCGAGGTCACTTCAGCGTTCGGCTCGAGCAGGATCTCGCCTGTATCCTTATTGATCACTTCGGTGAGAGACAAGGCGCCCTCGAGGCCTTCCACATCCATCTTGATTTCCGAAACGCCGGCCTTATCCATCTGGTTGTAGAGTCCGGCCGTGATCTTTTTGCCTTTGGCAACGATGACCGTTTTGCCTGCTGCATCCCGGATTTCTTCGTTCGCTCTTGATCCGATGAGATCGCGCCCCAGGCTGCGATACAGACTCTTCTCCTCCCAGCGCACCTTGACCGCCTGATAAAAGGTGCGGAGAATCTCCGCGTCGTCGTTCAATCCAAGGGCGCGCACGAACGTTGTGGCGAGGAACTTCCGCTTCCGGTCGATACGCACATACAGGATGTTCTTCTGATCATATTCGAACTCAACCCAGGATCCGCGGTAGGGGATGATCTTAGCCAGGATGAAGGTACGCCCGGCATTGGATTCAAAAAACACACCCGGGGAGCGATGCAGCTGGCTGACAATGACGCGCTCGGTGCCGTTGATGATGAAGGTACCGTTCTCGGTCATGAGCGGAATATCGCCGAAGTAGACCTCCTGCTCCTTGATGTCACGGATGCTGCGCCCTTCCGTGTCGGTGTCCTTGTCCCACACCACGAGGCGCACGGTGACCTTGAGCGGCACGGCGAAGGTCATGCCACGTTCCTGGCACTCCTCCACGGTGTACTTCACGTTCAACTCCACGGCCCCACCGCAGAATTCGCAGCGCGTGTTCTCGATTTCGTTTCTGGCGCCGCAATGCCGGCAAATGCCCGCCTCCGGGTTATATGGGCTGTTGATGATGGTTTTGCCGCACTCAATGCAGTTGGCCCGGAGATAGTCGAGTCCTTTCAGGTTTCCGCACTTGCACTGCCAGTTTCCGATCGAGTACTCAACGAACTCCAGCGAAGAGGTCCCGCGAAAGTCATTGATCGGAAAAACGGAATTGAACACAGCCTGGAGCCCTACGTCCTCGCGCTCAGAGGGGAGGATATCCATCTGCAGGAAGCGGTGGTAAGACTTCCTCTGAACTTCAATCAAATTTGGTATTGGGATGCTGGTATGGATCTTGGCAAAATCCATGCGATCCCGGTAGACGTTGGCGGTAGTGATATTGGTCATCGATTGGTTTACCTCGACAGACTTGTTTGATTCTCAATGTTCCGTTGCGGGTACCGTGGCAATGATAAGCGGGGGGGCAGGAATATCCCCTCAGCAACCAGCGCCGCCCACTGATTGCTTTCACTTCGGTTTGGTGCGAAGGCGGTAGATGATGAGCCGATTTTCTGCCTTCTGCCTTTACTGGTCCGCGGCACAGTGACCTCGTACTTCAGTGCTGAGTCACGAGCATGAGTGACATGAAGGGCCGGTCACTTCCGATTCCCATCACTCAGTACTCCGTACTCAGTACTCATCACTTTGTTGAGTAAGAGCAGAAACGTTTGGGCACTACTTGATCTCGACGGTGGCTCCAGCGTCCTCGAACTTCTTCTTGATCGCTTCAGCTTCTTCCTTGGGCACGCCTTCTTTAATGGGCTTGGGCGCGCTTTCGACCAGATCCTTGGCTTCCTTCAGTCCGAGATTGGTCACCTCACGCACGGCCTTGATCACGTTGATCTTTTTATCACCCACGGCAGCCAGGACGACGGAGAACTCGGTCTGCTCTTCCGCGGCCGGCTTGGCCTCGGCGGCTGCGCTCGGGCCTCCACCCATGGCCATCGGCATCGCTGCCGCTGCCGTGACGCCGTACTTCTCCTCGAGGCTCTTCACCAGGTCCGAGACCTCCAGCATCGTGGCTTGATCGATCCATGCCAAAACATCGTTCTTCGTAATTGCCATCTCTTTTAACTCCCTTGAGGATTTGTAGAAATGAATAGCTAAAATTTTTCCAGGGTTCTTACTTCTGCACCTGTTTTAGCACAAAGGCCAGATCCCTTGCCGGAGCCTTCAGAGCTCCCGCGAGCCGCTGTAGAGGCGCCTTTAGGAGGAAGACCAGCTTGCTGAGCAGTACCTCTCGCGAGGGCAGCGAGGCAATCTTCTGAATCTCGGACGCGGGCACAATTTTGCCTTCGATCAAGGCCGCCTTGAAACGGAAGTTCGGATTGGTCTTTGAGATGTCGGTCAGAAGCTTGGCCATGCCGACGACGTCCCGCCGGTGGTACGCGACCGCGGTCGTCCCCTCCAGGTGGGAGCCAATGTGCTCCAGCCCGTTGGCCTTGGCGGCTCGGAGCGCGAGGGTGTTTTTCACGACAACGTAGGTGCCATCGAATTCCCGGATCTTGCGGCGCAGCTCCGTGGCATCCACGACCTTCAGTCCTTTGTAATCGATCAGAAAGAGGCTCTTGATCGTCCGGAACTGCTCGCTGAGCGATTCCACTACGTGCAGCTTCTCTTCTCTGTTCATAACCTTCACGAGACCTTCAAATGTTGTGGGAGCTTTCGAAAGGATCGCTCCGGTTTTGCTGATCCTCACTCCGAAGCAGATGGCAGTCGGCAGAAACTCTCCTGCCCTCTCACCACTGCTTACTGCTTGGACTCCAGGGTGGCCGCGTCAATCCAGATCCCCGGGCTCATGGTCGATGACAGCGAAACACTCCTCACATATTTGCCCTTGCTGCTGGGCGGTTTGGCCCTGATCACGGCGTCGATGAGCGCCCTGGCATTTTCGTAGAGGCTTTTCTCGTCGAACTGGATCTTTCCGAAAGGCGCGTGCACGATTCCCGTCTTGTCGACGCGGAATTCCACCTTGCCGGCCTTGATCTCCTTGATGGCCCTGGCGACTTCGAAAGTCACGGTTCCGGTTTTCGGGTTTGGCATCAGACCGCGCGGGCCGAGCACCTTGCCGAGCTTGCCCACGCTGCGCATCATGTCGGGCGTGGCAATGGCCGCATCAAAGTCGGTCCAGCCACCGGCGATGCGTTCCACAATATCATCGCCGCCGACCTCGTCGGCGCCGGCATCGCGCGCTTCCTTGACCTTCTCGCCCGAGGCGATCACGATGACTTTCTTGCTTTTCCCCAGTCCGTTCGGGAGCACCACGGTGCCGCGCACCATCTGGTCGGCATATTTCGGATTGACTCCCAACCTCATCGCGACTTCGACCGTCTCGTTGAACTTGGCGTACGTCATCTTCTTCAGCAAGGCCACAGCCTCTTCCAGTGAGTACTGACGCGGTTCTAGCTCGGCGGCGGCTTTCGTGTATTTCTTTCCAGCTTTAGGCATTGAACTACCTCACAAATCCTTTGACGATTTACGATTGAAAAAACTTGTCCACCGTGAATCGCCATCCGTCCTCTATCCTTCGACTTCCAGTCCCATGCTGCGCGCCGTACCCAGAATGATATTTACAGCAGCCTCGGGAGTAGACGCGTTCAGGTCCGACATTTTGGTCTGGGCAATTTCCTGGACCTGCTTCATGGTCACTTTGCCGACCTTCGTCTTGTTGGGCTCGCCGGAGCCCTTGGCAATATTGGCGGCTTTTTTAAGCAGCACGGCTGCCGGAGGGGTCTTGGTCACAAACGAGTACGTGCGATCGCTGTAGACCGTTACCACAACCGGAATGATCAGCCCCTCCTGCTTGGCCGTCTTGGCATTGAACGCCTTGCAGAAATCCATGATGTTGAGCCCGTGGGGGCCAAGCGCGGACCCGACCGGGGGTGCCGGAGTCGCCTTCCCGGCCTGAACCTGCAGTTTGACGTTTGCTATAATCTTCTTCGCCATGCGAACTCCCTGTCGACGCGCAGCCGCTTCAATCCGGCGCCGCGCTCTTCACGCTATGCCTTTTCCACCTGTTCGGATTCCAGTTCCACGGGCGTCGCCCGACCCAGAATGGTCAGCATCACCTTGAGCGTGCTCCGTTCCGGATTGACATCATCGACTACGCCGGTGAAATCTTTGAAGGGCCCGTCAATGATCTTGACAGCGTCGCCACTGTCGAACGTGAACCTAGGCTTCGGCTGCTCCGCCGTCACCGACACGCGGTTGACGACCTCGTTAATCTCCTCGTCGGTCAGTGGCGTGGGCTTTTTACCGGTGCTGATGAATCCTGTGACCTTCGGTGTCCCCCGCACGACATGCCAGGCCTTGTCGGTCATGTCCATTTCGACCAAGATGTAACCGGGGAAGGTAAGTTTCGTGGTGACGACCTTCTTCCCGCTCTTCATCTCCACGACGTCCTCGGTCGGTATGAGAATCTGGCCGATGCAATCGCCCAGATCATAGGCTTGGATGCGGTTCATGAGGCTCTCCGCAACCTTCCTCTCATATCCGGAGTAAGTGTGGATGATGTACCACCTTTTTTCGCCGTTCATCCGCGTATCCCTTTGGCTAGGATGAGAGCTTCGCCAGCACGAAAATCACGACACGGCTGACAAAATAGTCAACCACTGCTAGAAAAACACCGAAAAAAAACACGGTAACGATGACCACGACCGTGGTGGAGACCAGCTCGCGACGATTAGGCCATGAAACGTTTTTGAGTTCCTTCCGGGTATCTGTGATGAACTCAATAATGTTCTTAAAAAAGTCCTTCGTTTTCTGTAGAAATCCGTTCATGGAATCAAACTCCACGAAACCCGCGGGCGCCGGTCCTGGCACACGCGGTTCGAGGATCAGGAATATTGGCAGGCCAGGAGGGACTCGAACCCCCAACATGCGGTTTTGGAGACCGCCGCTCTACCAATTCGAGCTACTGGCCTGTATTTGTCTATTCCGGAACGCCGCGCCACCTTACCTCGTTTCCTTATGTACTGTATGGGCCCGGCACCGGTTGCAGAACTTCTTAAATTCCAGTCGTTCGGTAGTGGTCTTTTTGTTCTTCGTAGACGTGTAGTTCCGATTCTTGCACTTGGTACACTCAAAGGTGATGATGTCTCGCATGATGTTCCCATCCGACGCACCCTGCAGCCCTACAGGCGCAGGCGGAAGCTCAGCCTGATAGACTATTCCAGAATTTCCGCGATCGTGCCGGCGCCCACCGTATGGCCACCTTCTCGAATCGCGAACCGCAAACCCTTCTCCATCGCAATCGGCGTGATCAGCTTGATCGTCAGGTTCACGTTGTCGCCGGGCATCACCATCTCCGTCCCCTCCGGCAACTCCGCCACCCCCGTCACGTCCGTCGTC
>Ga0187878_1001808_pt1 | contig 20043 bp, 15 predicted proteins | sample June2016WEW_17_1_FD_132979 | JGI IMG/M metagenome (GOLD analysis project Ga0187878, IMG submission 132979) | Peatland microbial communities from SPRUCE experiment site at the Marcell Experimental Forest, Minnesota, USA - June2016WEW_17_150 | ecosystem: Environmental > Terrestrial > Soil >...
CAGCGCCTTGGCCAGCGTGGTCTTCCCTACCCCGGGAACATCTTCCATCAGGATATGGCTGCCGCTGAGCAGCGCGATGACCAGGTCCTGAATCACCTCGCCCTTGCCCAGGATGACCTTGCCGAGCTGCGCCTTGAGTTCGGTGATTTTCTCCTGAGAGTTGCCGTCCACGGAGAACTTAACCTCAAAGAGAGATTGCCGCGGGACAAACCCTGGACGCCGGGATGCTATGCGGCGCTCGGGTCAAAGTCAACCGCTATCAGGCTGCGCGCTGACGTACGAACCATGCAAGAAGTGGCGGAGGGAGAGGGATTCGAACCCCCGAGCCCCTTTCGAGGCTAACGGTTTTCAAGACCGCCGGTTTCAACCACTCACCCATCCCTCCGCGAGCCTAGTTTAGCACGGCTGCATCGGGTTGACCCATCGTATGCGGTCGGGCGGGAGCGCCATGACTTCCCCTACCGGGTCTTCCCTCGCGCCGCCACCCGCCAGGAGCCGACCACCTCCTCGTTACGCAGCAAGCACGCTTCATCGTGCATGTTGACGCAGGTGCAGACGTGGTTGGGAATCACCGTCAGCACCTCTCCTACCCGGAAGCGATGAGCTGACTGGGTAATGTCCAGGTGGCCGTGTTCCTCGTTCAGCTTGATAATGGGCGCGTCGGGGGCTTCAACGACGTATCCGTAACCGGCGCTCGGTCCCGCGCGGAGCGGGTCCGACGAGAAAGTCTTCGAGCCTGCGTCAATAATGGCGCGGCCCGGCACGGCAGTGGAGACAACAGTCGTCACCACGCGCGCCGCACAATCCTCCAGCCGACAGGCACCCTGGTGCAAGGTATTCATATCGTTGTAAACGTACGTTCCCGGCCGGATTTCCGTCAGCCCCGGAATCAGGTGCGCGAACTCCGCCGAAGGCGTGGAGCCACCGGAGACGATTTCGACCGGCAGGCGCGCCTCACGAAACGCTGCCAGCGCCTGCCCGACCCGTTCAGCCACCTGTTGCGCTTCCTGCCGACGCTCGTCTTGAGTTCCCCAGACATTTCCGAAGTAAGTCATCAGGCCGCGGAACCGGAGCCCGGGCAGCTTCTCGATCTTTCTGGCCAAATCCACACAGGCCGCACCGGGGGGCAAACCGCAGCGACGAAAGCCCACATCGAACTCCACCAGCACTCCGACCGTTGCGCCTTGGGCGCTGGCGGCGCGGGAAAGTTCCTGCGCCGTGGCCTCATCGTCGAGCGAAACCAGCAGGCGCCGCGTCCGCGCCAGCCGGGCCAGCCGCCCCAGTTTCTCGCCGCCGAATATCGGATAGGCCACGAGGATATCGTCCAGCCCCGCCTCCGCCATCACTTCGGCTTCGCCCACCTTGGCCACACTCAGGCCGACGGCGCCGCGTTCGAGTTGCATTCGGGCGACCTCGGGCGTCTTGTGCGTCTTGGTGTGGGGCCGCAGGCCCACGCCCTGCTCGCGGCAGAGCTGCGCCATGCGGTCGAGATTGCGCTCGAGAGTATCCAGGTCGATGGTCAGGGCAGGTGTGGAGAGTTCACGGTAGTGCATGAGTTCCTCTGGCAGACGGGCAGTCAACGGTTACGATCTCGCTCACCGCTTGCGGCCTTTGGGCACGCGCGCGATGCAATCGATCTCAACCTTGATTTTTGGCAACTGCGCGCCCACGGTCGTACGTGCTGGAGGGGCGTCGGGGAAAAACTCCCGGTACACCTCGTTCATGGCCGCGAAGTCGTTCATGTCCGCCAGGAAAACGCCGACGCGCACCACATCGCGCAGCGAACTTCCGGCTGTCTTCAGGATCGCTTGCACATTCTCGAGCGTCCGGCGGGTTTCTGTCTGAATATCGCCCAGCTCCAGTTCATTTGTCTTCGGGTTCACCGGACCCTGGCCGGCCACAAACACGAAACCGTCGGCCACAATCGCCGGAGAGTAAGGTCCGCGCGGCTTGGGCGCACCAGAGGGATGAATCACTTTGCGCATGATGTCTCCTATGACGTCGAGCTTGATCTAGAAGTCCAGAACTTCATAGAACTCGACCCAGGCATCCTCAAAGTAGGGCACCTGCTTCGAGAACAGCTCCTGGTGCGCCTGCCCTTGTTCCAGGGCCTTGAGCGCCTGCTCGGCGGCCGCCAGATCCTTGAACGTGGATTCCCAGATCAAGGTATTGCCCGGATCGCGCGCGGCGATGGGAGCCATCCTCTGGCCCGGCGTGAGGATCCCCTGGTGTTCGAGTCGCGCGAACTCCTTTTCCAGCTCCATAAACTCTTTCCTCTTGTCGGCGCGAAAACGTTGGACGAATCGCATGACGACAGCCATGACCTGATTTCCTCCCTGAAGAATCTCACTGCGAAGCGTTCTTCGCTTCTCGAATGCGGCGTGGAATCTCGATCCCGTGCGCGGCCGCAAACGCCGCGATCTCCGCAAAAGTTCCGAACCCCGGCACACTCTCCCGAATGGTGACAGCACGGGCGGCCGTCAGGCAGCCGAACCGCGCGGCCTCGGCCAGCGGGCAGCCAGCCACCAGGCCCATGGTGAGTCCCGCGGTGAACGAGTCCCCAGCGCCCGGCGTGTCCAGGACTTCAACCTTGAACGCCGGCACATGCTGTTCGACTGTTCCCTCCGCCACGAACGCGCCCTCTTCACCCAGCGTGATGACGATCTTGGGAACGCCAAAGTAATCCTGCAATTGCCGAGCCAGCTCAGCGGGGGGAAGGCGCTCGGCAGATGGCCTTCCCATGAGCACGCCGGCTTCGGTCTGATTGGGCACCAGCAGATCCAAGCCCGCCAAGGCGTCTTTTGCGAGAGGCTCCGCCGGCCCCGGCGTCAGGACGGTGAACGCACCGAGTTCCTTGGCGCGCCGAATCGCATGAAGTGCCGTGGCCGCCGGAATCTCAAAAGTCACCAGCACCATCCGCGCCTGGGCCAGCACGGGGGCGGCGCGGTCCACATCGGCAGGAGAAAACTCCTCATTCGCACCCATCGCCGTGGTGATGGCTGGGACTCCGTCGCGATTGATCATGACAAATCCGCAGCCCGTGGCCACTGTCTCGCTCCAGCCGAGGTAGGTGAGGTCCACTCCGGCTTCCGACATCCACCCGGCGCCACGCTCTCCCAGGCGGTCCTTCCCCACGCGACCAACGAAGCTCGTCGGCAAACCCAGCCGACCGCAGGCAATGGCCTGATGCGAGCCCTTGCCGCCATCGAGCGCCTCACGGTAGTCCCAACCCAGAACCGTCTCGTCCGCCGTCGGAAAGCGTTCCACGCGCATGAACAGCCCCTGCACATGACTTCCCACCACCACAACGCCCTTTCGATCCATGTTCCTGCCTCGCGCCTGAACTAGATTCCCAGCGGCGGGCACGCCGCCGTAGCCGCGTCCACGGTGACTTCGCAATCCGGGTGTTCCTGGCAGTAAGTCACCGGGACCTCCGGGCTGACGTGGCCAAACAACAGAATCCGAATCACCGTCTGCTTCCACGCTCCTGTCTCACTGTACAGCCGGATGCGCCGCGCCCCGAGCAGTTCGCGCATACCCAGCGTGATGGCCATGGGCGCGACCATATCCGAGCAGCCGCCGGCCGCCCGGTGGCTCAGGGCAATCAGCGTGTCTTCGTTCAAATGCAGGATGCGGGTGGTGCAGTGGCGGAACTCGTCCACGCTCACCCGATACCACGGCGACCGCGGCGGCTCGTTATAAGCGATGTGGCCGCGATAGCCGATGCCGCCGTAGGCGCTGTCCACACCTCCCACCGCCGCGATTTTCTCTGCCATCTCGTCCACGCGGGAAATGTGCGGGAAGTGCCGCTGTTCGTCAGGAACGTTCAAAGCCGGATCAATCGGCCCGTAGAAGTGCTTCCGCATCCAGCCCTGCAAGCTGAAGGGGTGGTCGAGCGGCAAATGGCGTCCCTGCCAGTCGAGGTGGTCGTCCATGTGGAAAACGTGGACCTTCTTCAAACTCAGGCGTTCGCGATTCACCCGCTCGATGAACAACGGATACTCACCCCGCGGCCCGCACGGCAGAATCCAGCGCGTGGGACGACCCTGCGCATTGTTCGCTTTCACCTCTTCGAACAGGGTGTCGGCAAAGACCCGGTACACATCCTGCGGCGTGGGAACAATCTTGAGCTTCACCTTGGCCTTCGGATGCCCCACGAGTTTCTCCGGCGGGATCTTGCACCACTCGAATAGTTCCTGCGAATTCTTGTATGCCAGCAAAGGATTACCTCCTCAACGATATTAAGCCGGGCTCTCCGACCAGTGGCGGCCTTCTCATGCAATGATGGCCGTCACGCCAGTTGGCCGCCATCCACAAACAAGAGCACGCCGTTCACATAGTCCGCATCGCGCGATGCCAAAAAAGTTGCCGGCCCCGCCACGTCTTCCGGCATGCCCACTCGCCCGACCGGAATCAGGTTCTTGTATTTCTTCATGAATTTCCGGTCTCTGATGAAAGGCTCGGAGATGCGGGTGCGGATCAGCCCGGGACCTACGGCGTTGGAGTTGATGCCATAGTGACCGAGTTCACGGGCCAAGGTCTTGGCCAGCAGGAAGACGCCCGCCTTGGTGACGTTATAAGGTGCCAGTTCGGCCTCCGCGTCCCAGGCATTGGTGGAAGCCATGAACACCAGTTTGCCGCGCCGCCGCTTGATCATATGGGGCACGACGGCCCGCGCGGTGAGAAACGCACCCTTCAGATTGGTGTCCACCATGTAGTCCCAGTCGTCCTCTTCCGTCTTGGCGAACGGCAGGCCACGCACCACGCCCGCCACGTACATCAGGACATCGATGCGCCCGTGCCAGCGGATGACGCGCGCCACCATCTGGTTTACCTGACGGCGGCTCCGAACGTTGCAATAGACGGTCCGAACGCTGCCACCGGCCTGGGTGATTTCCCTCTTGGTGCGCGCCATCATCGCTCGGTCGACGTCGCCGATGACGACCTGCGCCCCCTCACGCGCCAGACGCACCGCAAGCGCCTTACCGATGCCCTGCGCACCTCCCACCACCAACGCCACCTGCTCGCGGAAACGGTCGGGGACGTAATCCCTGCGGGTTCTCACAGCTCGTTCCACCATAGAGCGCATCTCCGGGTGCGAAAAACTTGTCTGGGCTCGCGAAGCGGCCCTCAGTATAATGGCGCGCCTTGAGCGCGTAAAGGAATTCCCGCCGCTCTCTCGGCAGCAGGGATATTTTGTGCCGGCAGGCGCTCCTCCGTAAGCTCTCTGGTGATGGTTATGGCGGTTGACTCAATGCCCGTGAAACCCACGACCCCGCCACGCTCCCTGCCGCGCGCGGTCGGCTATCTGGGCTCGACGGCCATCGTCGTGGGCACGATCATCGGCTCCGGCATCTTCCTGGTGCCGCACGAAGTGGCCCAGAACGTCGGCTCGGTACGCAGCCTGTTTCTGGTGTGGGTCGTGGGTGGTGTGCTGTCGCTGGCGGGCGCGCTGTCGCTGGCAGAATTGGGAGCGGCCACGCCCGAGGCCGGCGGTGTGTACGTTTACCTGCGGCAGGCGTACGGAAGACTCTTCGCGTTTACTTACGGCTGGGCCTCGCTCCTGGTAATCGAGACCGGTAGTATCGCCACCCTGGCGGTAGCCTTCGGCATCTACGCTGCGACTTTCCTGCCTCTCACGGTTCTCCAGCAGAAACTCGTCGCGTCGGCGGTGATCGCCCTGCTCACTCTGGTCAACGTCGCGGGAGTGCGCAAAGGCGCAGCCGTTCAGACCGTTTTCATGTTCGCCAAACTCCTGGGGCTGGCGATCATCGTGGGGCTCGCTTTCTTCTCTTCGAGTTTTGTGCCCCTCACCGCCACCCGTCCGCTCCCCACCCCGGAAACCTCCGTGAGCTCCTTCGGTGTGGCGCTGATTGGCGTGCTCTGGGCGTACCAGGGTTGGCACATGCTTTCCTACGCCGCGGGCGAGGTGCGCGACCCGGCGCGCGTCCTGCCGCGCAGTTATCTGGTGGGGACGACGATCATCGTGGTGGTGTACCTGGTGGCGAACCTGGCTTACTTGCGCGTCCTGCCCCTGGCAGCGCTGGCCGAGCATCAGCGCGTCGCGGCGGTGGCCATGGAGGTCATGGCGGGCCCCTGGGGAGCAGCGTTCGTTTCCGCCTTGATTCTCTGCTCCATCTTCGGCGCGCTTAACGGCAACGTCCTGGGCGGAGGGCGCGTTTATTTCGCCATGGCGCGCGACGGCGTGTTCTTCGCTGCGGTCGGGCGGGTGCACCCGAAGTTTGAAACACCCGCCACCGCTCTCGTCATCCAGGGCCTCTGGGCGATGGTGCTCGCCGCCAGCGGCAGCTTCAAACAGCTCTATACCTACGTGATTTTCACGGGGTGGATCTTCTATGGCGCGGCGGTGCTGGCGGTGATGATCCTGCGCCGGCGCCAACCGTCACTGGCGCGCCCCTACCGCGTCCTGGGCTATCCCCTGATGCCCATCGCCTTCGGCATGGCCGCGCTCGCCATTGTCGCCAACACGTTGGCCCGCAGCCCGAAAGAATCCTTGATTGGCTTGGGGCTGGTGCTAGCGGGCGTGCCCATCTACCTCCTCTGGAACCGCCTGGCAGCGCAGGCGCGCCCCCAAGATGGTCAGCCCCCGTCTCGCTAGGCGAGGGCCCAGCGAAACCTCAGCGCGTGCTCGCCGCAGTTGTCAGGTGAGATTCTCAAGGATGAGGTATTCGACGAGGATCACGTCGTACCAGCGGCCGTCGATGCGCGTGTGCTTCAAGTGGACGCCGACTTCCCGCCAGCCGGTCATGCGGCAAAGCCGGCGCCCGGCGTCGTTGTGAGCGACGAAGCGCCCAATGATCTTGCGGTGCCCGCAGGTGCGGGCGGCAGCTTGCAGCGCCCGCATCAGTTCCCGACCCACCCCATGTCGCCGGTAGTCGCGGTCAATGTAAATGAGCATTTCGACCACACCCGCAATGTGTGGCCGGGCTTGATAGGGGCTCAGGGAGGCCCAGCCCAGGATCCGGCTTCCCCACTCCGCCACGAGCAGCGGGTAGTTGTCCGTATGTTCCTCGAGCCACCGCTCACGCTCTTCGACCGTGACGAGAAAATTCTCAAACGTGGCCAGGCCATCCTGCGTCGCCTGGTGATAGATGCGCGCGATGTCGGAAGCGTCGCGCTTTTCGGCACGCCGAATCTGCACCTGGGGTCGAGGTTCGGCTAAAGGTGGTGTGCCAGGAGTATCCATAGGCCCGCAGGCGCAATCATACCAAGAGACGTCAAGTTCACCAAGGGGATTGGGAAGACAGTAGGCAGAAAGCAGTCAGCAGTTGGCAGTTGGAATGTCTCTTACGAGGAGAAGGCCCGGCGGGCTGTCTCTACACCCGCTTGATATCGGTGCGCACGCGGTCCACGTACTTGCCTGTAGCCACTTCAATGCGCACAATTTCGCCCGGTCGGATGAAGTGGGGCACCATCACTTCCAGGCCATTCTCAATGGTAGCGGCCTTGTAAGTATTGTCCTGCTGCTGGTGGACAGGCTGCGCGGTGGTCTCGATTTTCACTTCCACCGTGGCCGGAAAGACGATACTGATCGGCTCCCCTTCATGAAACTCAACGGGGATTTTCATTTCCGGCTTCAGGAACTTCTCCGCCGCCCCAATCGCCTCGAGCGGAATAGAAACCTGGTCGAAGGTCTCCGGATTCATGAACGTGGCCGAGTCGGCGTCACTGTACAGGAATTGCATCTCCTGCTTCACCAGCGGAACGTCTTCCAGCCGCTCCTCCGGGCGGAACCGCAACTCCTTGAACGTTCCCTTCCGCACGTTTTGCAGCTTGGCGTGCACGCTCCCCGGCATCTTCCCCTGGCCCACGTGGAACATGGACTCAATCACCTTCAAGAGGTCTTCGCCAATCTTCACGACCATGCCCGGCCGCAGTTGGGATGCAATTACCACGGCAACCTCACCAGAATGCTGCGCCTCGGCAGCCGTGCTGAGATCGCCCGGCCGACCTCAGCTCTACTTTCCACAGGTGCTTGCGAGTATTCTACGCCCGCGGCGTCCGCCGAAGTCAAGCCGACGGCCGCGCGGGCGAGTCAAGGAGCCTTGTCCGTCGAGACAAGGCGAGGACCATGCTCTTGCCGGGCTTGCGGCAGCGTGCCTGGATTGGAGCTAATCATGCCCGGCGTGGGCGACCCTAATCAGACCAAGCCAGATAGCCGGGAACAATGAAGTTGACGAACGGGACGATCATCAGGATTCCCCACCAATTGGGCTTGCCGCGGGCTTCGGCAATCGCCATCCACACTATGATGGCAATCACGATGTTCACCAGCGGGATCAGGAACAGAATGAACCACCACAGCGGCTTCTTGGCGATGTTCAACATCAAGAAGATGTTGACGATGGGAATCCACGCCAGCCAAGCATTCTCGGTGTTGGTCTTCTTGGCGATGGTCATCAGCGCCAGCGCCATGTAAACGTAGATAGCCAGCGCGATCAGAAAGAACACGAACATGAACGCGCCCAAGGCGGCCAACCCCGCCGCGCCCCTTTCTCCCTCTTGCGCGAACGCACTCACGGGAAGAAGCAGGCAAACCAGACTCAGCAGGAAGCAGTATCCTGCGAGCAATCGAGCCCGTGTTTTCATCGGAAATCCCTCCTGGAAGATTTTCTCGTGCCCCTTGACCCTGGGGAGTTCACGCTGTTGTGCGGCTCCGCTCGCATCCTTCGCACCGCAGGATGCGTCGTGTGGAACCCGCCAAACAGCCATGCGGATCGGCTTTCTTGATGTCGTTAACGGAACGCGGGCGAACTCTATTGCACGGACTGGGGCTTGTCAAGGAGCGAGTGGAAACCCCCGGCCAAGCCCCGCGGAGGGCAGCCGCTACGAGACCCTACCTGACCGCTTCCTCCGCACGACAAGATACCACGCCCCGCCCACGCCCACCGCCCCCAGAGTGGCGAGTGAATTGACCCACGCTTGCCGCGGCAGGCTGAGCATGGCGAGCAACACTAAGATCCACGCCAGCGCCGCCCAGCTCATGGCGCGCGGGAGTTGCAGCAGCGGTCCCTGACCGGCGGGTTCGCCTGAGTCCGTCCCAGTAGCTCGTGGCCCTGCCCTCTGCCGGCCGAGCGTCGCTCCCACCACGATGGCGTAGGTCACGAATCCGGCCAGCGTGGCGACCCCCGTGATGACCGCTTCCACCCTGGCCCACAGCACGAACAGCACCGAGACGAGCGTGACCGTCCAGATGGCGTTGGCGGGCACCTGATGAGCGCTCACTCTCGCGAGCCACGGCGAGGTCGGCAACTGTCCGTCGCGCGCCATCGCCCACACCATGCGCGTGAGCGTGGTGAGGTTGGCCAGCGCGCAGGCAAAGATCGAGATGAACACCAGCAGCATGGTGGCGTGGGTCATGAGGGGCGGGAAATAGTGGCTGATGATGAGAAGCAAGGGCGCGGGATGGCCGGAGACCGCGGCGAGCGAGGGAATGGCCAGCGTAAATCCCACCAGGACCACAAATCCCAGCACCACTGAGGAGACTTCCGAAACGATGATGGCGCGCGGAACGTGCTCGCCGGGCGTGCGGGTTTCCTCCGCCACGTTGGCCGCGCCCTCGAATCCCGTGAGCGTCCAGGCGCTCATCAACGAGGAGAAGGCGAAGGCGCCTACATACGCGAAACCGCCGGACTGCGCCGGATGCGTAAAGAGAAAGCTGGCAGGATTCGTATGGCGCGCCAGCGCCACCACGAGCAAGAGCAACCCAATAAGAACTGTCCCCAGGATTTCCGCGCCCACCGAGACGTTGTTCACCAGACTCGCGAGCCGAATGCCGAAGTGATTGATCAACGCAATGCTGACCAGCACCGCCACTGTAACCAGCACGACGTTCCGGCTGGAGGAACTCAACCCAAGATACGGCACGAGGTAGCTGGCCAGGGCATAACAGACGCCGGGCATGCCCGTCAGAAACTGCACAATCATCATCCAGCCGGCCCACCAAGCGAGATTCGGTCCGGCCAGATGCCGCGTCCAGTTGTAGGCATAGCCTGAAAGTGGAATGGCGGCCGCCAGCCGCGAAAAAACTAGCGCGACCAGGAATTGCCCGCCCCCCACAATCAGCCACGTCCAGATGAAGGCCGGGCCAGCAATGCGCAGCCCGTCACCGTAGTTGGCAAATAGCCCCGTGGTGACCGAGATGATGGAAAAGCTGACGGCGAAGCTCGAGAAGTATCCCAGGGTGCGCTTGAGTTCCTGACGATAGCCGAAGCGCGCGAGAGTCCGTTCGTCGCTGGGCGTAGTCTGGTTCATGAGGGTCTGGCGCGGTTGCATGCGTCAACGGCGGGGCAGAAGCACAGTGCCGGCGCCCACAGACTGCTCTGTTACCACCCCAGTCGAAGCCTGCGTCTCAGCGCTGGTGGGGCGCGGGAATCTGAACGATGACGCGGCAGGGGGCATGGCGGGCCACGTACTGCACCGTTGAGCCCAGCAGGATTTCGCCCAGGGTGTGGGGTTGGTGGTAGCCCATGACGAGCAGTTCTATGCCGTGCTCCTGCGACTCGCTCACGATGGCCTCGCCCACTTGGTGGGCGCGGAGCAATCGGGTCGAAAGCTCCTTGGCAAAACGCTGGGAGACGAACCGCTGCGCACGGGCGAGTATCTCGCGCCCCGGCTGCTCCAGCACCTCGTCATCTGCTTCGATCGGCGTCGCCATGGGAAGCTCGACCACATGCAGGGCGATCAGCTCCGCATCCATGCCCCCGGACACTTGGCAGGCCAAGGCGACCAGACTCTCCGCCGAATCTGCGTCCCGGAGCGCCACCATCACTTTGGGCTTGGCCACATCCCCCTCCGCTAAAGACACAAGTTAGCCCAAGAATATTCGCTACCCAACAGATTTGCAAGCTGGCTGCCCGGCGCTGGCCACGCCTGTTCGGTCACACAGCAATCAGGCAGGAAGCGACCGCGCCAGCGGCGTGGAGGTCTCAGGGGAAGCGCTTGCTGGAGCCGGCGAGATTGTAGAGGCGGATGAGGGTGTTGATATCGCGCTGGCTGGGCTGCTTCACCAGTGACCTCCAAAAGATCGGCAGCGGAACTCCGGAAAGACCGAACTGGTAGGCTTTCCCCTGCACCTGCCAGTACATGATGTCGCCTTTGCTTTCGCTGTGGCCTTTAATCCCCAGGGCGTGACCGATCTCATGCGAGACGATGGCGCGCATCTCGTCCTTGGACCACCGACGGCTGAGGTCAACAGTGATCACGGCGTACCTTTGGCTTTTCAATTCTCCGCCTCGGTAGCGGACCTGCACCCAATCCCTTTCTTCGCCGGCATGTCCCTGCCCCAAGATGGACTCCTCCCAACCCATCCGGATGTCCGCGTTCTGCGGCAGGGCTACCAATTCCAGGGGAAACACCTTGCTCCAGTTGTCATAGGCCTCGCGCGTGCCTTCCTGCCACTTGAATTCGGGAGCGCTACCCAGGAAAACCTTGACGGGCAGACGCGGCCATTCCTCGCCTTCCGAATCCCGGGAGATCGAAAAGTAGTAATCACCAGCGTCTGGAACATAGCGGCTGGGCTGCATCGCTGGTGGGAGCGGCGGCAGGGCCTCGAGGATTTGCAGCCTCGCCTTGACGCGCGCCACGTCATATTTCAGGTCGGGCCGGTCACCCGCCACCTCCATAAAACGACGCCAACCCTCAATGGCTTTCTGACGATCTACCATCTCGTTCGCCAGGGCGCGATTGTGGTAGGCCTCGGCGTATTGAGGATCTTGTTCGATAGCGCGGTCGTAAGTCGCCACCGCCTCCGCAAAACGGCCCTGGTCGAAGAGCCCATTCCCTTCCCGGTAGGCGGCCACGGCCTTCTCGCGATCACCCGCAAGTGCCGTCGCAGCGGCGGCCACCCCAAGCAAGGTCAGGGTCAGTACGAGCAGCCTGCAAATAACGGAGTTCATCCGATGCCCTCGGTCCCTCACAGCTCGGCACCCCCTCTGAAGCCCGCACCTTCTCCCGGCACGGCAGACCATGATAACCCCAAAGAGTCTGGCAGACGAATACCCTTGCGGAATGGAGACGGGCAATACCGACAGCCTTGGCGCCGCGTCGAGCCAGAATGTCAGGTACCTAATGGAAAAGTACGAAAACTCTACTTGACTTGTACTATTTCGTGGCAATAATCGCGGGTCAGCGGCTGGTGAGAGATCCCCGAGAACGGTGGGTAGTCACCGGGGAGCGACGCAGCCACTAAAGGCGCACAGACCCGGAAGTTATAGCATTCGCCTAGCATGAGCATCTTTGCGGAGGTGATACCTATGGTATTCAAACGTCCCCACCCGCAAAGCCCCCCTCCTCGAGGGACTGGGCGGGACTGGTTACTCGTTTCTTTGCTGGTTTTTTGTCTCGTGGGCTTTTTTACTTCCTCGGCCTGGGCACAGCTCTACAGTGGGTCCCTGGCCGGTGTCGTTACTGACCCGACGGGAGCGGTTGTTCCCGGGGCCAAGGTTATCCTTACCGATGTCGGCAAGGGATTCGCCTTTAACGCGACAACGGATGCGGTAGGACGTTACACCTTGCGCTCGCTGCCGCCGAGCACCTACAAGCTGACGGTAGAAGCCCAAGGTTTCAAAACCAACGTCCAAGGCAGCATCACGTTGGACGTAAACCAGAACGCCACCATCGACGTGTCCCTGCAATTAGGCACCGCAGTCCAGACGGTAGAGGTCACCGGTGCCGCTCCGGTCCTTTCCACGCAGGACTCCGTCATGGGGCAGGAGCTGAACCGGACGTTCTTGAATGACCTCCCTTTGACGAGCCGCTCGGTCTTCGACCTGGCGTTTCTTGCGCCCGGGGTCACTCAACCGGCATCCAGCACGTTTGGTTTGAATGGCTCAGGGAACAACTTCGTCTCGAACGGCGGGCGCAATTCCACCGCGGACATCCTGATGGACGGCGTCAGCACGGTGAACTACGAACAGAACAGCGGTATTCAATCACCGCTCTACACGCCCTCGGTGGATGCCGTGCAGGAGTTCAAGCTCCAGCAGGCCAATTTCAGCGCCGACATCGGTTTCACCGGCGCGACCGTGATCAACCTGGTCACCCGCTCGGGCACGAACAGCTTCCACGGGAGCGTGTACGAGTTTCTCCGCAATGAAAAACTGGACGCCAACAACTGGTTCAACAATGCTACCAGCACTAAGCTTCCCCCCCTTCGCCATAACCTGTTCGGGTTCACCGTCGGCGGGCCCATCCGCAAGGACAAGACGTTCTTCTTCTTCGACTACGAGGGCTCGCGAGACCGGACCATGAGCAGCAGCCGAGCCGGTGTGCCGAGCGCCCTCATGCGCGAGGGCAACTTCGCAGAGATCTGCACCGCAGGGTTCGATGCCACCGAGATGTGCAATGACCCGGAACAGCAGCTCTGGGATCCCTACTCGGGCGTCTACGATTCGGACGCGGGCGGTCCTGTTCGCAGCCTCTTCATTCCTAACAACGACCTTGCCGCCTATACGAGCCCGGGCAATCCCAAGCTCCCGGCCGCTTACCAACTTCCCGCCACGCCCGGCAACCTGATCGACCCGGTGGCATATAAGATGATGCAGTACTATCCGCTGCCGAACATTGGCGCGCCGGGCCAGGCAGGTTACGATCGCTTCAACAACTGGATTGGCTCGGGAACCAACAAAGGAACCGGCGATCAGTGGGACCTCAAGATAGACCAACGCTTCAGTGACAAGGATCTGCTGAGCGGCAAATTCTCCTGGAGCCGGGGCTTGGGGCACGGCGCCAACTGCTTTGGCAACGTGGCGGACCCCTGCACCCAAGGGCCGGGTTCGGGGGGCTCGCGGGTGTTCGCCCTGAATCTTAGTCACAGCTTCAGTCCCACGACCATGCTGAACTTCTCTTACGGGATAGCGCGCTCCTTTTGGTTCACGCGAGGGGTCGCCGCGGACTTCCCAGACTTTGACCCCGTCACCACGCTCGGCCTGCCGGAGTACATCAAGAGATCAGGCGTGATTGCGACGCCGACCATCTATGTGTACGGCGGTTACGGACAGGTCGGGGGCAATGACTCGATCGGTTCGCAGGCTTGGTCACTGATGAAATACGGTCAAGAAACCCATCACTTGATGGCCAGCCTGAACCGTATCCAGGGGCGCCACGAGCTGAAGTTCGGCGGCGAGATGCGCATGCATCGGATCGCTTTCTTTCAGGCGGGCGCGCCGGAGGGAGTTTTCACCTTCGACTTCAACTCCACCTCCCAGGCCCCGTGGGGGGGCGGAGGCGATGCCATGGCTTCCCTGCTGACCGGTGTGGGCGGCCCAGGCCAGTGGGGGGAATACGAAATCACCTTGGCCGTCAGCACCCAAAACTTCCAGTATGCCGGATACTTCCAGGACAACTGGCGTGTGACCGACAAACTCACTCTCAACCTGGGCATCCGCTATGACTTGGATCTTCCCCGTACCGAGCGCTACAACCGCATGAACTGGATCGACCCGGACGTCGCTTCGCCTCTCGAAGTTCCCGGCATGCCCAACCTGAAGGGTGGGGTCATGTTCACTGATGCGAAGACCCGCTCACCCTACGACTCTGACACGAACAACCTCGGCCCCCGCTTTGGCTTCGCCTATCGCCTGCGGCCGAAGACGGTGCTCCGCGGTGGCTACGGACTCTTCTACTCGCTGACCAAGGGCGGCGCCGCCGGCACCGGCGCGGGCGGCTTCCAAGGCTTTAGCAACGAGCCTGGGTGGTTCTACACGTACCAAGGCGACGGAGCCACACCCTGGGGCAGGCTCAGCGATCCTTGGCCCATCGTCGGTCCAGCCTATCCTCCCGGCAGGTCGCTCGGACTATTGACTAACATTGGCTTGGGCGCCAGCGGGCCGATCCGTTCCTGGAATATCACGCCTTACGAGCAAACCTGGAGCTTGGGGATTCAACACGAACTTCCTTGGGGGGTGCTGATTGATGCCGCTTACGTGGGTAAGAAGGGGACAAAACTCTACTTCGGCGGCGCCGGCGACCTGAACCACCTCGGACCCGACTTGGTCAACTGGACTGAGGCTGAAATCAACGCCCTGAACGAGTATGTTCCCAACCCGTTCTACGGGATCATCACCGATCCGAACAGCGGCCTGTCAGGTCCGGAAGTGACTAGTGGGGACCTCATGCGACCACACCCGCAGTTCAGCGGCTTCAGCGGCAATGATCCACCCTGGGCAAACTCCATTTACCACGCCTTCCAGTTGCGGGTGGAAAAGAGGATGTCTAAGGGACTGCAATTCCTGGCCACTTACACCAACTCGAAGTCCATCGACAACGCTTCCGTGGCCGGGGGTAACGTCACCTGGCTGGGTGGCTTCACCAGCGTTCAGGATCCCAACCGGCTTTTCCTAGAACGCTCACTCTCCGAGTACGACATCCCGCAGGTGCTCCAGATGAGCTACGTCTATCAACTTCCCTGGGGACGGGGCAAGAAATGGGGCGCCAATTGGAACCCCTGGCTTGACGGCTTCCTCGGTGGTTGGCAGACGAACGGCATCTGGCGGTTCGATAACGGGATGCCGATCAGTCTGGGCCTCTCGGGTGGCGAGAGCATCCCCACTTACGGTGCGCAGCGGCCGAACCTGCTCGCCCCGCTGGAGCAGAACGGTCGCTCGCAATGGACCTGCGATCCGTACGGGTCCGGCTGCACGGGCTACTTTGCCAACCAGGGCACCGAAACATCTTCTAGCGACGTCGCCGTGAAGCCTCCGAGGTTCACACTCGGAACCGCGCCTCGGATGCTTCCCAACGTCCGCGTACCCGGGACCAACACGGCGGCCCTCTCACTGTTCAAAGAGATTCCCCTGAGTAAGCTCCGCGAGGGGTCGCGGATTGAATTCCGGGTAGAAGCTTTCAACGCTCTGAACCACCCGCAATTCTGCGGTCCGCACACCACGGTGGAGGGTGGAAGCTTCGGCAAGGTGACGTGCCAAGCCAACTCTCCCCGTGAGGTGCAAATGGCACTGAAGTTCTACTGGTAACCAAGCGATGTAGGGGCATCCGTCAGCTGACGGATGCTCCTACTTGAAGAAGACTCGACGCTGGTTTAAATTCAAAAGTGCCGGCAGACCCGAAGCAAGCCTGGTCGGTCGGCACTTTTGCTTTTGGCGATCGTTGTAGCGCCGCCATCTTACCGGCTTGATCCTTGGGCCGCCAGCACGGCGGTGCCACCTCAGCCATGCCCTGTCGGCGAATCACTATCGGCCTCACGCTGTGCTGGATGCTAAGCCCTGCGGTACTTCCTGCCCAGGACCGCATCCCCCTCTCTGTTTACGAGCAAGTCGCCGCCGCCTTCCAACAAGGCAAGCTGGCTGAGGCTGAGCAGATGTTGGGCCCGGCCCTCAAGAGCCATCCCCGCGAAGCTCGCGCCTTGGGCCTCATGGGTGTGATTCTCGATGCCCAGAAGCGCTACCCCGAAGCCGAGAGCTACTACCAACGCGCCCTCAAGCTCAACCCGAACTCCGCTCCCCTCCTCAATAACCTCGGCAACCACTATCTGGCGCAAGGCGACTCGGAGCGCGCGCGCGCCGCTTATCTCCGCGTCGTCGCCATTGAACCCCGGCACGCCAACGCAAACCTGCATTTGGCGCAAATGAGCGTGGCCGCCAAGCGTGGCCAGGCGGCGCTCCGCTATCTCAACCGCCTCCCGAGCAAAGAGCCGGCCGCCCCGGGAGCGCAGTTGTTGAGAGCCCAAGCGCTTTACCTGAGTGGTCAGCAAGCCGTGGCGACGGATTTGCTCGCGCAGGTTGAAAAGCAGGCTCCAAGTGACGCGCAGGTTGCCTTTTCCATCGGCATGATTTTCGTGGATTGGAAGCGTTACGAGGAGGCAGAACAAGCTTTCGCGCGGGCCCTGAAGGCCGCTCCCGCGGACTTCGACATCCTCTACAACCTGAGAGTCGCCGCGGCCCGCGCCGGCCATCACGACCGCGCCCTCGAAGTCTTCCAGGTCGCCCTCCGACAGCGGCCCAGTGACCCCGACTGCCTCTTCCATCTCGGGAGCACGTATGCCGCGAAAGGGCGGAATGACCAGGCGGTGATCCTGCTCCTCCAGGCTCACAATGCCGCCCCCAACCGCACCGATATTCTGTTCGCCCTGGCGCACACCAGCGAGGAGATGGGATTCTATGCCGACGCAGCCTGGGCCATCGACAAGTACCTAAAGCTGAAACCCAACGACGATATCGCGCGACGGGAACGGGGCTTCGATCTAGCGCGCAGCGGCAGTTGGCAGGAAGGGATCGCGGACCTCCAATGGTACGTGCAGCGACACCCCAAGGACGCGTTCGGCCTTTATGAGCTGGGCGCCGCCGAATTGTTGCGAGACCAGGACGCAGCCCGCTCCCACCTGACCCAAGCCATTGCCCTCGATCCCAACCTGGGTCCAGCACGCTACGTCCGCGCCTGCCTCAACTCTCAGTCAGGAAGAGCGGCGGAAGCCATCGAAGACCTGCATGTCGTCCTCAAACAACAGCCGGATGACGTCGGCGCTCTCGATGCTCTCGGGCAGGCCCAGTTGCAACTCGGTCGAGTAGAAGAAGCGGTAAGTACCTCCCGGCGTGCGGCCGAACTGGCCCCGAGGAATCCCAAGGTCCTGATACACTACAGTCGGGCACTGCTGCGAGCGAATCGCAAGGAAGAGGCCACAAGAGTTGTGACGGTGTTCAAAGAGCTCGGTCCAGAGGAGATCCGGCGTCGGCCGTACGGCGGCCTTTTCGACTTCCTTAATCTTCCCCTGGCGGAGCAACGCGCTCAATACCTCGTGAACCTGCAGAGAATGATCGGTCTCAACCCGCAGGACGCTAAGTTGAAGGTGCGGCTGGGTAAGGCGCTCCTCGCCGAAGGAAAGCCGGCAGAGGCGCTCGCGGCTTTCCGCGAAGTCCTCGCCCTGACCTCCGACCTGCAAATCTTCAGCGACTGCGGCCAGACTCTGCTCACCTGGGAGCATTACAAACCCGCACGCGAATTCCTGGAGCCCGTCGTCGCCGCTGATCCTTCAAACACCGATGCCCGCCTCGACCTGGCCACTGCCGTATTCCACTCCGCCGGTCCGGAGGCTGGTTTGCAGGAGCTTGACAAGACGTCTCCCGAACAGCGCCACGGCGACTACTTCTTGCTGCGCGCTCAGATCCTGGACGCCATGCAGAAGCCCGAAGAAGCAAGCGAAACTCTGAATCGGGGATTTCGCGCCGCGCCCACCCGGGCCGACCTTTACCTCCAGGCCGCCCTTTTTCTCATCAGGCACAAGCAGTACCGGCAGGCCGTGGACCTCTTGCAGCAGGCGGCCCGCATCATTCCCGACGCGCCTGAGCTCCTCCTGACTCAGGCCATCGCCTACGAATTGCTTCAACAACCCGACGACGCCCAGAAGCTGCTGAGCGAGGCCCAATCTCGCTGGCCGGAATGGAGCCAGCCTTATCTGATCAACGGCATCATGCTGGAGATTCGGCTCAAGTCGGAACAGGCGAAGTCTCTTCTCGAAACGGCCACCAGCCTGGGGGCTCACGACGCGGTGGCATTCTACTACCTGGCCTCCGCCATCACCCACGCGAATCCCGAAGACACCGAGAGCGCGCAGAAGGCTATCCAGCAGGCCCTTCAGTTGAATCCTGACGACGCCTACATCCGCTCGCTGGCGGGAAAGATTGCCTATACGCGAAAGGATTACCCGGCGGCGCTGGAGCATCTCACTGCCGCTTTGCGCTTGTGGCCGGAAATGATCGAGGCCCACCAGACACTGAGCGCTGCCTATCGCGCCCTGGGGGAGAAGGAGAAGTCGATCGCGGAACTGAAGGAAGTCGTCCGCATCAAGCAGGAAAACCCCACCGCTGACCAGGCGCCCCCCTTCCCCGTTGGCGAATTGCTATTCACAGTTCGTCCTCCCGCGCGTCCTCCTTCCTAGACGCTGGAAATCTCCGAGCAGCCAATCATTCTCCGAGCAGCTTCTCCGCTGCCAGCAGGTCGAAAATGTAAGTTGCTGCACCGCTGATGACGTACTCCGTCTGGTACCAGAGGAAGGGAAACTCCTTGAGCTCCATGAGATCGGGTTTCACCAGCGACGCGCCGGAAATCACTCCGCCTGGAATGTGTGACCAGTCCGCCCGGTTGAATCCGTAAGCAATCAGCGGTGAGCGCGCGCCCACGCCCGATACGAACGACTGATTGTTCGCGGGGTGGCAACCCAGCACGAAGTTAACCACCGCGAGCAGCGCTTCCTTGCCAAATAAGTCGGGCAAATGCTTGTGATAGTAATACTGGGCCATGGCATCCTCTTGCAGACGCCACCCTTCGCCCCACACAAAGCCAGAGTGAATGTGCGTACGGTTCTCCAGCTTCCAACTGGGATTGGAGACTCCGTCCGGGTAACGCACCCCATAGGGATTTGACGCCGCGCGCTTGTCAGCCACCGCTTTCCATTGCCGGGCCAGACCCGTCACGGTCGTCTGAAACTCGGGGTTTGCCAGCACGGGAAGAACGCGGACGAGCGTCCAGCCGGGCCCCTCGCCAAACTGCTCCGCCGGAATCGAGCGGATCACCGGCAGCAGGGCCAGCAAGCGGTCACGGTACTTCGCCTCGCCGGTCGTGAGAAACAGCTCGGCCGTAGCCGCAATCTCCTCCCGGCGGAAACCGCTATCCCGGGGCGCGTACGAGTTCGGTGGGTAAACCGGATTGTGAGTTTGCTCGTAGTCCCAGAGCTTCTTCGCTGCCGCCAGGCATTCCTCCGCAAGGCTAGGATTGGCCCCACGCAATACGCGGCTTGCCGCCGCCAGCGCCTGTGCCACTTCGTACTGAAGGCCCGTGTTGCGATTCGTGAATACCCAACGGTCGTCGAATTTCCCGGAACGCTCCCCCACGACCTGCCCGGCTTTCAACTTCGGGTCGTAAACCCGGTTGTCAGTGATGTTGACCGGATCGCCCAAATGACTGTAGCCCAATTCGCTGCTTTCAATGATCCCCGGGAAAATCCAGCCAGCAACGCGGAAAGAAGCGAGCATGCCTTCCACGCCATACTCGATCTGTTGCAGCAGATCCTGG
>Ga0187878_1001812_pt1 | contig 19998 bp, 20 predicted proteins | sample June2016WEW_17_1_FD_132979 | JGI IMG/M metagenome (GOLD analysis project Ga0187878, IMG submission 132979) | Peatland microbial communities from SPRUCE experiment site at the Marcell Experimental Forest, Minnesota, USA - June2016WEW_17_150 | ecosystem: Environmental > Terrestrial > Soil >...
ATTAAAAAAGAATCCTGAAGAGAAGTTCAAATTGAACCTGTCAACAAACAATAAATGACCTTACTCACAGAATTAATATATAATTCAGCAGATACTCTCGCTCAGACCGGCAGCGGGAAAGAAGACAACTGGATCATTCATCACATAATTGACCACGATCTGTTCAAGTTTGCCCCGATACAGATTGGTTCATTTTCGCTCGATCTTTCGATAACCAATAAAGTATTCATGCTGATAATAGCGGCGGTCTTACTTATTATCATACTTTCATTAGCCGCACGGAGCAACAGGAAGAACCGCATTCCTAAAGGTTTCGGAAATTTTGTAGAGATGATAATGGTATTCCTGCGTGATGACGTAGTTATACCCTCGATGGGCAAAGCCGGAGAGAGATATCTCCCGTTCTTTTTCACTCTGTTTTTCTTCATATTGACGTGTAATTTACTGGGCTTAATTCCTTTCTTGCAGACCCCGACGGGAAGCATAAGTATTACCGCCGGGCTTGCAATAATAACGTTCGTAATGATACAGGCTCTCGGCATGAAGAATAACGGAGTATTCGGGTACTGGAAGGGATTACTGCCTCCGGGTATGCCTATATTAGTTATTCCGGTAATGGTGATCGTAGAATTTCTTGGGCTTCTCACAAAACCTTTTGCACTCTGTATCCGTCTCTTTGCGAATATGACAGCAGGACATATTGTAGTGTTGGCATTGATAGGGCTTATTTTTACGCTTGGCTACGGGGCAACACCTGTTTCGATCGCTTTCGCATTGTTCATCGATCTTCTTGAAATACTGATTTCATTATTACAAGCATATATATTTACCATACTTTCTGCTTTATTTATCGGTATGGCAGTTCATCAGGAACATTGAGAAAAATTAACAGAATTCAAATTAAAAGTGAAATTTAAAAATTTCAGAAAGGATAAAATCATAATATGAATTTAGCAGTTTTCGCAGCCGGGATAGGTGCAGCGCTTGCAGTCATCGGAGCCGGACTTGGAATCGGAAAATTAGCCGCCTCCGCAATGGAAGCTATAGGCAGGCAACCTGAAGCAAGCGGTGATGTAAGAACAACCATGATAATAGCCGCAGCATTGATAGAGGGGGTTACTCTATTCGCTCTGGTTATTTGTTTCATTCTGGCGGGTAAATAAACCGCTAAAAACCGGTTTTTTGCATATAATCTTATAATTTTATAAAAAAATCATAAATGCAGCTAGCAAATATTTTCTTTGCGAAATTTCATTATATTTTTATGCTTCTTAAGCCGGAGAAAACACCCGAGGATACTCTGCTTTCTGTAGAGCCGGGTCTCATTATCTGGACGATAATTATTTTTATCATTCTCCTGCTCATTCTTAAAAAATTTGCGTGGAAACCGCTTTTAACCTCATTAACAAGCAGAGAACAGTCTATAAGAAGCTCCGTTGAAAAAGCCGAGCAATTAAGAGCAGAAGCTGAAGAACTGCTTGAGGAAAACAAAAAACGCCTGGAAAAAGCCGATAAAGAATCGAGAAAGATAATAATTGAAGGGAAAGAATTCGCTGAGAAGATCAGAAACGATCTGGTTAAGAAAACCCATGAAGAGACAAGTAATATGATACAAAAAGCAAAGGAAGAGATTGAAAGGAAGAAAATAGATGCATTAAACGAATTACGGGGCGAAATAGCGAACCTTGCTATTCAGGCAGCTGGAAAAATACTTGATGAAAACCTGGATGCAAAAAAACAAAAGAAAATAATAGATGGATTTATTCAAAGGATACCGAAAAATTAACATGTCTGTTATATCATGATAAATAAAAAGGTAGCCAGAAGATATTCAACAGCATTATATCAGGTAGCATCTGAAACAAAAGCAACTGCAAGAATAAAAAAAGATCTTGCCTACCTAAAAAAATTGATTGAAAGTTCACGTGACTTAAAGCTCTTTCTAGCTACCCCCATTATAATTCCTGATAAAAAGGTCAAGATACTGGAACTGCTGGTATCCAAAAAAGTGAGCAAACTGATGATGAAATTTTTAATCATGCTTACCGAAAAGAACAGGGAAAGATTTTTGTATGATATCTGCCAGGATTACAATGACCTTTTAAATGAAACGAACGGCATCGCCGAAGCTAACATAAGAACTACCATTAAGCTGAACGATAAAGAAAAAAAACAATTGTCCGACAAACTAAAAGCTTATACAGGAAAGAACATTGATGCGAGCTATACTTTAGATCCATCCCTTAAAGGGGGCTTTGTTGCACAAATAGACGATACCATTATCGATGCAAGCATTGCAAGGCAATTGGATCTGTTATATTTACAGCTCAAGGAAGGAAGGTTCAACGAAATATGAAGAAGATCTGTCTTATGATATTATGTTCATTGTTCTGTATTACTAATAAGGTCTATCCACAGATCCCTGACACGATCGATTTCAAGTTCATTCCTTACGATCTTAAAGGTATTTATGATACATCAAAATACTGTTCCGATCTGATCGTATCAAAAGATAATAATATCATTTACAAAGAAGAATGTCTGGACTACAGGATTACATCTATAAATACTGATGACCTTGAAGGCAAAGGCAATAAATTTATATTCATCGAGACATATTCGGGCGGTGCGCATTGCTGCACCTATCTGCTTGCAGCAAAAATAACGGAGGACAAATTTATATTTACAGATTCCATCTGGTGGGGAAATTCGGGGTATGAGATTAAAGACATTAATAATGATGGAGAAAAAGAAGTAATAGGCTACAATGATATATTCGCCTATGCCTTCACAAATTTTGCGCAATCCGCTTTCCCGATAGCAATATATAAATTTAAAGATGGTAAGTTTATCTTCGCTAATAAACAATTTGAAAATAAAGTTCTGGAACATATAAAAGAGCTCAAAGCAGATCTGAAACAATACACGACATCAGGCTTCGATTGCCCTGCAAATGTGAACGATGATACTTTCAATACCGATGCGGGAGCCGTGAAAGCACTGCTCGCTCCGATTGTAGCGGATTACCAATCCATCGGAAAGACAAACGAAGGGTACGACCTCATAAATAAAGTCTACAAATGCCCTGACAGTGATAAATTCATTAAAACTTTAAAAAACGAATATAAACTAAAGTAAAGGAATTACAATAATTTACAATGGCTGAAGTAAAACCAGATGAAGTATCAGCTATACTTCGGAAACAGTTATCGGGATTTGAAAGAGAAATAGATATCTACGATGTCGGAACCGTGGTGCAGATAGGTGACGGAGTTGCGCGCGTTTACGGCTTGAAGAAGTGCATGGCAAGTGAATTGATCGAATTTCCGCATGGTGTTTTCGGTATGGCTCTGAACTTGGAAGAAGACAATGTAGGATGTATACTGTTCGGTGACTATACTCAGGTGAAGGAAGGCGATGAAGTAAAGCGTACCAAAAGAGTAGCATCAATCCCGGTCGGAGAAGAGATGATGGGCAGGGTTATCAACCCTCTCGGACAACCGGTTGACGGGAAGGGACCTATAATAACCAAAAAATTTCTGCCTATAGAGAGGAAAGCACTTGGTGTTATACAAAGACAACCGGTGAAAGAACCTCTTCAAACGGGTATCAAAGCGATCGACTCGATGATACCTATAGGCAGAGGTCAAAGAGAACTGATCATTGGTGATAGACAAACTGGTAAAACCGCTATTGCTATAGATACCATCATAAACCAAAAAGGCAAAGATGTATTTTGTATTTATGTTGCAATAGGCCAGAAAAAATCTACGGTGGCACAGGTTGTAGCAAAACTTGAAGAAACCGGCGCAATGGAATATACCTCAGTCATTTCTGCAACAGCTTCGGATCCTGCGCCAATGCAGTTCATAGCTCCGTATTCGGGTGCTTCACTGGGCGAATTTTTTCGTGATTCAGGCAGGCACTCCCTGTGCATATATGATGACCTATCAAAGCAGGCAGCCTCATACAGGGAAATTTCTTTACTCCTAAGACGACCTCCGGGACGTGAAGCTTACCCGGGTGATGTATTTTATCTGCATTCCAGGCTTCTTGAAAGAGCTTCGAAATTAAGTGAAGAATTGGGGGGCGGGAGCCTTACAGCATTGCCGGTGATCGAAACACAAGCCGGTGACGTATCGGCTTATATCCCTACCAATGTGATATCTATTACAGACGGCCAGATATACCTGGAACCGAATCTATTCAACGCAGGAGTAAGACCGGCTATCAACGTTGGTATCTCGGTTTCACGTGTAGGGGGTTCAGCACAGATAAAAGCAATGAAGAAAGTTGCAGGAACACTGAGAATAGACCTGGCACAATACAGGGAGCTGGAAGCTTTCACAAAATTCGGTTCTGATCTCGATAAAGCAACACTTCAGCAATTAAGGCGGGGCTCGCGCCTGGTGGAAATATTGAAGCAGGGACAATACGATCCGTACCCGGTCGAGAACCAGATCGCCATAATATTCGCCGGAACTAACGGTTACCTGGATGAAATACCTCTTGAAGAAGTAGAAAGATTTGAAAAGGAATTCCTTGAAATGATGGAACTTAAACATAAAGATGTGCTCGATGAGATAGCTGCAAAGAAGGACCTTAGCGATGAAATGATAACAGGTCTTAATAATATTTTAAAAGATTTTACAACTAATTTCAAAGTGTCAATTAAATAAATCCAATTATGACAACGAAACCTCCCGCAAAGGTAAAAGAAGAAGACCCATCTTCACCCGTGAAGATGATATACAATATGGTAGAAGAATTAAAGGATATAATACCCGTCATGAACGACAGGTACCGGCTGGGCTTCTGCCTTCACAAGTATTATGACAACGAAGCTAATTCCATACATGAAGCGTTAATTTCGGCGAACCCGGCTTCATGCAAGATAGACACTAAGGAACTCGAAAAATTACTCATCGAAAAATATAACAAACTGGATCTGTCTCCGCAGAATAAATAATTGGCTACCTTAAGAGAAATAAAACGAAGGATATCGAGCGTAAAAAGCATCGAGAAGATTACGCGCGCTATGAAAATGGTTGCTGCAGTTAAATTCAGGAAGGCGCAGATAAACGTACTTTCTGCAAGGCCATACGCAAGAAAAATCGCAGAGATAATAAAAAGCTTAATCCCATGCGTAGAAAATATTGAAAATGACCTGCTCGAAGAAAGAGAGATCAAGAAAATCTGCTTCATGGTAGTTACAGCGGATAGAGGGATGGCGGGGGCTTTTAACAGCAACCTGATAAAAGCTGCTGAGAGTATGATCCGTGAGAAGTATAACGATTTCCTTACTTCCGGAAATCTCTCAATCATCTGCATCGGAAAGAAAGGTTCTGACTATTTCTCCAAAGCGGGGTATGAGATATACGCTAAATATACCAGCCTGTTCGATAAGCTTATATTCGACAATGCCGTAACAGTAGTTAACGATATCCTGGCAGGTTACAGGGAAAAAGCTTTCGATAAAATTATAGTTGTTTACAACGAATTTAAGTCCGCTATACAATCAAAGATAATTGAAGAACAATTTCTCCCGATTGTTTCTTTAGATGACAGTAACAGCTCCGATGAAGAAGTAAAGTACAAGAATGTAATCCCCAATTTTATTTACGAACCCTCTTCCCTTGAGATCATCAATTACCTTCTCCCTAAACATCTCAACACACAGATATGGCGTATCCTGTTGGAATCCTATGCCTCGGAGCAGGCTGCCCGGATGACGGCAATGGATTCTGCTACCATTAACGCTAACGACCTGATAGACACACTGCAGGTGTTCTTTAATAAAGCAAGACAGGCTTCTATCACAAAAGAGCTACTCGAAATTGTTGCAGGTGCCGACGCGTTAAAAGAATCGGAATAGTACGGATAGAGCATCTGTGAAAAAATCAATAGAAGAAAACACTCAAGATCTTACCCGGTTCAGGATCTTCAAATTAACAGGTGGATTCGAGGTCTGGGTAGGAAAAGACAGCAAAGCAAATGACATGCTGACGATGAGATATGCAAAGCAGAATGACTTTTGGTTTCATGTTAGCGGTACGAGCGGTTCTCACACAGTATTGAAAATTCCTGAAGGAACAGAGATTATACCTAAGGAGATAATTAAGACAGCGGCATCAATTTGTGCATATTACAGCAAAGCAAAGAATGCCAAAATTGTCAAAGTTTCTTATACGCAGGTTAAAAATGTACAGAAATATAAGGGTGCTAAATCGGGAAGTGTGGTAATTAAAAACGAAAAAGTAATAAAATGTTCACCTCTGCTACCCTCCTCAGACGGATGAAGAGGATTTAAAAGTCGTTTATTAGCTTTTGTATCTGAATCTCTACCTCGCTTATTTTGCTTTCAATCTGTTCTTTCCGTTCGGGTTTTATTTTCAGCAAATGAGAATATGCTTCAATGGCGTCAAAATAATTCCCCTGTTTTGCGAATATATCAGCCAGAGTTTCGGTTATTATCTTCACTTCGAATTTGTTCTTCAGTCTTTTCTTTTCGAATGAGGGTTTTGCAGACTCACGCCGGAAAAAGTGCGGGTTTTCAAATATTTTTTTAAATTCCCTGTATTCCTGAGACTCTTCGAAATCCGCTGAAGCATTTTTTTCATTCGTCAGATCATCCATCTCGTAGCTCGGAAAAAGATTATAATTAAAATCAAAATCGTTGAACTCAGGTGCTTTGAAGTCAAGCTTAGGAACGATATCATCTTCATGCCTGCGTGATACTTCATTTTTTGTGAGCTCTTCGGCGATGTCAAGATATTTCTTTGCGATGCCCAGGTCCGGGTATTCCGTTAATATCTGTTCGAATATTTTCTTTGCATCAAAAAAATACCTGTTGGCGAGATAACACTTCCCGAGCAGTATTCTGGCTGTAACGTAATCCGGATAGAAGTTAAGCCCAAGATGCAAGAGATTGATCGCTTCATCCACGTTTCCGTTTATCAGATAATAATTTGCCAGCTTAGCAAATTCCGGTGATAGAGGATTAGCCCTCACTTTTTCTTCAAACTTCGCAATAAGATATTTTATTATATCGTTATCAACCAACCTGTTTTGCGTATTTTTTATTGTTATCTATTACATGCTTGATTGAAAGATATGCAACCAACCCGAAACCGAACGAGAACATAAGCTGGAACGGAATGGCTGATATCTGGAGCGTGATGATCGATATTATCACTCCGGAAAAGCTGTAAAGCGCAACTAAAGACTCCAGTATTACGGAAAAACTTACTTTGGCATGTACATACTTTTTATCCTTCCAGGTATCGTCTTTATCAACTATCAGGTATTTCGGTGTCCTAACAAATTCTGTCCTCTTCTTTATCAATGCCTGAAAAACAGCTTTAGTATTATTAAGCGCAAAACCCATGGTACCTGCCATAAACACCGGGAAAAGCAAAACCCTGCTCCTCCAGTCCTCATAAACATCCTTCTGCGAATACAAATAGAATACGAACGAAGCGATAAATGCAAGCACGAAAACTGACATGAACATGAAATAGGTGTCATAATGCCCAGAGTTCTTGATAAGAACGATCGGAACATTGAGCAGGCATGCAAGCAGTATGAACGGAAACACAATGTTATTTGTCAGGTGGTATGTCGAAAAAATTTTCATTTTGAACGAAAGTTTCGATTTCCAGACTTTTGGAAGTATCTTCCTTGCGGTTTCGATAGCTCCCTTTGTCCATCTGAACTGCTGCGATTTGACAGAATTTATTTCTGAAGGAACTTCTGCCGGAGTAGTAAAATCAGTTAAATATTTGAATTTCCAGCCCTTTAATTGTGCCCTGTAGGAAAGATCAAGGTCTTCAGTAAGTGTGTCGGCTTCCCAATTTCCTGCATCAAAAATACAAGATATACGCCAGACTCCGCTGGTTCCGTTAAAATTAATGAAGAAGCTAGCTTTATTGCGAACCTGCTGTTCAATAACAAAATGTCCGTCGAGCGCAAGAGAAAGGATCTGTGTCATTAAAGAATAGCCCCTGTTTAGATGCTCCCATCTTGTTTGAACCATCCCGATCATCGGATCTTTAAAAAAAGGAAGCACAACCTGGAGAAAATTCTTCCTTGGTATAAAGTCAGCATCGAAAATAGCAACGAATTCGCCTTTTGCAGTTTTTAGCCCCTCTTTCAATGCCCCTGCTTTGAATCCGCTCCTGTCATTACGATGTATATGAGTAATATCAAAACCCATTTTCCAGTAATCTTTTACGATCTGTGCAACAATATCAACCGTCTCATCAGTGGAATCATCTAGTACCTGTATCTCAAGTTTATCTATCGGGTAATCAATTTCGCAGGTAGTTTTTATCAACCTTTCTACTACGTACATTTCATTATATACAGGAAGCTGAATAGTAACTAATGGAAATTCATCAAGCCTATCGTCGAGTTTATCACGTTCACCTTTGTACTTGAAGTAATAATAAATCATGGTAAAACCCTGGGAACCGAATACAAATAATATGATCAGGGAACCAATGTAAGTAAATAATATAATTTTTTCCAATTAGAACCAGTATTTGAATTATATAAAAATATAGATGCTATTAAAGTTACCAATTAGAGATCACATCCAGAAGTATATCATCGGTAACTTTATCCATTGCTGAATTTATTCCGTCATCACGCTTCGAAAACCCCCCGCTGGAACTCTCGTAATCACCCCAATTTGAAAAATTCTTTTTCCAGATCGCCTTTGATTTTTTTAAGTTCTGAAAATCTGCAGAAACTGTAATTGTTATTTTCCTTTTTGACACCTGCTCGTTACCTGATACAACCAGAGGTTCATCAGTAACGCTTTTAATCACACATGTGAGCATGCCATCAGCCGATGTTTTTTCCGCGTACTCAAGAGTATGATCTTTTATAAATTTATTTTTCAGCATCACCGTCATATTCTCGCCCAGATTCGCCTGGCTGAAACTACTCTGGTCAAGTATGCCCGGTATGTATATCGTCCTTATCCCTTCCGGCGGAGATGCCCCTTTAAAACTATAATTACAGGAAAATGATATCATGGAGAGTAAAATCAATAATAGCAGTAATAATGTCCTATATTTATTACACTTTACCATTTTTCAACCCGTAGTTTTTGAATTTCCTGTATAATGTACGGTTACTGACTTTCAATCTATTAGCAATGCGGCTTATATTTCCATGATATTTATTCCAGTAGTAGGTTAGAAATTCCTGTTCGAAATCGCTGTAAGTAAATGAATCAAGCTTATCTTCGGGAATTACGAGACCATCGATACTTGTAACGTTCCCCCTATTGTTGTTCATCATTTCGAGCTGCTGTTTGATACCCATAATATCAGTTTTCAGCTCGAATAGAGCCCTGAATAAGATCTGCCTTTCATCCTGTTCACGGTAATGGGAAAGAGGGGCGGGGAGATTATAATCGCCAACGGGCATATTAAGCTGTTTGATAACATCTTCTTTATCGATTATCTTATCGGGATTAAGCGTAAGCAGACTTTCAGTAAAATTCTTCAGTTCCCTGATGTTACCTGGCCAGCTGTAGCTTATTATGTAATCAATAGCATCATCAGAGATGCCTTTAAAATTGATTATATTCTTATTACAGAATGCTCTTACAAAATGATCGAACAAGAGTTTGATATCTTCTTTTCTTTCTCTCAGGGGAGGGATATAGATATTTATCGACCTGAGGCGGTAGTACAGGTCCTCTCTAAAAGCACGGATCTTGATCTGGTACTCGAGATTTTTATTCGTGGCAGCTATAACGCGTACATCAACATATTCGGTTTTGGTACCCCCTACCTTAATATATTCTCCATTTTCAATAACGCGCAGGAATTTGACCTGGGTCAGGATGGGTAATTCCCCTATCTCATCGAGGAATATTGTACCGCCGTCAGCTGCTTCAAAATATCCCTTGCTCGTTTCAGAAGCCCCGGTGAAAGAACCTTTCTGATGTCCGAAAAGCTCACTTTCGATGATGCCTTCGGGAATAGCTCCGCAATTAACGGTAATAAAGGGTTTATCTTTTCTCTTGCTCTGGCGGTGGATCTCTTTTGCAACTACTTCCTTACCGACCCCGCTCTCACCTGTGATAAGCACAGTAACATCAGTTGGTGCTACCTGCTTAATAATGTTCCTGAGCTCTTTTACAGGAATGGAATTTCCAAGAAGTTCGTTATTTCCGTTTTCTGTTTTGTCTTCCAATGTGATTCTTTGCAAGGTGTCCGGTTAAATTACCCCTTCACCGGTTCACCGAACAATGTAGCCGAATTTGCTTTGATAATCTTAACCATAATTCTATCTCCGGGTTTAAAACCATTCACAGGAATTATGACGGATTTGTTCCCGTCGGTCCTGCCTGTGTACATCCTGTCTGATTTCCTGCTGAGTGATTCGATGAGTATCTCATATTTTCTACCCACCATCGCGGAGTTACGCTCGAGCGATATCTGTGTCTGCAGATCGATGATCTCCTTCAGCCTCCGGGTCTTGTCTTCATCATCTACACTATCTTTTAATTCGTATGCTTTAGTATGCTCCCTCGGCGAGTATTTGAACATATATGCCCCGTCATACTTTACTTCCTTTATAACCTCGAGTGTCATTTTGTGGTCTTCTTCAGACTCGGTTGGAAATCCCGCTATAATATCCGTTGAAAGCGATACATCCGGGATTATTTCTCTCGCCTTTTCTATCAAACCCATGTAGTGCTCAATATTATAGCTCCGTTTCATTAGGTTAAGTAACCTATTCGACCCTGACTGCACGGGTAAATGGATATAACTGCATATATTATCATGTGCAGCTATCGTTTCGAGTAGCTTTACAGAAAGATCCTGGGGATGCGAAGTTGTAAACCTTATCCGCATTTCAGGAACTGCAATCGCACAAGCCCGCAATAGATCCGCAAAATCATTTTCACCGCTTCTGTATGAATTTACATTTTGCCCGAGAAGAGTAATTTCTTTGAAGCCATCTTTCCATAATTGAGTCACCTCGTGAACAACGCCCCCGAGATTCCTGCTTCTTTCCCTTCCTCTTGTATACGGGACTACACAAAAACTGCAGAACTTATCGCATCCTCGCATCACAGCCAGCCATGCACTGATACCTTCTTTCCGGAGAGGGACTATATCGTCATAAGTCTCGACCCGTGATAATCGGACCGCAATGCCTCTTTCACCGGTTTCCAGAACATTTTCAATTAAGCGGGGCAGGTTACGATATTCATCGGGTCCCGTTATCAGGTCGAGCTGTTTTTTACTATCCAGAAGTTCTGTGCGCAGCCGTTCAGCCATACAGCCGATAACCCCGATCAAAAGTGAAGGGTTTTTTTGCTTATATCTTTTAAGCTCATTCAGACGCTGGTTAATTTTTGCTTCAGCGTGATCGCGTACACTGCACGTGTTCAAAAGAATAATGTCTGAATTATCGATGTTATTATTTACGGAGTAACCTGATTTTTGTAGTATCCCATTGACGATCTCGGTATCAGCAAGGTTCATCTGGCAGCCGTATGTTTCTATATATACTTTTCTGCTCTGATCGATCTGCGAAGAAGTATCAGAGGAATTTCTTTCCCTGATCATTTTATTATTTTCTAACATAAGACAGATTATTCAGCATAATTAATTCCATTAAATAATCAAGAAAATATACAAACTTATTTTCATTTCGGGACTTCTTCCTTAGAGGTGATAAATTCTTTTATTATGGAGATAATTCCCTTTCCGTCCATTTTAAGTTCTTCGTATAATTCCTCGGGGGTTCCATGTTCAATGAATCTGTCCGGTAAGCCGTGAATCAGCACATCCACACCGCCAATCTTATTTTGATTCATAAATTCGAGTATTGCAGAGCCAAAACCTCCTGTTATTACGTTATCCTCAAGGGTCATTGCTTTCTTGTGTCTTGAGAATACATCCAGCAGAATATCACCGTCAAGGGGCTTAATAAATCTCATATTTACCACTTCGATGTCAATCCCGGCTTTTGCCAGTTCCTCACGCGCTTTCAATGCATAATGAACCATGTTCCCGACTGTTAGTATAACAGCATCGGTCCCTTTTTCTATTATTTCACCTTTTCCTATTTCCATCTTGCGGAACGGACCCATTTCTACCCCCAATGCATTTCCCCTCGGATATCTGATTCCTATCGGACCTTTCTTATACAATGTTGCCGTGTAAAGCATATTCCTCAACTCCTGCTCATCTTTCGGTGCCATGAGCACGGAACCCTGTATACATCTGAAATAACTAAGATCAAGCGCTCCATGGTGTGTAGGACCGTCAGAACCAACAATACCTGCCCTATCCATGACGAAAATAACCGGTAATTTCTGCAGAGCAACATCATGCACAATCTGGTCAAAAGCTCTTTGGAGAAAAGTTGAATATATAGCAACTACAGGTATTAGCCCTTCGGATGCAAGCCCTGCGGCGAATGTTACAGCGTGCTGTTCAGCAATCCCTACATCGAAAAATCTTTGAGGAAAAGCTTTCTGCAGAATGTCCATGCCGGTACCATCAGGCATGGCGGCTGTGATGCCCACAACCTTCTCGTTCATTTTGCATATCTCCACCAAGGCTTCACCGAAAATCTTTGTATAGGCAGGCATGCTCCCCGGTTTTTGCGGTGTTTTACCTGTCACTTTATCAAATGGTGTTGATGCATGAAATTTCTGGTAATGTGTTTTTGCGGGTTCGAATCCCCTGCCTTTCTCTGTTATCACATGCAGAAGTATCGGACCACCCAGGTCCTTTACCTCTTCCAGTATCTTAACCAGGTTCACGATATTGTGTCCGTTGATAGGACCAAAATATCGGAAACCCAGTGCTTCAAAAAGCATTCCAGGAGTTATTACACCTTTGATACCTCCTTCGATCTTGGAAGCAATATGCTTTATCCTGTCACCTATTTTTTTATCAAGCTTTCCGGTAGCTTCCCATACATACTTCTTGAACCTGTTATAAGTCGGGTGAGCAAGAAATTCACTGAAATAATTTTGAAACGACCATACATTAGGGGCAATGGACATCCTGTTGTCATTTAAAATGACAGTAATATCTTTCTTCAGTATACCGATATTATTCATGGCTTCATAAGCCATCCCGCCTGTCATGGAACCGTCACCGATTACCCCGATCACCTTATATGTTTTGTTAAGAAAATCCCTCGCCGTTGCAATTCCCAATGCTGCCGATAATGATGTACTTGCGTGACCGGCACCAAATACATCGTATTCGCTTTCGCTTCTCTTTAGAAACCCGCTAATCCCCCCCTTTTGCCTGATAGTCTTTAGCTGTTCCCTTCTGCCTGTTATGATCTTATGTATGTATCCCTGGTGCCCAACATCCCAGACTATCTTATCCGTTGGCGTATTGTAAACATAATGCAGGGCTACGGTAAGTTCCGCTACTCCAAGTGAAGCACCAAGGTGACCGCCTATCTTTGAAATGGTATCGATGAGATAGTCCCTGATCTCGTCTACCAGAATTTTTAGCTCGGTCAGTTTAAGCTTTTTCAGATCGGCAGGTGAATTAATGTCATTGAGAAATTTATACTGCGTTTCCATTAATTTTATTGTTTATAATCTTTAATTTCAAAATCACCCTTAAGGTTTTTATTGATCTCTTTTATCCTCAGTTCGGCACCGGCGAGCTTATCATAGCAAATTTTTGTAAGAGATAAACCCTCTTCATATAGTTTTAAAGTTTCATCCAGGGCTATATCTTCACTTTCCAGTCTCTCCAGGATTTTTTCGAGGCGTGAAAATGATTCTTCGAATGTTTTTTCTGTTTTCTTTTGTTTTGCCATCGGACTGCACTAATCGGTTATTTTTGCTGATTTTTTATTATCATGAAATTTTATCTGTACATCCTCGCCTCTCTTAATTTGTTGGGCTCTTGTAACCAATTTACTGAAATCAAGAGAAAAGCTCAACTGACCTTCTGACTGTCCATCCACATTCTTATAGACAAGAGCATACCCCTTCTTTAGATTATTAACCGGGCTTATATGATATAATGTTTTTTTGTAATAATGTATCTTATTTTTTAGGTCTGTTATTTTAGATATTGCCAGATTTGGCATTAATCTTGACATTTCGTCAAGCTTCTGGTAATAGTTGTAGATAACATCCTTTGGGTGATTAAAATAATAATTATTTTCTATTTCTTTTACGGAATTATATAAGCTTGATACTCTGTTTTTTACATAATTATTATAAAAATACGAAAATTTACTAAGACTATCAATCAAATCATTAATATCAGGGGTTATCAATTCAGCTGCAGCAGAGGGTGTGGGAGCCCTGAGATCAGCTACAAAATCGCAAATTGTAAAATCGATCTCGTGACCAATAGCGCTAACTACCGGTATTTTATATGCATATATAACTCTGGCTAGACCTTCATCATTGAACGGCATCAGGTCCTCAAGCGAACCTCCGCCCCTGGTCAATATAAGCACATCTATCAATGGTAGCATCTTAGACCTGATCATTTTCTCAATATCCTTCAGGGCAGTTATTATGTTTGACGGTGCAGTGATACCCTGTACTGTTACCGGATAAAGAAATAAATTAAGCACCGGGAAGCGGCGTTTGACGATTTTTATAAAATCCTGAAGAGCAGCGCCTGTCCTTGAAGTTATTATAGCCGCATTTTGAGGGTAGGGCGGTATCGGTTTCTTTTTTGATTCATCGAACAATCCTTCTTCAAACAGCTTCTGCTTAAGTTTCTCAAACCTGAGCTGGAGTTCACCCGCACCCTGCGGGTTCAATTCCCAAACTTCTATCTGGTATGTCCCTCTGCCGGCAAATACATTTATCCTGCCTTTAACAACCACCTGTATACCGTCTTCAGGAGTAAAGAGAAGCGATTGATTTCTGGTCTTCCACATCACCGCCTGTATCTGTGAATTCTCATCTTTTAACGTGAAATAAAAATGACCCGATTGTGAATGAACCTTAAAATTTGATATCTCCCCGATCAGGTTCACGTAACGGAAATTTTCTTCGAGTAAAAACTTGATTTTCGAGTTGAGCTCTGTAACGGTCAGTATGTTTTCCAGACCACTCATTTTATCTGGTGAAATTAAGAATTAAATTTTCCACAGCCCAGCCCCCTTTGATACTTACATTCTGCGGATATATATAAAAAGGTTCCGAGTACCTGAACGGGAATGCACTGCCGTAATCATATTCACCTGTTCTTTTTTCATCAAGAAAAGAAAATACTGAATAATCTGCTTCAAGTATACTTTTCAGATCGAACAGAGTATCTTCAATCATAAATGAATATTTTACCTGCGGCTTTAATTCAACAGAAGTAAGTTTGACCACTGCCGGCACCACACTGGTATCGGCTGAAACTATATCGCTGCCCATCCTGTATATCACGCCCTTGAGTTCGCCGTAAGAGTTTGGTGAAATTGTACTGTAATCCAGCATATATTTGTAAGTAGAATCACCCATTATTTTCAGACTGAAAGAAAGAATGTATTTACTGTTATAATTATATTTTTCCGGCGGGAAAATTTCGACAAGCGAATCATTAAGCCAATTATATATGATCTTGATGTTCCTGTTGTTTTCGTCTGACACATGTAAAGAATTAATGAGGGTCTCTCTTGCCGGTTTGAATTTATTAAAGAACAAAAATATGCTTTGATCGGTCAATACATTTTTATAACCATTTTCAATCGAGCTGTAAATAATATCAAGTGAATCTTTGAAATAATCTGTCATATCGGGAGAATTGCCGGGGGACTGAACTTTTTTTATATCACGAAGATAGAAATTAATATTTTTTATGTTCGATGAATCATACAAAACGAAGTCATACGGAAGAACCCCGTAGCTTTCTCTATCAACTGTGTACAGGAGATTTTTATCATCATCATCTACTGCTATGATCCGGTACTTTCCGGACGATAAGTTTGTCAGGATATATTCACCGGTTGGTGATGTTTCAGTTATATAATCAGAGGTTCTTTGTGAGGGATTGTATGATGTATCACTTACCAGCTTGTACGCAAATACAGTTATATTTTTCCTACCATTATTGAAAACTTTTCCTGAAATGGAAGCTGTATCTATTTTACCTCCCGTTGCAAAGGCAAATGTGATCGGTTCGGTCAGTGCATTTCCGTGCAGATCCTTTAAAGAAGTGCTTACATTAATAACGAAAGTTTTATTAGTGTCAATGCTATGAAAGGATTTAGCAAAAACGATCTCAACCTCTTTTCCGCTCCATTTGTATTCAATATCCCCTTTATAGGGGGGTGATATCCGGATAGCATCCTGAAAGCTTCTTTTATCCACATATTTATCGAATTCAATATTTATGCTATTACCCCTGAAATTGATGGTATTCGGTTTTGGGAATTTTGATAAAATTTTGGGAGGTACTTTATCCTCTTCGCCCCCACCCGGAGGAAGCTGGTTAGCGCATCCAGAAATATATAATATTAACAAAAATAAACAAGATTTTAGCAGAAATAAATAGAAAATCTGGAATTTTAGCGTTTTATGCATTTCTTTGGCTATAATATAGTAAATTTAATTATTTTATTGAGGATATAAATTAATATTAAAGTCAAAAATCACCTAAATACGGTATTGCACTAACAATTATGATTAACCATATTTACTGCAGTAATTAACTAGATTTCTTAACTAAATACGCTAACAAAAGGAGGATATATGAAAAGATTGAGACACTTAACCGGTGCGATAGTGTTCTTTTCATGCTTCCTCTTATTATTTGGGACCGCATTATCACAGGATACCAAGACTAGTGAATCGAATAACAAAGAATTAGGACTTGCAGGATATTCAAACGAACCAATGAGCGGATACTGGAAACTAACTAACTCAAATACCGAGATTGCAAACCTTGAGAAACACACCGAATGGTCAACTGAGACCGGAACCTTGACTGCAACCACAAACTGGGATGACAACCATAAAATAGAACATACTATCAGTGCAAGCTTCAGGTGGGATAACCCTCCTGAAAAAATGATCCCGGGAGGCGATGTGAAAATTCAAGGTACTTTTGTCAACAATGAATACAGCTCTATCGGAAGAATACTATACGGCTTACTGGTTTCTATCGGAAACTCAGGAACGAAATTTTTCAATGTGAAAACTGATGCTTCACAGGTTCTTCTGATCAATAAAGATTACAAGCAGCACAATTCCGAAGTGAAAGACGGTTGGTTTTCAGCACCTAAACATTACTTGGGAGAAAGCACATGGATCCAGATAATGGTTGACTGCTACATAGGACAGGACCATTACGTTACGACTTATGTCTATAACTGGATCGAGTCATCGCCAATATAAATTAGTTTCTGCTATTAACAGCAATAGCTGTATTCCCTACTAATTAGCAGATGAAACGGGGCTTAACAAAGTTAAGCCCTTTTTTTTTATATAGACTGAAGCACTTAAAAAAAACAGGACCCGCGCGAGCCCTGTTTTTTTAGTGGAGTGGATGGTGGAAATGAGAGAAAATTGGCAAATTATCATTGCGAGCTTCCGGGGTCACCGGATACCGAAGCAATCTAGATTTGTAGAAGAAGATTGCTTCGTGACGTCATGCTCGCAATGTCAATTTGTCAAAAAACAAAATTGTTTGACGTCAATCGTAAATAAGTATAAAATATTATTTTTCTTTTTCCGTTTAATCCATTTGCCTCCTCAAAAATGCCGGTTTGTCATCCTCTTTTATTTTAATATCATCAGGGTCGAAATCAAGATCTATGTCGAAGTCTTCATTCTTTGCCCTTATCTCACGTATCTCATCGCTCTTCAGAAGGTCTTTTCTTTGCACGGTCGGAATATCATACTGTTGAAGCTCCTTATTTGTGGTCGGGATCTTAATAATAACAGGCTCAGCATTCTTATTAATTAGCAGGTTCTTCACAGTTGCTGTCTCTTCAGCAGGGAATGTATTCAGCTGTTTTTGTTGTGCTGCATTGAATCCGGTTGCTATAATCGTAACAATGAGCTCATCTTCCATTCTTTCATCATTTACCACTCCCCAGATGAGCTTTCCGTATTCACCTGCAGTCTGGCGTATAAGCTCCGTCATTTTTTTCAGCTCCGATATTTTGAAATTATTATCGGCAATAATGTTGAGCAGGATCGATTTAGCACCCTTGATAGAAATACCCTCCAGTAAAGGATTATCGATAGCCTCGCCGGTAGCCCTGATCGCTTTATCCTCACCTTTAGCGTAACCGATGCCCATGAGTGCATCACCCATATCACGCATTATCGTCTTAACATCTGCAAAATCTACATTCACTTTTCCACGTTTGGTTATGATATCTGAAATGCCCCTCGTCGAATTGTACAGCACATCATCTACCTTTTTAAAGCTGGTGTCAAAGCTGATGTCATCGCCAAAGACAGAAAGCAGTTTTTCGTTCGGAATAACGATGCATGAATCGACCTCCTGCTTCAATCTTTTAAGTCCTTCCTCAGCGATCTTGAGCCTGTCATGACCTTCGAAATCGAACGGTTTGGTTACAATACCGACAACGAGGGCACCTGTAGCTTTGGCTATCCTTGCTACAGCAGGTGCACCGCCGGTTCCCGTACCTCCGCCCATTCCGGCAGTAACGAACACCATATCCGCACCCCTGACAACCTGTTCTATTTCTTCCCTGCTTTCTTCGACAGCTTTTGCACCCTTCGAATCGTCCATCCCGGCACCAAGCCCGAGTGTCGTGTTTCTACCTATTTGGATCTTAAGTTCTGCTTTGTTCTTTTCCAGGTCCTGCGTATCGGTATTCATTGCTATGAAATCGACACCTTCGAGACCTTTATCTATCATGTTATTGATAGCATTACCTCCGGCACCTCCAATACCTACTACCTTAATTTTGGCACCACCGGTGTTTTCAGTAACTAATCTGATTGACATATTATTTTCCCTTTCTTTTCCCCATCCTGGGAATAATTAAGTTATTAATTATAAAAAATTCTTTGTTCATTCTCTATTATGGTTTTATAGTTCGTCGAACCACTGTTTGACCCTAAGGAGGATATTTTTCAATCCCGGTTTTTTTCTGCCCCTGCTCTTGGCAGATTGTTTCTGGTCCAGATATTTTAACCTGTGCAGTATCAATCCTATACCTGTAGCATATATTGGACTTTCCACTTCTTTGATCAGCCCGCCCCCAATCTCCGTGGGAATACCAAGATTTACTTCGGTTCCGAGCACCTGCTGAGCAAGTTCTCTTGTACCTTTCAGCAGCGACCCGCCACCGGTTATCACTACGCCTGCCGGCAGATAATTTTCTATCCCTGATCTTTTAATCTCCTGCGCAGCCAGTACGAAAAGCTCCTCCATCCTTGCCTGAATGATACGTGAGATAATACTTTTATTTATTTTAAGTGGTCTCCTCCCCTTGATCCCCTGTATCACTACTACATCATCATTTATAATCTCCGAGATCAAGGCATAACCGTGCTCTTTCTTAACTCTTTCAGCTTCCTTTTCATCAATGCCCAGTGTTTCACTGATATCATTGGTTACCTGGCTCCCGGCGATGCCGATACCGGCAGTATGCTTGATTACACCCTTCTTAAACACCGCTATATCGGTAGTACCGCCGCCGATATCAATCATTGCCACACCGACCTTTTTTTCCGACTCGTTAAGAACAGCATACGAGGAAGCAAGCGGCTCGAGAACTAGGTCATCTATATCAACACCCGCAGAATTCACGCAATTTGAAAGATCGTCTATCTGCGAAACAAGACCGGTAAGAATATTTACCTTTGCCTCCATTCTTAACCCGAACATTCCGACAGGCAGGTCGAAAATCCCGTCCTTGCCGTCAATGATGAATTCCTGGGCAATCACGTCAATTATTCTTTCATCTTTGGAAAGTCTCAGGCTCCTTGCACTGTCATAAAGCCTTTCAATATCATCTTCAGATATTATCCTGTCAGGATGTGAAATAGCA
>Ga0187878_1001814_pt1 | contig 19991 bp, 17 predicted proteins | sample June2016WEW_17_1_FD_132979 | JGI IMG/M metagenome (GOLD analysis project Ga0187878, IMG submission 132979) | Peatland microbial communities from SPRUCE experiment site at the Marcell Experimental Forest, Minnesota, USA - June2016WEW_17_150 | ecosystem: Environmental > Terrestrial > Soil >...
ATTCTCCTCCTTCACCTGGACTCCTGTCCTCTCGAGCACCTCAAGGGTCGCCATGTGGATCGAGTATATCTGGTCCGAGGAGAGTACCTGGAACCTCCCGCCATAGTAGTCAACCATGTTGAACACCACTCAAAGTCGCGATATGAGCCCCTGAGCAACCTTCACAGCGTCATAGGCATTCTCTGCATATGCATCGGCACCTATGTCTCTAGCCCACTTCTCTGTGACAGCTGCACCTCCGACCATCACCCTGACACTGTCCCTCAACCCCTCTTTGTTCAGAGTCTCTATGACCTCCCTCTGCATCATTATGGTCGTGGTCATCAGCGCCGAAAGCCCCAGTATGTCTGGTTTCAACTCCCTAGTTTTCTCAATGAACACGCCCGTAGGCACATCTACACCAGCGTCAAAGACCTCGAAGCCACCAACCTCGAGCATCGCCTTAAGTATATTTTTACCAATGCTGTGGACATCACCGGCGACCGTCCCAATAAGAACCCTTCCGAGTTGCACCCTCTCCTTCTTAGACTTGATTATCTCTTTCGATAGCCTTTCCGAGACCTCCTCCATAACGTTAGCCGCGCCCACCAGCTCGGTTAGGAAGGCTTCCCCTTTACCGAACCTATCCCCAACTCTTTTCAACCCCATAGAGAAGCCCCTATCGATAATATCAACAGGATCGACTCCAGCCTTAAGCGCCGCCTCAGTCAATTCTAGAGCCTTCTCCGAGTCAAAGTACTCCAATGACTCCGCCATTTCCTCAAAGATTCTCCCATTGATCAAAGATGTAGCCTTCACATAGAACTCGACTAACCTGATTTAATCATTAATATGCGCGCGCGCAATCGCGTATATGGTGCACGTTGGATTTTCCGTTAGTTCAAATCTCACCGCTTAGAGTGCATGCACATTCATTCGCCTAGGAAACATTTAGCGGTCTTGGCATAGCTTTTCACTTACTAGCTTACCTGTTGACTGAAATGAGCATTAACTTCACTCTTACACAACGCGACTGCATATCAGAAAAACAATTTAACTTTTTTCAAAATTATTAAGTAATCTCCTTGCGAGTCTTGCCCTACTCAAATTTCTTAAAGACCTTGGCGAGTGGAACATGTACAATATCCGAACGGAAATGCTGTGGACCCCACAGCTTAAGGCCCATCGGCGTTTCCCACCTATCATCGGTCTTAACTCCAATCACCGCGACTTTTCTGCCGGCTTCCCACTCAGCAGGCCAAAAGTTCTGAAGACCCCAACCTGTTTCCACATCGACAATATTAACACCGTCCGGGCTCGTAACATATGGCTTGCCGTCGAGCCATGATAGTTGATTCTCGTTCTTGTACCATATCTTCATATCATGTCCGGCATAGGCGCCAGTACCCTTAATTTTTGAGACTCCCCATATGAAGCTGAACTTACCCTCCTGCCAGTAGTCAAATATCTCTCCCTCGAACAGTTTGAAGCCGATGGGGCCCAGTGCTTTTAGCATCGCCTCGACTGGACTCTTCTTAGATTTAACAGCCCCCCGAACCTCCTTACCAACCTTCATAGCAAGGGACTGTGTACCTGGGAAGGCTGCCTTCTTTAGGTCCGATCCTCTGACAGCGTGTACGCCCCTCGTTGTACCACCAGAGTAGGTTGATATGCCCTCGACTATCTCTTCCATACGCTGGAAACACAGAGTCTCCTCGAGGACCAGCATATCCCCCCACATGGTTGTGAACACAGCTGGCGTGCATGGGACATTCGTTAGGTTCAGACCGTTCTGTGAAATCTCAGGGGCTGCCCTGTTGCCCGCGACCGTTGCATCAATGAAGGGCTTATCCTTTCTCGCTAAGCTCACCAAGAGCCTGAGGAAGGCAGGGGCGATCTCGAACTGTATGTGGGAGTATGGCTCCCCTCCGATGAGTTCTTTGAGTTTTGTGTCTCCTCTCTCATTATAGTCCGGGCTAGGCATCTTCGACCATGTATTGAGTGGACACCACTCACGGTCGGCCTGCATTATTTGATCCTTGATCCTTGCGGCTTGGTCCACGGAGTAATGGAAATCTCTGGCCAACCTCTGCCTAGGGTTGGCTGAGAACTTTTCCATCATTTCGGTCTGGATACCACCACCAGTTCCACAGTCGGAGAAAACAATCGCGTCATCGTGGATCTCCTTAAGCTCAACGAATCCAAGTTTATGGCCCTCATCAAGAACTGGCTGGATTGTCTTATCCACGGTCTCTAGGGAGGGAGCTACCTGGCCTCCGCCGGTTGAAAGAGTCGTGCAACCAAACATGTAGTTGAGTACATCTTCCTTACTTAGATACCTCAAATCAATTCCCCCGAATAGAATTGAACTTTAACGGAATAAAAAAATATGCTATTATAACATGTGTGCTGTTAATAGATAGGGTGAAATGGACTTTCAAAGCCTTTACAAGTCTCCCTTCCTGAGAACTCAACCGCCGTGAGCGATTAAATATCAAACTAAGTTATGATAAATTCAAACGCAATAAGTAAACACAAGTTATACAATAGAAGATAGAAGCAGCAAAAACAGTTATTCCGTTAAAACAGTCTTAATATTCACATCTTTTATTTTTATATAAAAGAGCCGGGCGATAGAAGTATTCAACCGTTTTAATTTATCATAAACGCGCGCGCAGCGGCTAGTGTGACGATTGCGGCTGTCTATTACATGTTCACGCGCGCACAGTTCCCATCGGGGCGCGGGTGAACCTTCTCCGAATAGTGATATTGATTTAAAACGCCGTGATTGGTAACATAACTTTGAGAAGGTGAAGATGTTTGGAAAAATCTGAGACTAAGAAGATGTTAGAGAACGCTGTAAAGGTTACAGCCTCAATCAGACCTGATATGGAGGAGCTTTTAGGCATTCAAGCGAAGATAATGTGGGCTTATTATAACCAGCTCAAAAATGAAGGTTTCACGGATGATCAATCGTTTGAACTGGTAAAAAATGCGGCACCCAAACAGTTAGAGGTAAAACTCAAGAAACAGTAATAGTGGAAAACATGTGGGGGTTCGCTAGTTTTTCTTTTCTCTCAATAGCCTTATCCTCACTTCCACCTGCTACTCAACCATTACTTGATTGGCTGACCTACCTCCAGTCAGTGTCATACATCGCTGGAGCCTTAGGAGTAACAGTAGCCTCCGCTACCTGGCCCAAGAGCTTCATAAGCACCCGGACCCGATCCATAAATCGATCAACTTGTACTCTGAATCTCACTGCCACCTCGGCGACATGAGCCCCGAAGACGTGAAGAGAGCCGAGGATGCACAACTCGCCCTCATGATAACTATGGGCTTGGATGAGGCATCCACAAACATCGCGTTGAAGCTGGCGAAGAGGCACCCAAGCATACGATTAAGCCTCGCAGTTCACCCCTGGTACAGCGATGAGTTAACTGAAGAGACTCGAAAGATGTTCCTGAGGCTCGCCAAGAACCCTGAGGTGGTCGCCATAGGGGAGACGGGTCTAGACTATACGGGGAGGATGAGTCACCAGTGGGTCAAGGAGGAGAAGTATGTGGATAAGGAGACTCAGATGGCGACGTTCCGCGCCCATGTAGGGCTCGCGAGGGAGCTGAGCCTCCCGGTCATCGTTCACGACAGGGCGCCGGGACAGGAGGTCCTAGACCTCCTCGAGGAGGAGGGCGCGGCGAAGACCGGGGTCATAATCCACGGCTTCTCCAAGGATAGGACGTATGCGCTGCGATGTGAGAGACTCGGAATCTACCTCTCCCTCGGGCTCAGGACCCTTCAGGCGCCTCCCCCCGGTTTCGAGGAGACAGTAAAGCACACCCCCATGAGGCTTATTGTCACTGAGACCGATTCCAATAAGCCCTGGGAGGTTGTGAAGGCCTGTGAGATCGTTGGTAGAATGAAGGGTCTTACCATGGAGGAGGTCGGCTCCGCTGCGACGGGGAACCTCCGTCGACTCACTAAGCAATAGTTCTCGTCGTTTCAGCGTGCGCCCCTTGTGTTTTTGCTATAGCCTCATCCTCGGCTCCATCTTAGTAACTAACCTCTAGAAGTCAGTTATGACCGGCACACAGACGATCGTGAAGGACCACAAGTAATAAAATATATTAAAATAAACTATTATTTAACTAACTATCTCACGTTTTCTTACAGATTTGCGCGCGCACTCAAGAAAAACTGGACAAAGCATTCGAAGAACTCGATACGGGCACATTCATCAAAACCAAAAAGCTAGTAAAACCATATTGATGCATGAGACACGCGCGCGTGGTTACTTCACCTCAAGGTTTGATGGCTCCCCGCCTGAACGCTGGGCCACCGACTTTGAGGAGTGGCTTACTGATAAGGTGGAGAAGGGAGACAACAAGTCTCTGTTCGACTATCGAAGTAAGGCCCCGCACCCAAAGAAAACCCAACCCCGACCTAACCACATAACGCCTCTGATGGTAGCGGTTGGTGCAGCGGGCATTGATGCTCCTGGGATAAAGATACAGGGTAGCTGGACATGGGGCGACCTAAGACTGGGTGCTTACCAATTCGAATAATCTTACACACGCGCAACAAGTTTTGAATTCAACGAACACAACAGTAACAACAGGTGAGAGGAGACGGGTATAGACGGATCAGACATCTACCAGGTGACAGAGTGCCCCATCCCATCAGCTTCAAGAAATCATCACGAGGGGCTGGATTCACTCCTGAGCCTGATGGCTAGCAACGGCTTAAAATTCTACAAGACACAGAGAGCGGCGGACCTCGGCGGAGAAGACGGGCTAATCGGCAGATCCGATGTGGTCCTCCTGAAGATCAACGCGCAGTGGAAGTACAGGGGCTGCACAAACACTGACGTCGCCAGGGGACTCGTCCAGAGGATCCTGGAGCACCCCGACGGCTTCGAAGGCGAGGTAGTCTTCATCGAGAACGGGCAGGGCGGCGGGAGCCTGGAATGCGCCTCCACGTGGGGTGGGCAATACCCGGACGCTAGCGTCCACGCGAACGCGGAGGACGAGAGCCACAGCTACTCATTCATCGTCGACGAGGTATTCGCGGACAGAAGGGTGTCGAAGTATCTGCTTGATCCGATCCGCGGAACCTTCATCTCCGGAGACGACCACGCGACCGACGGCTACAGGAAGCTGAATCCAGTATCCTACCCCTGCTTCACCACCGCAAAGGGCAACAGGGTCGAGCTGAGGGAGGGCATATGGAACGGCGAAGGCTACAACAATAACCTGAAGCTCATCACGGTGCCGGTGCTGAAGCACCACATGGGCTGCGGCATCACCGGCGCCCTAAAGGTCTTCTACGGGGTGCTATCCATGATGGACGGTGGATCCAGTCAGCGCCACTACGATAAACTGGGTCTGCACTGTGGCACAATGATCGCCAGGGTCAGGGCGCCGACGCTGAGTATCCTGGACTGCACCTGGGTCTCAGCGGGCTCACTGTCGGGCTACCCCGCCGAGACGACCACTAGACTCGACCAGCTACTGGCAAGCCGTGACCCGGTCGCTCTGGACTACTGGGGCTCCAAACACCTGCTATACCCCATAGACAACAACAAGGAGCATAACCCCGACGAGTTCGATGTTCTCCACGACCACCTCGCCCAGGCCTGTGGGGTAATCAACTCCGCCGGCGGAATCCATGGGAATAGGGTGACCATGGAGGAGAGCGACATGCGCATCCACAGCACACGTGGCTGCAAGTAGCATTGCGTGTACACCCGGGTAATTCTTTTCAACATGATTCAATTAATCAAGGATTAGGGGATGATGGAAGTGAACTATCGTAGATTGGGGAAAACCGGGCTCAAGGTCTCAGAGATCGGGTTCGGCTGCGGCAATATAGGCGGCTTAATCATCCGAGGGACCCACCAAGATCAGTTAAACGCCGTCAAGAAGGCCTTGGCGACGGGCATCAACTACTTCGATACCGCCCCAAGCTACGGCGACGGAAGATCAGAGACCCACCTCGGCGACGTGCTCTCTGAACTCAACCCCGACATCATCCTCGCTACCAAGGTCGGCCTCACACTCGAGGACATGAGAGACGTAAAGGGAGCAGTGCAACGGTCAGTAGATGAGAGCCTGAGGCGGCTACGACGAAGCAGCGTCGACGTGCTCCAGCTTCACTCCAGGGTGGCATTGACGCGGAGCAGCGCGCCCTGGACAGGCGCATTAAGCGTCGAAGACGTCATCGAGGATAACGGCGTCGCAGATGCATTCGAAGCCGTCCGCTCTCAAGGCCTGACGCGCTTCATAGGCTTAACCGGCATCGGCGAAGCCGAGGCGCTACACAGGATCGTGGACAGCGGCCGATTCGACGTTCTGCAGGCTTACTATAACCTGCTGAATCCAAGCGCGGGGTGGAGCGTACCCAACGGATTCAAGGGATACGACTTCAAATCAATCATGGATAAGGCAGCGGCGCGGGGCATGGGCGTGGCAGCGATCCGTGTGATGGCTGCGGGGGCCCTCGGAGGCATCGAAGCCCGCGCCGGCTACGCTTCACCCACAGTTGGGGGGCCGCTAGTACCCAGCTCGGAGTATGAAAAAGATGAGGCCGCCGCGAGCCGCCTTAGTTTCCTAGTGTTTGGAGATGTTAAGAGCCTGCCTCAGGCTGCACTGAGATTCGTGTTGATGCACCCGGCGGTCTCGGTGGCTCTCGTAGGCTTCTCCAACCTCAGGCAAATAGAGGAGGCAGCCGAGTGCTCAGGAGCCGAGCCCCTCCCTAAGTCTCACTTGGATCGTCTGAAGAAAATTTGGGGTGAACTACCCATGACTTAAGTCATGCATACTCCATTTGATATTATCATAAATACCTAAATATTAGCAATAATTTGCCTAAATATTGCTTAAAAACAAATTACATGGGAATTTTAAGAGATTAAATAAAGTCTTGCCCTCCAAAGTGGAAGTTTTTCTGTTACTGCAAATGCATTTCGATATACAAGGCCCTTTTCGATTGCGGGATGGGCGTGCACGGGTTTTCCGAGGTGGTGCATTGAGGCTGAGTATCTAAGTGATCGAATCCTTGAGTATGGGAGGGAGCGTCCGGAGGTCCAGATTGTTCCCAACCTTAACACAGCCTCAGCGATTTCAAGATCCTGATTCAATAATCTTATCCTCACTTCCACCTGATACTCACCAATGAAAATGATGGCGCCACCCTCAAGTCGCACCCATTAAATCTCTGACGCCACCCATACATCCCGATAAGCCATGCCGAAAGCATCCAGACTAGGAGAAATCGCCTCTGACCCAAAGGTTGAGAAGATCCTCAGCGGATTCCAGTTCACGGAAGGACCTCTCTGGGATGACGGGAGACTTCTCTTCTCAGACATACCCGCAAGCACCATCTACAGCTGGAAGCCCGGTGTCAAGCACGCCGAAGTCTACCGGAGACCAAGCGGCCACAGCAACGGGCTCACCCTAGACAGGTGTGGCCGCCTCATAGCCTGCGAGCACGACAGGCGCCTGACCCGCACCGAGCGGGACGGCACCCTGAAAGTACTCGCCGAAAGCTACGACGGCAGGAGGCTCAACAGCCCTAACGACGTCGTGGTGGCGAGGAACGGTGCCATCTATTTCACAGACCCACCATACGGCCTCAACGATGAGCTGGAGGGAAAAGAGCTGCCCTATCAGGGAGTCTACAGGCTGGGAGTCCGCGGGAAGCTGACTCTCTTAGACGACACCTTCGACCGCCCAAACGGCCTCGCCTTCAGCCCAGACGAGTCTAGGCTATATGTAGATGATACGGCGCGGCGTCACATCCGGGTCTTCGATGTACAGAGAAACGGATCCTTATGTAACGGCATGATCTTCGCGGAGCTTAGGGGTGCTAAGCCGGGAAACCCCGATGGTATGAAGGTCGATGTTCACGGCAACGTCTACTGCACTGGCTCCGGTGGCGTCTGGGTAATCAACCCATCCGGTGAGGCGCTCGGCGTCATCGAAACCCCTGAGGTCTCCTCGAACGTCGCGTGGGGTGACGCTGATTTCAAGACTCTATACATTACTGCGCAGACCAGTGTCTACAGGGTAAGGACAGCGACAGGTGGCCTCCCACTAACCTAATCTCGTACGTCTATCTTAAACTTAGAGTAAACTCACTTGCTTATTACTGTTCGAGAAACAGTCATTTTATCGAGTAGAAGGTGGGTTACGGCCGGTCCACTCGAGCACGATTTTTACATCGAACTAAGTTATGATAAATTCAAACATGATTTGTAAACGCTGCATATATGATAGAAGATAGAAGCAACGAAAACGGTTATTAAGTTAAAACAGCCAACGGATTCACATCTTTTAGTTTTAAATAAAAAAGCCGGGCGATAGAAGCATTCAACCGTTTGATATTATCATAAATACCTAAAAATTGCCTAAAAAATAACTAAATATTGCTTATAAATTGCTTATTCGCGCACGCTTGAGCTGCTTATACTATATCCCATCCCATCTGTAGGCCTGTGGCTCCTCGCATCCGCTGACGTAGAATCTCCTCAGGGCGGGGGAATGAAGGACTTCAACTTTTTAGGCGAGGGTGCGCTGGTTCACTGATAAAAGAATAGGCACGAACCACGAGATGAGGGGGGAGTAAAAGAGGCGCGTGCGCGCGATTATGTAAGAGCTTGGGAGTGCACCTTGACTTTCAGAGATGAAAGATTCCCGAGTGCACCGAATCCCCTGAAACCGAGAGAACAGAATTGGCTTCACAGAGTTCAGAGGCTAAAACAATCGTTTTCAAATGTGGGAGCGTAGGCGTGTCTAGACTGAATTTACTGTGTTAGCATACTCTATTGGAATCTGGGGAGCCCTTGAGAACTTAGCTAGTTCTTCTGCTCGAGGGTTTGAACCAGAAATATATATTCTACTCCCTTACTCAAAACTCTTAGATTGTCGGAAATAGCGTTAATCTATCCATATACGGATCCGCCACGCAACAAATCGATCTTCAGGTTTCCGCCCCTCGGAATAGGCTACATATCCGCCCACCTTCGTGATGCAGGGTACAAAAACTCTATTATCGACGCAACATTCATCGGCGAGAAAGAAGCAATCGCGAAGGTCAGGTCGCTTCATCTCAGAATAATTGGTATCTACTCGATGTTTACCATGCGGGAAGCCAGCCTCCGATTCGCACGCGCCCTACGAAACGACTGCGACTTACTAGTCGCAGGCGGCCCACTCCCCACAGTTGAACCAGAATCCTATCTTAACGACTTCGATGTAGCCGCTGTCGGAGAAGGAGAGGAGACAACGCTCGAAATAGCGAGAGGGTTAAAACTCAGGGAAATAGACGGGCTTGTCTACCGTGAACGAGCTGGAAGGCCCCTGAGGCCTGGAGAGTCTGGTGGTGATGTAATCCACAACTCCCCACGGCGCGTCCTCAAGAACCTTGATGCGATTCCTCTACCTGCCCGAGACCTCTTTGACAATCAACACTACATAGGCTACTACAAGCAGAGAGGCGAACCCCCTACGACGAGTGCAATAACGAGTCGCGGCTGCCCCTTTGCATGCGACTTCTGCAGCCACCCAATCTTCGGCGAGAGTTTCCGCGAGCGCAGTGCAGCAAACATGGCTGATGAGGTCGAGCAGGTTCTCTCACTGGGATACGAGCGGGTCTTCTTCCAGGACGATTGCTTCACACTCACAAAGGGAAGAGTTACAAAGTTCTGCGAAGAGGTTGAGCGCCGAGGTCTTCGGTTTGGCTGGGAGTGCCTCAGCCGGGTAGACAGTATGGATAGAGATACCGCTGCCCGAATGCATGCTGCGGGTTGTGACCAAGTTTTCTTCGGACTTGAGTCCGGCAGTGAGAGGGTGCTTAAGATAATGAATAAGAGCGCCACCCCCGAGATGGGAAGGAGGGCAGTTGAGGCTGCCAAGGCTGGTGGTCTGAAAACGGGTGCCTTCTTCATCTTTGGTTACCCTGGCGACGATACTGAGTCGATGCTTGAGACGCTTCACTTCGCCAACAGCCTACCTTTGGACTACCTCAGTTTCACGTATCCTTACCCGATTCCCGGTACGCCTCTCTATGAGAGGGTTAAGGATAAGATGATGGAGGGGAACCCCGAGCCCCAGCAGAAGGGGCTCGTTCATCATCAGCTTATCTACTACAGTGAAATCCCGGAGATTAAACTCAAATTCGGTATAATAGAGGGTTTAACCATCCACTACCTAAAGCTCCACTTTGGTCGTGTGGCGCCACTCTTAGTTAGACCGTTTAAATTCATAGGTGATGGGGTGTTCAGACGTCTTTAGATCGATTATTGAGTATATACGCGATCAAGTTTTTAGTATCTTTTGGTCCTTGTATTAGATAAATAATCTTTAGCGCATATAATCTAAATCTCTACTTGAATCTGATCGCCTTCGACTCTCACAAGGTAAGATGGCTCTGGCTTAGCTGCCGGACCCTTGTACACTGCTCCGGACTTCAGTTCAAAGGTTGATCCATGGCACACGCATCGAATTCTCATACCATCTATCGTTCCATCGCTTAACATGCATCCCCTATGCGTGCACTTCCCCCCAATTGCATAGTATTCATTCTCCAAATTAACGAGCAGAACAGGTTCACCAGCTAGAACTATACCCAGCTTCTCCCCAGGATTAAGGTCGTTGACGGATGCTGCTCTTCTGAACTCCATCTTCTTGACTCCTAATGACTAGTTCAGTAGTTTGAATAAAAAATATGCGTGCGCTATCTGGCATTAATATCCTGGGAAGATTTCGGTCTTCACTTGTTGTTGGCATCTTCAGATCCATTATCATAATGTTGGTTAGATCGTCGACCATCTTCTGTGGGCCAGATATGTAAGTTACTCGGTCCATGAAATCTGGCACGACCCTACGCATCATATCTTCATTGATTCTCCCCGTTAGGCCGTCCCATTTTCCTTTCGGCTGGGTTATGGTGTAGATGATTTTGATTTGATCATTGTTCTTCTGCATGTCGTCCAGCTCGGCTTTGAAGGCGATGTCGTCCTCAGAGGTGTTGGAGTAGAGGAGTGTAATATCTGATTTCAGCATCAGATCAGTGCAATATCGCATAATGCTTCGGATCGGTGTAATGCCGATTCCACCGGTCAGCGCCAGGATCTTGGTGTACTCGCCCACGAAGGTGAAGTCTCCTTCGGGGCCATCAATCTCAACCTTTTCTCCGACTTTCAGGGATGCAAGTGCGTTAGCGAACTCGTGGCCTGTGAGCCTTTTAGTCAACTTAAGGTGGGTTAATTCTGTGGGGCTGCTGGAGATTGTGAAGTGTTTCTCTGCTTTTTGGCCGCTGATTGTTAGTTCAATGTACATGTATTGGCCTGGCAGATAGTTGAATTCCTCTGGTCTGTTGAATCTGAGACTGATATCATTTGGAGTTCTCTGGATTATCTCCTTGACAACGGCCTCGAACTGCATGTCTGCTTCTTTAATTATTCGGGAAGAGTTGATAAAAAGGTTGGTCAGTGGCGCGTGCAAGTGTATATGTAGTGGGACCTTACAGCCTCACCCTCGCTCCGCTGCAGACGCGCGCACCATAATCAAGGTTTAATACCTATTTTTTCAATGGTAGTAACGTACTACTTTGACCGGTGAAATCTCATCAAATAAAGGTGATAGAGGTGAGCAGGTTCTACTAGTGTTTCCAGGAAAGTACAATGTTCCAAACCCACAGATTCCCCTTTCGATACTACACTTGGCTGCTTACCTAAAGAGGAGTGGCTTCGAGGTAAAGATCCATGATATGAGAATTGAGAAGTACAACGACAATCTACTTCGGGATCCCCTCTTCGTTGGAATAAGCTCGATGAGTGGCCACCAAATAAGATACGGACTGGATTTCGCTCGGAAAGTTAGGTATGTCGATGCGAAGATACCGATCGTGTGGGGAGGAGTTCACCCGAGTCTCTTACCGGAGCAAACCATAACAAACGAGTTTGTGGATGTAGTCGTACGCGGAGAAGGTGAGGAGACGATCGTCGACCTCGCCAAGAGATTCGCCGCGAACCAACCGCTCGACGATGTAGCCGGTATAACCTACAAGGCTGAAGGAAAGATCAGGAGCAACCCCGATAGATCGCCAATTAATCTGGACGAGATCCCTGTAGACCTCCCATACGATCTCATCGATACAGAGCGTTATCCCTCAATCAAGTCAGGCCGATTCCACATACAGACGAGCCGGGGGTGTCCACATAGATGTGGGTTCTGCTACAACACTGTATTCAACAAGAGGAGCTGGAGAAGTAAGAGCCCTGAGAGGGTTCTAAACGAGTTCGAGTACGTACTTGACAAGTATCCCCATATTAAATGTCTAGATTTAATCGATGACAACTACTTCGTCGACAAGTCAAGGGTGGAGGCCATTTGCAAGGGGATGCTTGAACGAGGAATTGACGCCACATGGCGCGCCGACTGCAGGTTTGACTACATGTCGAAATATGAAGAGAGTTTCATTAGACTACTCGAGAAGTCGGGGTGCATCGAGCTAAACTTCGGCGCTGAGACAGGTTCGGACCGCCTCCTGGAGTTGATTCATAAGGACGTCACCACTGACATGATGTTCAAATCGGTCGAGAAGCTGAGGGACTACGCACCCTCCATCGAGCTATACGTATTCTGGATGAGTGGACTCCCCGAGGAAACTGAAAGCGATCTTGAAAAAACCTACGGGGTGATGGAGAGACTATCGGAGATAAACCGGAAGACGCAGCATGTTGAGATATGCATCTACACCCCCTTTCCCAGCCCGATGCTCACCGAGTTCGCATCAGATTACAAGCTCCCAACATCACTCGAGGAGTGGGGAGGTGTGGACGTGTTCCACTTCAGGCCCCCATGGCACGAAAAAGGCTACGTAGACAAGCTTGAGGCCATATCCGCAGTCACGAGGTACACCTTCTATCCCAAGGCCAGGATCAGAGAGATGAAGCAGCCATTTAGAGCCGGGTATAAACTAATGCATAGGGTAGCTAGCTTCAGGTGGAAACACAAATACTTCAGCTACCCAATGGAGCTGAAGGCCGTCAGCTCCCTATCTCGTAGGCTACGGGGCTACTGAAGTGGGTGAAGCTAACAAAGGTACCACAAGTCACATCTCCAAGATTATAGACGGCAACGTCAATTTCGGCATAAAAATACCGAAGAGGTACCTAGTCTCCATTGCAGCAGTTCTTGTTATGAAGACTCTTGTGGCCATCATTGTATATTATTTGCTCAACCTCGGAGTCGTGGGAAGCTACTGGATGGACCAGACCAGAGTATTCTCAGGGCCTCAGAATCTTATCCTCTGGCAGAATCCTTATCACGCATCGAGCGGGGAGTACCTGTTCCTAGGCTGGGACAGCGCCTGGTATCTCAGCATCATCGCGAAGGGCTACTCCTTCAGCCCACAGAGCATCGCCTTCTTCCCGGGCCTGCCCTCGATCTCAGGCATACTAAACCTGGCTCTAGCTAACCCTGTCTCTTCCCTATTGATCGTCACACTGCTATCCGGAGTTGCTTGGGTCCCGTTGTTTCAGGCTATCTCGGAACACTACATGGAAAAGCGCCTCGCCCTGGTATCGACGCTGATCTTTGCCCTCTCTCCCTTCACCCTCCTCTTCTCCACGGTGGCTTACGCCGAGGGATTGTTCTTACTCCTAAGCCTAGGTTCATGGTGGCTATGTCTCAAGGGTAGATTTGGCTCCGCCACGATTGTCGCTACAGTCTCCGCTACCACAAGACCGGTGGGACTTCTCCTCGCTTTACCCATTTTCCTCAAAGCGCTGAAAACCAAGCGGATCAAACACATTTCCGAGAAACTTTACATCCTTGCTGCGCCTGGCTTAGGCTACCTGTCGGCGTGGGTAAACGGATGGCTCGTCACCGGCAATCTCTATGCTATCATCATGGTTAACGAATGGGGGACGATGTACAGTTTCTTCACTTTCATCACGAGGCTTCTCCCGGTCTATCTCCTAGGCTCATTCTCTATGATCACACAGTATCTCACTATAAACCCCCTACTACCCTACTTCATCATGCTATTCCTAATCCTGACACCGATCACCATCATCTATTTTATCAGAATCGACAAGGAGCTGGCGATTTATAGCCTAACATATTACATTGGGATTCTAGTCTTCGGAGCCATATTATCAATTCCACGCTACTTTTCCTTCCTCTTCCCGCTTTGGCTAACCCCCAGTATCTCTCGAGCGTTTTCGGGGAAACGAATACTAATCCCTTACTTGATATTATCTGTGGCAATCACGATAATATTATGGCTGAGTTTCCTCAACGGGGTCTTCGTTGGATGACTCCAACTCGACGCATGTTGTTCACAATAAGGAAAACGTGACAGCCATAAGCTCGGGATTAAGTATAGGAATTCAACTCTAAGTAATACACTTGGCTAATCTCGACAAACCTCTGTACGAAGAGTACACTCTTACTCGCTTTAACGAAGCGATAGCTAAGGAAGTAAAAAACAAGTGGGCTAGGATCTGGGGCATGTTGATTTTCTCGGGATCAACTATGGTCCTGTTCCCAGGGGGACCGAATATAAGAGACTTTGTTGACGCAGCCTTCTTCGCTACGAAGATTAGTTGGCTAATCCCTTTACCTTTGCTATTCATCCAGAGCATAGGGGTCAATAGGATCCTCACGCCGGGCCTTATGATTGACTCAAGGAAAATCAAGTACTGCAGGGATGAGTTAGGCACCAAGCGAATAATCTACACTATAACGACTAAGGGTGAGAACCTCACAACTCTATCCGACTCGTTTAACTCCACGGTTCATTGGATTACCGAGGTGAAGGACAAGTATCACCTTCAATTCACTTCAGAAGTTTGGGTCGTCACGGAGGAGGCTAATTATGAGAAAAACCGAAGTTTTTACCGAAGCCTGGAGGAGAAAGGTGGCATAATCGTTGCCACTCCAAGGTCCTACACAACACAAAACAACTCCCACTTTAAGGCTAGGGCGCTCCAATATGCAGTAAAAACCAGGATTGAACGAGGCATCAACTCCCCAGAGGATTGGGTATACCACCAAGATACCGAAACCATGATCGGTGAGGACACTGTACTCGGTAACTTGGACTTCATAAACGAGGCAAGCGATAGTCGCCTGATTGGCTCAGGCATAATACTTTACCCCCAAGATTGGCGGTACCAGTACAACTCGGTGGAGGAGACCACAAGATCAGTTGGTGACATCAGCGCTTTAGGGCAGGCAGAGATGTGGGGCGCTGTCCCCTTCGGCTACCACGGCTCCCACTTCATTGTAAGGGCCGATGTCGAGAATACAATAGGTTGGGACTTCGGCGATAACCGATCTGAGGATCTCTACTTTTGGTTACAGGTGAGGAAGAAGTATGGGTTGGTCGCTCGCCCTCTGAAGGGGTTTGCCTACGAGAAACCACCCTTGACATTCACCGATCACCTCAAGCAGAGAAGAAGATGGGTCCTCGGATCGATTGATGTTCTTAAGCGTTCAGATAATCCCATCAGATTCAGGGCCCCGCTCATCTACGGTCTTCTGTCATGGTTATCCGCTCTCCCCTCCTTAGCGGCTGCCATGCTGAGCCTAATTAGACCTACAGGCGGCATTATCGATTATTTGGGGGGATTAATAGCCGGGTTCACCTGGTGGTCGATAATCAGTAACTACTTGGTTGGGTTAGAGATCCACGAGGTTTATGTCGAAAAAAAGGTGAATTGGAAGCTGTTAAGACTGATTTGGTCGGCGGCTTTAGGAATCCTAGCAGACGCTGTCTCCCCCTGGTATGCATTGATCTGGAGAACAAAGGGTTACGATGAGGTTAAGAAGGATACGCGCGTCAACCCGGCTTAGCGAGTACATAGAGTTCAATATAGAGCAGAATGCCGATGGTTGCTGTCGTTGCCCATAGGATTATTGTTGGCTTCATAAATCTCCTGTTTTTTAGGCATTCGACCAGGGGTTTATTAAGTCTCCATTTCAATGCGAGGTAGTAGCCTAAGGTTAAGGAGACTGTTCCCAATCCAGCGTGAAGTATTGCAATGATTGAGAGCGGATTAGCGGGGTTAATTGCTATGAAACCCAGTCCTAATAGGAGTGAGGGCAGCATGATGGTGGCCAGTGATACGGTGTTAAGAGCAACTGCCACCGTCATGTATTTGCCATGTTGTTTGAAGTTCTTCCTTCTCGCTCTGCTTCTGCCTATTAATAGAAAGCAGAGAATCGCGATTTGAAGGATTAGGTTAATATCGGCTGGTATCCCGGCTGTCGTGCCTAAAAATCCCATTTTATAGTATAGTTATGTGATTAATTAATAAAAGTTGAGTGAACCAGCTCTGTGGTTCATTTATGGTGCGGCGCCTTGTCCGCAGAAATATTCTTCAATCATGTTTGTTGTATTGTCGTAACTTGTATCCTATGAAGTTCTCACATACTGGGCAAGTACATATTTTTGTAAAGTCTAAATCTTTACAAGGTGACGCGCCTTTAGAACAATATACTCCTGATAGTGACTTGGGCTCTGGAAGTTTCTTCCTAAGCTCGCTATCTGCGGATGCCTCCTTGATCATTAAACCAGCATCTCTCCCCATTTTCGAGCAGGGACTATCTAATTGCACCAGACAATTGAAACAGATACACTAGATAACAGTATCGAGGTTGAATGGAACCTTCATGATTTTTCAATTATTCTTTGTGAATGGCGGTTTAAATTACTTAAGGAACCGTTCTCGCCTTGCCGCGTGCACCGTCAGTTTTAAGATTCTTCACCGGTTTTAAATACTAATTAGGGTCTGTCCTCGGACCAATCTTTACCTTATAGCTGATAGAATCATGTCTCCTAAACGATAACGTCAAGCCTGCCCAGCTGAGCCTCCCCTTCACCCTCTCTCGGCCACGCCAAAAACTAGCCCCCAATGGCTTAAGCACAGTGAATGATAGCCCTCCATCGAGAGTCGAGAGCGTAGCCTTCTCCGCATCAACCTTCTCCCAAGCACCAATCTCGTTGTCGATAAGTGTAGAACTCAAGTCATCATATCTTCTAAACGTAAGGGCACCCTGCTCATTAAGTAACATCAACTCCTCACATCCTTCGCTAAGCTCCGTGGAGACATCAATCCCGATCTCATCCTGGCGGACTGAGTAGAGTACACTAACCCGTCCTCTCGATTGGGCGACTATGAAGCTCGTCCTCACCCCAACCATGTTCCTGAGCTCCATTATCTTGTCGAAGAAGGGTCTCAGATAATTAAGGGACAGGTAAAGAATACTGAAAATACGGTGTGCAGGATGATAGATGGCGTCGCTTATCCTTGATTCGCCGAGGCTTTTTACTGAGACGGTATCCAACTCATATATTTTCTCGATGATTGGATACGGATCGCTTTGGATCATTCTGAGTGTCGCTGAGCCGGGGAAGAGGGTTTTATCTCTGAATATGGCGATAGGGAGCCCAAAGCCCGCTCCCTCCTCTACGAGCTCCACACCTCCTTTGACTAAAATCAAGGCCTTATGTATACCTGCTAACTCCAGGTTCCCTGGCCTCCGATCCGGGTAAATCCTGAGGGCGAATCCATTCGATAAGTCGATGGTTATAGACTCCGCCGATCTAACGTCACTGTCTCTCGCCATCTCTTCACTATGAAGAATCTCATAGCGGTCCGCAATAAAGATGATAGAAGGCGCGCACTCTGAGAAGCAGAACCCTGAGCTTCGGTGCCGAATTGAGGAATTGACATCTCGCTAGTCTTATGCTTCGTTCCACCATCAACTTACTGTTCGTCAAATAGTCATTTTATTTCAGAAGGTGGGTTATGACCAGCTTATCAACAACTGCATTTTTGAGTATAGTACTAAGTTTTGATAGATCTAAACGCAATAAGTAAACGCCGAATATGTAAAAGAATATTGAGGCAACTTGAGCGTTTATTACATTAAGACAACCTAAGAATTCATATCTTTTAGTTATGAGTAAAAGAGCCGGGCGATAGAAGCATTCACCCGTTTGAATTTATCATAAATACCTAAATGTTACCAATTGTTTACCTAAATATTGCTTCTAAGTTGCATCTACGCGTATGGATGAGGCAAGAAAGTGGTATCTGGTAGATGTAAATAAATGCACGCGCGCATATGCCTAGCAGCCGACTGCAATCGATTCAAAGTCAATGAGTTTGGTCGTCACGCCGCCGCGGAGTTGCTTCGTTGCCGGATCCTTGATGGCCCTTACGGGCTGTCCCCAGTCGTGGAGTTCCTCGCTGACCCAATCTAAGTCATGGCCCATAGAGGTTAACTTGTCCCTAACTGATGGCGAAAATCTGCTATCGCTCGCGCGTGGCTAACGCGCTCACTTGTGATTATACTTTTGAACCAATAAATAGTAGCTACTATCTTGGTTTGGTGTGCCGAATCGCCTCGCATTTCTTCAAACAGTACCGAGGGACGCGAAGATACTAATATTCTCAAACGCGTTCCGAAGCTTCAGCTCCGCCATCCTCACCGTCGCTTTCCCCATATATCTCAGCAAGATAGGCGTCTCCCCAGTCCTCATCGGGCTAACCTTCATGGGGATCATTCTGTTCTCCGCCATCAGAAGCCTGATTGAGGGAGTCATCGCTGATCGATTGGGGCGGAAACCCGTCCTCATCTTCATCGCGGGCAGCCTCGTCATCGGAGGCGCCATCTTCGTGGCAACGACGAACATCACTATTCTTCTCATCGCCGCAGTCCTATTCACAGTAGGTGGATCAATCACCTACACCCCCGCCGAGATCGCCCTGTTAGGTGACAAGGTAAGCGATGAGAACCGGACGATGGCATACAGCATCAACGCAACACTTGCGACGGCGGCCAGCATACTCGGCAGCTTCGCTGGAGCCATACCCGAAGCGCTTCAGAGACTTGGTCTCCCCGAGATTTTAGCTTACCAGCAGATATTCGTGATCTTCGCAGTCGTCGGGGTCATTTGCATCATACTCTTCGCGTTGATCAAAGAGGTAAAACCGGAGCACATACCAATCGACTTCAGCTCTCCAACGGAGCAGGACATCAGCGAGAGAAAGTTTTTGCTGAAGTGGAGCAGCGTGGTCGCCTTAGACGAGATCGGTGGCTCCTTCAACAACCTCCTCAGCTACTGGTTCTACCTCCGCTTCAGGGTGGGTCCCGCTGAGATAGGTCTAATCACTGGACTTGGCAACCTTATTTCAACTGTCAGCTATGCCCTCGGTCTGAAGATGGCGAAGCGCTTCGGGACAATCAGAGCGACGGTGATGAGCAGGGTTCCCATCTTCCTCATAAACTTCCTAACCCCTTTCATGCCGAGTTTCGCCTTAGTAGCAGCCAGTCGCCTCTTCATGAGTGTATTCAGTAACATCGACGTTCCGCTGAGGCACAGCTACATCATGGGTGTTACACAGAGCAAACAAAGGGCCTCGACTTATGGAGTCATTCAGGTGGTCAGCAGGTTCACATCTGCAGGTGCACCGGCCATTGCTGGGTATCTCTACGAGTTCGTGAGCCTATCCTTCCCCTTCTACGGTGCGGGCTTCTTCCAGTTTGCCTCCGCTGCAACGATGTACCTCTTCTTCAAGGACATCAAGCCCCCCGAGGAGAGGACCAAAGAAATGTACTAGAAACATCATCTTCGTAACTTCATGTCTTCTGCTTATTTGGCCACTCTACCTCGATCTCGATCTCCATTTCATCGCCTTCCGGTGCGTAAAGGAATTTGAACATTAACTGTTCAGGCAACTCAATCTCCATCGACTCTAAAGTGGGAAGAGCGTCTGAAACATTGAATGAGGCTTCTCTCATTGACTCCCCCAGTTTAACAATTACATCAGCAAGCTCCTTCCGAGGCATCTCCATCTTCATCCTCCTCAGAGCCCTGTGCCTCTCGCCAAAGAGTTCAACATATTCCATGACTTGGCTCCAGCGATCCATCCCCTTACGTAGAGCCTCCTCACCTTCCGGCGTGATGGTATAATTACGTCTATCCAAGCCCTC
>Ga0187878_1001829_pt1 | contig 19924 bp, 16 predicted proteins | sample June2016WEW_17_1_FD_132979 | JGI IMG/M metagenome (GOLD analysis project Ga0187878, IMG submission 132979) | Peatland microbial communities from SPRUCE experiment site at the Marcell Experimental Forest, Minnesota, USA - June2016WEW_17_150 | ecosystem: Environmental > Terrestrial > Soil >...
AAAAGCAAAGTGAAGGCGAAAATCTTTGACAGACTTCCGTATAGAGTCTGGAATGAATGGAAAGATGGGAAGCGCAATCACCTGTTCGTCATGCCGGCTACCGGCGGCGTCGCTGCAGACATTACGCCGGGCGATTTTGATTCGCCGCCAATCGACCTTGGAGGCAACTCATCCTATTCCTGGTCTCCGGATAGCAAGGAAATAGCATTTGAGAGAAACACGGATCCCGTCGTAGCCATTGGCACAAACAACGATATCTTCGTCGTCCCTGTCACCGGCGGAGAGGCCAGGAAAATCACGGACAACCCCGGTAACGATTCTCAGCCGCTCTATTCTCCTGACGGCAAGTACATCGCATACCTTCAAATGAAACGGGCCGGCTTCGAGGCTGATCAGAAGCATTTGATTCTTTACGATCGGTCCACGGGCAAGCGAACAAACCTCTCGGAACAATTTGATTATAGCCTCAACGAAGTGCTCTGGTCCCCCGATTCGAAGGCCATTTATTTCAATGCTGATGCCACGAGCAATGAATCCGTCTTCAAATTGACCGTAGAGGGCAAAAAGATCAGCTCAATCATCGGGAGAGGCTACAATCATGACCTGAGGATGGTGCCGGGAGGATTGAATCTCGTGGTTTCCCGTGAATCGATCAATCAGCCTGTCGAGTTGTACCGAATTGGAGCGGATGGAAAGACCTTTAAGAAGATAACCACGTTCAATGATAGCAAGGTTGACAAACTGGATATGAATCCGAAAGAGGATTTCTGGTTTGATGGAGCCGGTGGCACAAAGGTGCATGGGTTCCTTGTGATGCCGCCGGCGTTCGATGCCTCGAAGAAGTATCCGATGATCTTCCTGATCCATGGCGGACCGCAGGGACAGTGGGGTGACCAGTTCCACTATCGCTGGAGTGCTCAGATGTTCGCCTCCCGGGGCTACGTGGCAGTTCTGATCAATCCGCGTGGAAGCACGGGATATGGCCAGCATTTCACGGATGAGATAAGCCGTGACTGGGGCGGGAAACCGTACGAGGATCTTATGCTGGGACTCGACTATGTCTTGAAGACTTATCCGTTCATTGACGCGAAGAGGATGGCGGCGGCGGGAGCTTCGTACGGCGGTTACATGATCAACTGGATCGAAGGACACACAGACCGGTTCCGGTGCCTGGTTTCACACGACGGTGTCTTCAATCCAAAAAGCATGTATGGGACAACGGAAGAACTTTGGTTCCCCGAATGGGAGCTCGGAGGAACGCCGTACAAAAACCCGGAACTCTATGACAAGTGGTCACCGATGGCGTTCGTCAATCAGTTCAAGACACCAATGCTCGTTGTCCACGGACAGATGGATTTCAGGCTTGATGTCAGCGAAGGGTTCCAGTTGTTCACTGCGCTGCAGCGTCAGGGAATCAAGTCAAAAATGCTGTATTTCCCGGACGAGGGGCACTTCGTCGCAAAACCGGCTAATGCCGAGCTCTGGTATAAGACGGTTCTGGATTGGATAGACGAGAACACGAAGTAGCGGGATAGCAGTTGGTGTCTGTCTGCTGCCATCTGTAGTCTGCCTGCTCCTGTACATAAGAAAGCCGCTGCGACACCAGCCGCAACGGCTTTCCTTCTTCCCACAACCATCCCGGAAGTCCAGGATGGCTTTTTAGCTGATCACTTGCTGCTGATACTCCTGGTAGAACAAGGCGCAGAGTTTCTTGACGCGCTCATTTCCATCAAGCCGGCCTGTCTGCTTCACAGCATAGATCCCGACCGGATCGCCAATTTTTGTCAGAGCCAGCGCTGCTACGATTCGCCCGCGCTCGTCGGTGTCATTGCGGAGCATGCTCATAAGTGCGAAGACACCTCGCTCGCTTTTCAGATCGCCCAGCATCATTGCCGCACTGGTCCGCAATCCGAAATTGTCCGATTGTACACCAGCAATGAGATTCGCTTCAATTTTTTCCATCTGGAATGTTGGTTTGTAGTCTTTCTTATCTGCGCCTGCGAATGCTGTCGTCGTGAGGGTCACGGCGAGCGCGAGGATCAAGGCGACCAGTACTGTCCGTTTCATAAGTCCTCCGGGGATGTTGTGGGAAAGAATGTGAGCTAGTTACTCCCTCTAAGACGCCATTTGGTCGTACTAGTTTGATAAGTGTGACGAACGCGCCTTCCTTTGGGATGAGTGACGGAAGGATCGACGCCAGGACCGGTTTCCAAGCGAATAGCAGGCATTCTTCGCCGGCGAAGATCCCCCTAAGGGGTGGAGGAGCTTCGAAATGAGTTGAATTGACATTCAATTCTCCATCCCATACATTATCTGGCGTTATCGAGCCCTTCACCATTCATTTCGGCCCGCCTCCGGGAGGACACTCGAACCCTATGAAAAACCTCATAACTATTGCCATATTCTGCATTATGATCGATCAACCATCTCAGGCTCAATCCACTTCAAATCAAGCGGCTCCTCCAAGAGCAAAAAAGATTGCTAAGGTCGATACGATTCATGGCGACATCCGCGTCGACAATTACTACTGGCTCAGAGACAAGAAGAACCCCGAAGTGATCGCTTATCTGGAAGCGGAAAATCGCTACACGGATGCGATGACGAAGAACATCGACAATTTCCAGCAGACACTGTACAAGGAAATTATTGGTCGAATTAAACAAACCGATTTGAGTGTCCCATACTTGTTGGATGGATATTGGTATTACACTCGAATGGAGGAAGGAAAACAGTACTCCATCTATTGCCGCAAGAAAGGTTCGTTGGATAGCCCTGAGGAAATTACGCTTGATCTCAATGAGCTGGCGAAGGGGCACAAATTCCTGGGCCTGGGCCTTTACGAAGTGAGCGACGATGGGAATTTCCTCATGTATTCGCTCGATACGACAGGCTTTCGCCAATACCAATTCGGCGTCAAAGATCTGAGATCCGGGGCAGTGCTTCCGGATGCTATCGGACAGGTGAATGGAGCTGTCTGGTCATCGGATAACAAGACCATTTTCTATGTGAAAGAGGATGCGGCGAAACGACCGTTCCGACTCTTCCGACATGAGCTTGGTGGTACACAGGACGAGATGTTGTATGAGGAAAAAGACGAACTCTACCGCGTCGGCGTCGATCGCTCAAGTGACCGGAAGTTCATTTTCTTCATCGCGGCGAGCTCGATCACAGATGAGTTTCACTACATTCCAAGCGGCCAGCCTCTCACCGCGTTCAAGACCCTGTATGAGCGCGAGGAAGGCCATGAAATGAGCGTTGACCATCGTGAGGGGCTCTTCTATATCCGGACAAACAAGGAGGCAAAGAACTATCGGCTTGTGACGGTGCCCGACACGGATCCGCGACAGCAAAACTGGAAGGAGCTCTTGCCTCATCGGCCGGCTGCGAAGCTTGAATCGGTAGCGCTTTTTCGGAATTACGCTGTCTTTGTCGAGCGCGAACAGGCCCTTATCAGGTTCGTAATTCATGATTTCGGGACAGGAAAGGATTCGAATGTCTCGTTTCCCGAGCCGGTCTATTCAGCCGGACCTGGTGCAAACCCCGAGTATGACTCGAAAGTATTCCGGTACAACTACCAGTCGTTTGTGACTCCGAGTTCCGTGTACGATCATGATATGGTCACGGGCAAGAGCACGCTCCTCAAGCAGACGGAGGTCCTAGGGGGCTATGATCCAAAGAAGTACGTTTCAGAGAGGACCTATGCGAAAGCACCGGACGGAGCGATGGTGCCGATATCGTTAGTGTATCGGGTTGGAACGAAGCGCGATGGGACAAATCCGCTCCTGCTCTATGGGTACGGAGCATACGGGTTCTCGCAGTTGGCATCCTTTTCCGTAGCACGAGTCAGTCTTCTCGACAGGGGGGTTGTGTATGCCCTTGCGCACATCCGGGGCGGAGGAGATCTGGGTGAGGAGTGGCGGGATGACGGGAAAATGCTGAAGAAAAAGAACACTTTCACTGATTTTATTGCATGCGCCGAGCATCTCATTCATGAAAAATATACATCACGCCGGCACATGGCAATTGAGGGAGGGAGTGCAGGCGGACTTCTTATCGGCGCCGTGGTGAACATGCGCCCCGATCTCTTTAAAGTAGCGCACCTCGCTGTTCCGTTCGTCGATGTCTTGAATACCATGCTCGACGAATCGCTCCCACTGACTGTTCCTGAATTCCTTGAATGGGGTAATCCGAAAAAGAGGGAAGAGTACGAATACATCAAATCGTATTGTCCCTATACGAACATCGCAGCAATAGCATATCCGGCAATGCTTATTACGACGTCGCTCAACGACAGCCAGGTGATGTACTGGGAACCGGCAAAATACACGGCCAAAATGCGCGTAACCAGGACGGACAATAATCCCATGCTGCTGAAGATCAATATGGGGGCGGGACATGGAGGGGCGTCCGGTCGCTACGACGCATACAAGGAACAAGCGTTCAACTTCGCGTTCATCCTCGGACAACTGGGAATTTCGAACTAGTAGCGGAGTTGAGTTGTGATAGGAGTTTGAAGGTTTTGTCGTCGAACTAGTCTACTACAACAAACGGAGGAGTTATGCAGCCCACGCAGGTTCAACCACCGCTTCCCCCACCCACGCCTCGCGTTGTTCGGTACGCGGGATTCTGGCGGAGATTCGTTGCGCATCTGATTGACCAGATCATTATGGGAATTGTTGCGTTCATGCTCTTCATCCCCGGCCTGGCGCTATTCGGGATAGGTATCGGATCCGGGATGATGGACGAGTCACCGAGTGCGATCGGATTCATTCTCGCGGCCATTGCGGCATATCTGACCGCCATTCTTGTCATCCTCATCCTGCAATGGCTGTATTATGCGCTCATGGAATCGTCGAATAAACAGGCAACGCTCGGGAAACTCGCTCTCGGAATCGTAGTGACTGACCTGAGCGGGGGACGTATTTCCTTCGGACGAGCCACGGGACGGTATTTTGGCAAGATCATTTCCGGTTTGATCCTGTATATAGGTTTTATCATGGCGGGTTTGACGGAGAAGAAGCAAGCATTGCACGATATCATGGCCAGCTGCCTTGTTGTTCTGAAGTGATTTGAATTATTGACATCACGTTCCGTTACCCGGCGTTTCGTTGAGCTCCGGCAGATCGGCTTATGCACCTTTGTGCCGGCGAGATCGGGGTCGGGAGTGCCGCCAAACCAATAGGGAGGAGTCCGCTTGAGCAAGCATCATAACCGTAGAGAATTTACACGGGCAATTCTGCCCCTTCTCGCATTTTTCGCCCTTCTCACTTCCGTCAGGGCACAGGATTCTCTCTACATCAAGGACCACTACACCAAAAGCGAATTCTACGTCACCATGCGGGACGGTGTGAGGCTTTTTACTTCAGTCTACTCGCCGAAGGACACGACAAGGCAATACCCGATCATTCTCAATCGTACACCGTACACCGTTGGGCCCTACGGGTTGAGTTCAACGCGTAATCGGATGGTTCCATCGATGAATGAGGTTCGCGAAGGGTACATCTTTGCGTATCAGGATGTCCGGGGGAGGTACATGTCCGAAGGGACCTTCGTGGATTTGCGTCCCTACAATCCATCCAAGAAGAGCAAGAAAGATATTGATGAAACGACGGATACCTACGATACCGTCGATTGGCTCGTCAACCATTTCCCGCACAATAACGGCCGCGTAGGAATCACAGGAATCTCTTATCCGGGTTTCTACACCACGATGGGTACGATCGACGCGCATCCGGCGGTGAAGGCTACTTCTCCTCAGGCGCCCATTGCCGATCCGTTCGTCGGTGACGATGAGCATCATAATGGCGCATTCTTCCTTGCTCAGAATTTCGGCTTTTACATGTTCTTTGGACACGCAAGGCCGGGACTGACCACTCGCATGGTCTTCAACTTCGGCCCACCGGCAGCGGACCTCTATAAGTTCTTCCTTGCCATGGGTCCTCTTTCCAACGCGAATAAACTCTATTTTAAAGACAGTGTTGCAATGTGGACGAAGATGATGGAGCACGAAACTCTGGACGAATTCTGGAAGCCGATGCTCGTCTACCCACATCTGAAGAACATCAAGCCGGCCGTGATGACGGTCGGGGGGTGGTTCGATCGGGAGGATATGCTTGGACCTTTGAAGACGTACAAGGAAATCGAAAAGAATAATCCTGGAATCACGAATACAATCGTGATGGGTCCGTGGTTCCATGGTGAGTGGAATCGTGATGAAGGGGAGCAATTGGGTGACCTCAATTGGGGAGCGAAGACCTCGATCTGGTTCCAGGAAAATGTACAACTGCCCTTCTTCAATTATTACCTGAAAGGAAAAGGGGAACCCCCCAGGGGTGAGGCCATCGTCTTCGAGACCGGGGCCAACATATGGCACCAGCTTGGGAGCTGGCCTCCGAAAAACACCAGGGAGGCAAAGCTCTACCTGCAACCAAGGGGAGGACTCTCTTTCGATCCCCCGAAGGCATCAATCGATGAGTTCTCTGAGTACATAAGTGATCCCGCAAAGCCGGTCCCTCACACGCGTGAAATTCGCTCGGACGTCTCACGCGAATTTCTTGGAGAGGACCAGCGATTTGTAGCAAGTCGCCCCGACGTTCTCGTGTTCGAGAGCGACAATCTCTCATCGGACGTCACGATCGCCGGACCGATCGTGGCGAATCTGGAAGTGTCGACATCCGGCACAGACTCCGATTGGATAGTGAAACTCATTGATGTGTTTCCCGATGATTCTGCTGGTGTAACGAGGAGCGGAGTCCCGGTCGGTGGATACGACATGCTTGTGCGCGGAGACGTCTTTAGAGGAAAGTTCAGGGAGAGCCTTTCGAAGCCGGTGCCGTTCACACCGAACAAAGTGACACACGTAGAGTTTGAGCTGCGCGATATTCTGCATTGCTTCAAAGCAGGCCATCGCTTGATGGTCCAGATACAGAGCAGCTGGTTCCCGCTTGTGGACAGGAACCCTCAGACGTTTGTCAACATACGGACCGCGAAGGAATCGGATTTCCAAAAAGCGACGCAACGGGTGTATCATTCGGAGAAGTATCCGACATTCTTGAAAGTGCTTGTGTGGGACAAGTAAGTTGAGTCCCGATTCTATTCAGAGGATTTGTCGGTGTGTGATCCGCCGCAAGATTCTGATTTTGGATTACTTCGTAGGAAATGACGTCACGATGCGGAATACTCCGTCTCTGACCGTGTCAGAATTTCCGGTTGCGGTAATAATTTCCGGGGTCGAGAACTGTGGATTCGTAATTGTTGCTGATTCCTGAGAGTTTCCTTGCGTCGACGCGTTTCGTGCTGGGGGCACGAATATTGAAGGAATACATATAGGGTAATCCTCGTTGTTTCGTGACGGGGAACACAATTGCCGCGTGCATTCTCGGAGGTAACACATGGGTCAACAACAGTTACTGCTCATCATACTCGGCGTGATCATTGTTGGCTTTGCAATCGCAATTGGCATTGCTCTCTTCGGCGCCCAATCTGTTTCTTCCAACCGCGACGCTATGATCAATGATATCCACCATCTCTCGATGCTCGCGTATCAATTCCGGATCAGTCTTCGGTCGATGGGAGGTGGCCAAGGGGACTACAGCACGTTTACCGTACCGATGCAAATGAGGAGCAACAACAACGGTCAGTATACAGTTATCGACGCGCAGGTTGCCACACTAACGTTCAAAGCGATCTCCGCAAACAATCCTTCCAACACGATCGCGGTCACGATTGACAGCAACGGTCGGCTCGGCAATTTGACCTTCGGAGGTGATTTCCAATAACATTCTTTGTGGGTTTCCCCCCATAGCGCCCGGTTCGAGTTTCGCGTTCTTCAAGCGAAGCAAGTATCGGGCGCTTCTATTTCAGTTCCGACACACTTTCTTCATCACCGTGTACGTTCTGCTCTGCGTAAGCACGCGAAATCCTTGGGTATCGGAGCGCGGACCCGAAATCACGGTGCGGATCTCAAGTTTCCTTTGCCATTTCCCTTATCGTTCTCTATATTAAGTCGCGATTACTCACCACACACACGCAATTTTATTCTTCGACCTACGAGGCCATACCGCATGAACATGGGCCGTAACCTACTTCTCGCTTCCCTTCTCCTCGCCACACAAAGTTTCTCACAGCCAAATCAGGACTTGCTCAGTTCCAAGATCAGGGATCTCCTGCACGAATCCCTGAGCGGCGAGCTTGCGAAGGAGCATGTCATCCAAATAAGTCGCCATCATCGGATCCAAGGGTCACGGGGATACCGGGATGCAGCACAATACGTGTTGCAGCAGCTTCGCGCGTATGGCTACACTGAGAAGGACGCTACGATCGAGTCTTACAAATCAGACGGCCGCATCGTTTATCAGACGTGGCAGTCCCCGTCAGGATGGGACATTTCCTGGGGTGAGCTGAGGATGATAGAACCGTATGAAGAGCGGATCGTGGGATACCCCGAAATTGCGATGAGCGTCATGACCTACTCCAACGCAGGCGACGTCACAGCTGCGCTTGTCTGGGTGGGGGGAGGCACAAGTGACGAAGACTACAAAGGAAAGGATGTTGCAGGCAAAATTGTGCTGGCGACAGGATACGGCGGCGAAGTACACAGGCTGGCAGTGCTGAAGTATGGCGCCAAGGCGGTCGTTTGTTACCTGGACGATGATCGGGCAAAGGACCACCCGGACATGCTGCAATACACGGGCATGTGGCCGAAGACGGAGGAACTGGAACGCGTAACCTTCGGCTTTAACCTGACGAACAGACAGGGGGAAAAGCTCCGCGACCTGCTCTTGAGCGGCAAAAAGGTCGTTGTGCGCGGCCAGGTGAAAGGCATCGGCCTCGAGTCATACTTCATGGATGTCGTTGTTGCGCGCCTCCGGGGTTCGGAAAAACCGGATGAGGAAATCGTCCTCAGCGCTCATCTCGACCATCCGAAGGAATCCGCCAATGACAACGCGAGTGGTTCCGCGGCCCTTTTGGATATCGCCCGCACTTTGAAGGAATTAACAGATTCAGGGCGGATGCCGAAGCTGATACGCTCAGTCCGTTTTGTTTGGGTCCCCGAATGGAACGGGACCATGCCATATATCGATGCTCATCCTGAGCTTGTCGGACCGGAGCTCGGCGGGAAATTCCTTGCTAACCTGAATATGGACATGGTTGGGGAAAATGAAGAACTCCTCCATTCCAAGCTCATCATGACCCGGACTCCGAACTCAATCCCCTCAGTGCTGATCGACGTCATGGAAAACATGGCACAGATGACCGATGCTCTGAACATCAGGACTCCACGGGGGAGCCTCTCCGAGTTCAACTATCGTATCGTTCCATACTCCGGCGGGAGCGACCATATGATGTTCATCGACCGGAAAATACCCGGCGTCATGATGGTTCATGGCCCTGACTATACCCATCACACATCCGACGATACTCCCGATAAGGTCGACCCTGTCGAGCTTGCAAGGAGCGAGATGATTGCTGCCGGAACCGTCGTGTTTCTTTCGAATCTGGCCACGAACGAGGCACTTGATCTGGTCTACCTGGCGGGCGCAAACGCGATGCAGAGAGTCGGCCAAGCCGGGCGTAGCGCCGCCCAGCTGGTGCTGGATTCGCCTTCCGATCGACTGCCGGCACTTCTTCGGGAAGCCACAATTGTAATCGACGAGAACGCACGCGTCGCGAAAGAGGGACTTTCAACGATCCCCTGGTTTAACGGTGAGACTGAGGTCCAGCGAGCAATTAGGAAATCGAACGAACAGATCGGCGCAATTGCGGGTGCGCTTCTGGACGAGGTCAAGCAGGATGTGGCAACACGGCTCGGAAAGGAGAATATCCCTGCCTTTCGTTCAATTTCTGACGCGAGGGTGCCTGTCCGTCTGACCCGCGGTCCTCTTGATTTCGGACTGCCGGAGAGCAAGCTCCCCAAGGGTGCAGCCACTTCGAGCGCACCCCGCTACCAGCTCAACGGGGATGTCCGGTTTGAGATTCCCAACTTCATCGATGGGAAGAGATCGATTTCGGATATCGAGCGGGCCCTTGTCGGTGAGTTTGGCAGCGCTGCTGTCGAAGGGTTTGATAGATTCATCGAAGACCTGGTGAAGGTGGGCGTTGTGAAGTGGAAATAAACGGATTGCACAGCATGCTTTTCTGAGCGAAGGATCCTCCTTATGAAATGCCGAATCAGCATATGCGTCAGTTTGATTGCCAGCATGCTCATCGTCGTATTGAGTGCGAGTGGTCAGACCATTTTCAAGGAACCGCTGAGCCCGCGCATCGTCACATACAAAATCTCTGTTGCACTCGACGTAGTCCAGAAGATACTAAACGGGAAAGAGACCTTGACATGGCGCAATACATCAACTGACCGTGTGGTTGAGCTGCAATTCCATCTCTATTTGAACGCTTTCAAAAATACCGAGTCGACGTTTATGAAGGAATCCGGTGGAGTCAATCGCGGCTTTGAGCTCGCCCAAGGAGGATGGGGTTGGGTTGATGTGACATCTATGAAGACGGCCGACGGAGAAGACTTGACGGGTCTCATCCAGTTCATCCATCCGGACGACAACAATGAACAGGACCAGACAGTCATACGCGTTCCATTGTCGAAGCCCGTACTTCCGGGCCAAACGATACAGCTCGACATTGCGTTTACTTCCAAACTGCCGAGGGTGTTTGCGCGAACCGGATACTACCAGAACTTCTTTATGATAGGTCAGTGGTTTCCGAAAATCGGCGTCTACGAAGCGGCCGGACAGCGATATGCCACGAAGGGTCAGTGGAATTGCCATCAGTTCCATGCCAACACGGAGTTTTTTGCCGACTACGGGGTTTATGATGTGGATATGACTGTCCCAAAGGAATACGTCGTCGGCGCGACCGGCCTTCTCTCGAACGTCAAGGACAATGGCAACGGTACGAAGACGATCACGCACCACGCGGAGGATGTTCACGATTTTGCCTGGACTGCATCTCCGTCATACGTTGACCTGAGCGATCAGTGGAAGCACGTCAAGATCCGGGTGCTCATGCAGCCGCAGCGTGTGCATCAGGCTGTACGGTATTTTGAATCTGTGAAAGCTACGCTGGAGTATTTTGAAGAGCATGTAGGAAAATACCCTTATCCGAATATCACCATTGTCGATCCTGCGTTCGGAGCCACCGGTGCAGGAGGAATGGAATACCCCACGCTCATTACTGCCGGATCGATGTGGGGAGTTGGCAAGTTTTTGAAACTTGCCGAGCTCGTCACAGTGCATGAATTCGGCCACCAGTACTGGTATGGCATGGTTGGCAGCAATGAATTCGAAGAAGCCTGGATGGATGAAGGGATCAATCAGTACTATGAGACCCGCATCATGGATCACACATACGGGAAGGAGACCTCAGCGATAGAGCTCTCGGGCCTCACTGCGGGCGATTTTGAAAGCACCAGGACGGGATACACGGGAATGCACAATCCCAAGATCGCGCCGACGGGAACCCTTGGATGGCTGTTCAAGCAGGGGGGATATGGAAACATGACATATCAGAAGACGGCCGTGTTCATGACGACGCTTGAGCGCCTGATCGGTCGTCCCATCATGGATACCCTCATGAAAACGTATTTCGAGAGATGGAAATTCAAACACCCGTCTGGAAAAGACTTCATCGCAGTTGTGAACGAGATCGTTCCGAAATATCATGGCAACAAGTTCGGCAAAGACCTCAACTGGTACTTCGATCAGGTCCTCTACGGCACGGACGTCTGTGACTATGAACTGACGACGATTGAAAACAAGGAAGTGATCTCTCCGAAGGGGGTCTATGAGAAGGACGGAAAGAAGACGACAGTCGGGTTTACCAAAGACAGCGCGTCGGTCGCCAAGACGTTTGAATCGAGGGTCGTTGCCAGCCGATTGGGAGAAATCAAGCTTCCGACAACAGTTCTTGTCCATTTTGACAATGGTCAGGAAGTCCGCGAACCGTGGGATGGGCAGAGCCGCTGGGTGGAATTCAAGTATCGCAGACCTGAAAAGATACTCTGGGCCAAAGTCGATCCCGACACGACGCTTATCATTGACATCAACCTGAACAACAACTCAAAAACCACGGAGCCCGTGCGCGCGCCGATCTGGAAATACACACTCAAATTCCTCTTCTGGTTCCAGAATGCGCTTCAGCTCAGCGGGATGATTGGTTAACGAACTTCCTTCTTTCGACGATAGAAAGCGACTACTATATGAGGATAACGCGGGCATTTTCCTCAGGTCTCCGGCGTGCAACGGCTGAACCGAGAATGGTCTTGGTGCTGTATATCGTCAATCTTCTTATCGCACTTCCGGTTGCGATGGCATTTCGGAGTGTTTTGCAGGCCGGATTTGGTTCCTCAATGGCCCCATCAACATTGATGGGGAGCCTTGATTTCACCACGTGGCAGGATTTCATTACCGCCCACGGTGATGAGCTCTCCGCGGTTTTCCGGCAGATCTTCTGGGTTATGATTGTCTTCATGCTCATCAACACATTTCTTGCAGGAGGCATCTTAACCGTCCTGAAGGATTCAAGGGGTAAATATACGGCATCATCTTTCTTTGGAGGGTGCGGAGCATACCTTGGTCGTTTTCTGCGCCTCTTAGTCCTTTTCGTGATTGTGCTCCTCTTGGTCGCCTTGTTATCTGGTGGTATTGTAGGTTTCGTTGGACAAGCACTGACAGAGAACGCCACTTCGGAGCTTACTTACATCTGGGTCCAGGTTGCTATGTCAATCGTATTCATGGTCCCGATGATGATCGTGCTCATGATCGCGGACTATGCCAAGGTCAGCGTGGTGCTGAACGATGAGCGTTCAATGTTGAAGTCAGCCTGGAAATCGACGACGTTTGTCTTCCGGCATTTCTTCAAGACGATTGGCCTGGAGCTCCTTATGCTTCTTGTCCCAATCCTCTTGTTCGCGGCCTACCTGTTGATCGACCTTTCTATCGGGATGACTTCGGACCTGACGATTGTGCTGTTGATGGTTTTCCAGCAACTCTTCATGGCCTCGAGAGCGTGGACGAAAGTCCTGTTCTTTGAGGGGGAGCTGTCGCTGTACGGAAGTCTGCAACCTGTTGTTTTTTCGAATGTTGAAGGGGCTGGAAGCTCGTTTGTCACCGAGCCTGTCAAGCTGTGAGTGAACATTATGTCTTCATTTCTTGTTTTATCTTGAGGAGAATAAGGAGATAGTTTATGGAACAGTTCAAAGAAAGCATGCTAAGCCTCGTCACCGAAACATCCACGAATCTGCCGGCGGATGTCCGGCGAGCAATCAAGGATGCGGCAAAGAGGGAGAACAAGGGGACGCAATCCGATCTCGCCCTTCAGACAGTTGCGATCAATATCGATATGGCCGTGACCGGTTGCGCCCCAATTTGTCAGGACACCGGAATGCCGACGTTCGAGATCAAGACGCCAGTCGGAGTCAATCAGATCGCGATGAAGAAACAAATCCTCGAGGCAATCGTTGAAGCCACCAAGCAGGGAAAGCTGCGCCCCAATACGGTCGATTCGCTGACCGGCAAGAACAGCGGCAATAATCTCGGCGAAGGTGCTCCCGTGCTGCATTTCGAACAATGGGATGAGCCCGACATCGAAGTGAAACTGATCCTCAAAGGGGGCGGATGCGAGAACAAGAACATCCAGTATTCGCTTCCCACCGAATTACCGAACCTCGGACGCGCGGACAGGACTATCGATGGCGTGCGGAAATGCATTATGCATGCCGTATGGCAGGCACAAGGTCAGGGATGCAGTGTCGGATCACTCGGCGTTGCCATTGGCGGAGACAGGGCATCCGGGTATGCGTTCGCAAAACAGCAGCTTTTCCGCGAACTCGACGACATCAATCCAAATCCCGAGCTGGCAAAGCTTGAAGCCTATGTCATGGACAATGCCAACAAACTTGGTATCGGCATGATGGGCTTTGGTGGCCAGGCGACTTTGATTGGCTGCAAGATAGGTTCATACCATCGCCTGCCGGCCTGCTTTTTCGTCTCTGTCGCGTATGATTGCTGGGCCTACCGTCGCCTCGGTGTCGTGATCGACCCGGCTACGGGCAAGATCAAGCGCTGGCTCTACAAGGGGGATACCCCCACTATGAAGATGGCCGCGGCAGAGCATCTACCATTGACTGGGCGTGAGATTCGACTTACGACCCCTCTCTCCGAGACCCAAGTTCGAGGCCTGAAGGTGGGTGACGTTTTGCTGCTCAACGGCATCATGCATATGGGGCGGGATGTTCTCCATCATCATCTGATGACGCACGACTCTCCAGTCAACCTGGACGGAGGGGCCATTTATCATTGCGGACCTGTCTCATTGAAACAAGGGGACAAATGGTTCATGAATGCCGCTGGTCCGACTACGAGTATTCGGGAAGAACCCTACCAGGGAGATATCATCAAGAAGTTCAAGGTGCGGGCGATCATTGGAAAGGGAGGCATGGGGGGTAAAACGCTCGCGGCCATGAAAGAGGTTGGGTCCGTGTACCTCAGCGCCATCGGTGGTGCGGCACAGTACTATGCAAAATGCATCGAGGAAGTGGAAGGAGTGGACTTCCTGGAATTCGGAGTGCCCGAGGCAATGTGGCACGTCCGCGTGAAGGATTTCATGGTCATCGTCACGATGGATTCGCATGGCAACAGTCTGCACGCAGACGTGGAGAAAGCCTCTGCTGCAGAACTTGCGAAGTTCGCACAGCCAGTGGCACTCTGAGTGGTGTTGACGGTTTGTCTTTGAAACCAGAATTTCAACAACCTGCTCGAATGGGAGCCCGCAAAATGCTCAGCTCCTACGAGCTCATCTGGGATATTGTTCGTCAGATCCCGAAAGGGAAAGTGGCAACCTACGGTCAGGTTGCATCTGAAGCGGGATTCCCCAGGCAACCGCGGATGGTCGGCTACGCGCTCCATGCTCTCCCGCCTCATTCCGGCGTGCCGTGGCACCGCGTGATCAATGCGCAGGGAAGGATTTCGTTTCCCAAGGATAGTGCTGCCCATAAGAAACAACGACGACTGTTGAAAGCAGAAGGGGTAGTCTTCCGAGGGGAGGTGCTGGACCTGGAGAAATTTGGCTGGCTGAGCGATCTCTGAGGTTGCGAGAGGAGTTCGGACATGGCTAAGCCGGAATATCCGGTGACGACTGCGGTAAGAATTCTTCGGGAGAAGAAAATAGATTTTCTGCCTCACTTGTACACGTATGAGGAGCACGGCGGGACGAATCTTTCCGCTCTCGCATTGAACGTCCCCGAGCACGAGGTTGTGAAGACACTTGTGATGCAGACAGAAGAAAAGAAGCCGCTGCTCGTGTTGATGCATGGCGACCGGGAAGTTTCGACGAAACAGCTCGCACGCGTCACCGGAGCGAAGCGCGTCGAACCGTGCGATGAAACCACTGCGCAGAGGCACACCGGGTATCAATTCGGCGGAACGAGTCCCTTCGGAACAAAACATCCGCTCCCAGTGTACGCGGAGCGGACCATTTTCGCCCTGCCTCGAATTTTCATTAATGGGGGCAAACGAGGATTTCTTGTGGAAATTCGTCCTGCCGATTTGAAAAAAGCGTTTGAAGTCACCGAAGTTGAAGTGGCTATTTCACCAATCTAATATCGGTTCTGACGATGAATATCATTGAATGGACTACAGAATTGCGCCTCGCGTTGGCGCTCGCACTTGGCTTTCTTGTGGGACTCGAGCGGGAAAGCACAAAGATCGAGCAGGGGAGCGTCATATTTGGTGGAGTTCGGACATATCCGATCATCAGCTTGCTTGGTTTCGGGTGCGCGTGGCTCCAACGCTCTGGCGTTGGTTTCATGCTCCCCGTGGGTTTGTCTGTGATGGGAGTACTCGCCGCTATTGCCTATTCCACAAAAACGAGGTCGGGGCATCACGGATTCACCAGTGAAGCATCCGCTCTCCTGACGTTTGTCGTCGGTGCCGTCGCGCTTCTGGCGGATGTCTGGATAGCCATGGCCCTCGCAGTCGTCAACACAGTTCTTCTTTCCGAAAAAGCAGAACTGGAAACCTATCTCGACAGCTTCAACAAGGTGGAGTTTCTCGCCGTCGTCAAATTCATCCTGGTGACGGTTATTATTCTCCCTGTCCTGCCGAATCAGGACTACACGCAGTTCGGCCTCAATCCGACCCGGATCTGGCAGATTGTTATCCTCGTGTCGAGCATTGGGTTTGTTGGATACTTCTTATCAAAGAGATTCGGAAATAAGGTGAGCCTGTGGTTGTCCGGTGTTGTCGGCGGCATCGTGTCAAGCACAGCCACGACCGTCGCACTGGGGCGCATAGCTCACAAAAGCCCGGAACACTCGGGGATGGCGCTCCAGGCTTCCATCCTTGCTTCCAGCATGATGTATCTCCGCATTCTTGTTCTGATCCTCGTTATCAATCCGGCGTTCCTCCCGGCGATGTGGTGGAGATTGACACTTCTGTTTTTTGTTGGGGTAGTGCTGTCGTTTCGCATCCGACCGTCGGGCGAGTCGGAAGAAATGGCGACATTTCCCAACTTGCACAATCCATTCGAGATCCGGCCATCCATTGTATTTGCGCTAGCGTTCGTCCTGCTGATGATCGTGACGAAACTCATCGAACAGCGGTTGGGGAGCACGGGGCTTCTCGTTTTGTCTGCGGTGGTCGGTTTCACGGACATTACGCCGTACATCCTTTCGCTGCTTCATCCTTCTGCCACAATGGCCCGGTCCGTCATTCTCGCTCTCACGGTTGCGATGATGAGCAACACGATGGCCAAGTCCATTTACTTCGCCTCAATTGTTCCCGAGGCGCGCAGAGAAACATTCCTACGTTATGGTGTCTGGGCGGCGTTGCACATTCCTCTCCTGGTTGTGTAGGATTTATCTCAGTACCACCTACAGAGGGCATGCTAAGACGTTCTGACAAATCCTTCGACCCTTCGGCTTCGCTCAGGGTCGAATCCTGAGCCCCATTCTTTGCTTGTCGAAGGTGGAGTCGAAGGATTCGACTCGCCGCGCTCGCTCATGACGTTGGGGGAACAAAGCTCGCCAAGAACTTGCATTTATTTCCCAGCTGTACAAAATTGCGCTTTCATAATACGATACTCAAGAGGCGTTCCGTGCCTAAATATCTCCTAATCGTAGTATTCCCGTTAATTCCCTTCATTGCGCATGGGCAACAAAAACATTTTGACGACACCATTGCTGTTTATTTCAACGAGATCAAAACCACAACAGCCAAAAACAAAAACCTCTGGGGGTATGACCTTTATGCCCCCCTTCTTGTTGTACAGCCTGATACCAGAGAAGTCTATGCAAATTTCCCGGACACGGCGGGAGTGCTGAAAAGCAGGGGAACTATTTTTACAGGTATTCTCCCAAGTGCAATAAATGTGGCCAATACTTCGATTCACTGGAGTGGGGAGGAATGGGCGATGGTTATGCTCCCGCTTCCAGACAACGAGGGCGACAGGTTAAACCTCTTTGCTCATGAACTTTTTCATAGGGCACAGCCTCATTTAGGTTTCAAACGTTACAGCCCTGAGAACAGTCATCTTGACCACAAAGAAGCAAGAATCCATCTACGATTAGAGCTGGAAGCTCTCAAAGCTGCGCTTCTCGCAAGTTCACCTGAGGAAATGAAGACACATTTGACCAACGCTCTGACCTTCCGGGTGTACCGCCACAAGCTTTACCCACGTGCCGACACGACAGAGAACCTGCTGGAGTTGAATGAAGGAATTGCAGAATATACGGGCGCCATGATGAGCGGACGAAACAAACAGCAAATGCAGACTCACTTTTTGAAAAGCGCAGATGGGTTCCTGAAAAATCCAACGTATGTCAGATCATTCGCTTATCAGACAATTCCCCTCTACGGCTATCTCCTGAGCAAAACGAACTACGAATGGAACAAGCATATCACTTCCATAAGTAACCTTACCGAATATTTTCTGCGTGAGTTCAATATTCACCGACGAGGTGATCTGAAAAATGTTATTGCTCAAATTGCCGACCAATATGGCAGGCAGGCAATCATAAAGGAAGAAAATGCTCGTGAGGTAAGCATCAAGAAACTTAAAGCTGAATATAGAGACAGATTCATTGAACAGCCTCATTTGGAAATCTCACTGCAGAACATGAGTATTTCATTCGATCCACGAAACATCATGCCGCTTGAAGACAAGGGAACGGTGTATCCAAACATTCGGGTCACAGACAACTGGGGAATCCTGACGGTAACTAATGGCGCACTGATGAGCCCTAGTTGGAACAAACTGGCGATAAGCATACCAACCCGGATTGATTCTGAGGTAGTCTCTGGCGATGGTTGGAGACTGGAACTCAAACACGGTTTTGTTGTACGTAAGGAAAGCCTAGGCAACAACTACATCCTCACAAATCAATAGGGGACGATTACATCCTCTGACTATGCAAGCGCAGCTTCGCAAAACATGCCCAACAACGTTGCTCCCTTTATTGATGGACGATAGTCGTGGTCGCTCAATCCCGCTTCTTCAGTGATATTTGATGGTGGCAGTGGGACTGCGTGGTTGGGCGAAATGCTTTGCGCCTTTGCGTGAGGATTCTTGAGATATTTCCAGTGATTGGCACACAATCACTTTTGACCAAGGTGAACAGTGGAGTTATCAATTTTCCGGCACTTATGGGGAATCACTGAAGCGTGGGAAACGCTCTTTCGAAAAATCAGTGGCCTCGGATATCAGGGGATTGAGCACATCCTCCCTGAGGATGCAGACCGGGAGCGGTTCCGGCGTCTTCTCGATCAACATCAATTCAAGTACATCGCCCAGATCGTAACAACTGGAGCTACAGTCGAAGATCATCTCCGTAGCTTCCGCCAGAACGTCGAACGGGCTGCAGAACTGAGGCCTCAGACCATAAACTGTCACTCCGGCTGTGATTGGTTCACCGAGGAACAATCGAAGGAATTTTTTGCCGAGGCTTTGGCATTCGAAACGAAGGTCGGAATACCGGTGGCTCACGAAACACATCGAGGACGAATTCTCTACAATCCGTGGATCACGGACAGACTACTGAAGAATTTTGCGGAGCTCAAACTCAGTTGCGATTTCAGCCATTGGGTCGTGATCAGCGAGCGTTTGTTGGAGACTGAACTCGATATCATTGCGCGGAGCGCGGAACGATGCATCCACGTCCACGCGCGTGTTGGATACGAGGAGGGACCGCAGGTCCCTGATCCGCGGGCCCCTGAATATGAGCGGCACGTCGTGGCACACGAACGATGGTGGAACATGGTCTGGGACGCGCAGGAACGAAGGGGGATGAAGGAATCGACGTTGACACCGGAATTCGGGGCGCCGGACTACCTCCACACGGTGCCATTCACGAGAACGCCCGTTGCCGATCTGTGGGACATCTGTAACTGGCAGGCGCAAAGGCAGCGAACCCGATTCTCGGCACGACGCAAACTGGGCTGACAAAAAAAAGAGCCTCTCTGAAACAGAGAGGCTCTTTCGCTTCTACAGATGAAGGTTCGAGTGTTTTAATGAAAAGAATGCCCACCGCGTACATGCCCAGCTGTTACCTTCTGCACCATTTTCAGTTGCTTGAAGCCCCGGTTTTTCGGTTTGCTCCGGTCTTCGAGCAGGCTGAGTTTCTTGAGCAATGATTTGGGCTGCTCCGCGTCCATCTTCAAAGGTACATGAGATCGCTTCATACCTTCCTCCTGGGAAATTTGGTGGGATTCAAAGAACGAGCGGACATCGTTATGAGCAATTGTAGCCACCACGGAGCTAAATGTCAAGGGGCGTGAAACAAATTTCATCTTGCTCTCAAGCACCTTTTTTGCTATATTTCAGGGTCGTTTTTGATAGACGTTGCTGAAGTAGCTCAGCGGTAGAGCAGCGGTTTCGTAAACCGCAGGTCGTGGGTTCAAATCCCACCTTCAGCTCAAAG
>Ga0187878_1001835_pt1 | contig 19890 bp, 17 predicted proteins | sample June2016WEW_17_1_FD_132979 | JGI IMG/M metagenome (GOLD analysis project Ga0187878, IMG submission 132979) | Peatland microbial communities from SPRUCE experiment site at the Marcell Experimental Forest, Minnesota, USA - June2016WEW_17_150 | ecosystem: Environmental > Terrestrial > Soil >...
TAAGGGAGTGCTTGCATTCCTTCGGGGAACTTTTACCCGCAGCCTTTCGTCTGGAAGAAGAGCGTACCGTATGACTGCACCTTCTTTCCGTGACGTGGAACAACTTTCGGCCTACCTGGACGGTCAACTGTCACAGTCCGAAAAGTCGCGCCTGGAAACCCGCCTCCAATCGGACCAGGCTCTTGCTGCAAACCTCGCAGATTTGCGCCAGGCTCACACAATTCTCCGCCGCACGCCCGGGCGTCGCAGCCCGCACAACTTCACTCTCTCTCCAAAAATGGCAGGGATCAGGCCGCCGGTCCCGAACACCGTTCCCGCCCTGGGATGGGCTTCCGCTGCCGCAATGGTTTTGTTTGTGCTCACCCTGGGGACGAACTTTCTCAGTCAAATCTTATCTGCCGCGAATGCACCTATGTTGTCTGCTGCACCGATGACCAGCGAAGGTTATGGCTTCGGCGGAGGCCCCTCAGCAACTACGCCTCCAGCAGCGGATAACTCCCAGGTTTTACCAACACCCGAACCATTCACGCTGACGGTTCCCGAAGCTACTACCCCAGGGCAGTCGCGCCTCGTCCAACCCCCTGCTGCTTCAGCACCAAATAAGTCGTCGAATCCGGTCGATATCTGGCTTTATATATGGCCGGGTCTGGCAGTGGTGCTTATCGCTGCTGCACTGCTGATACGCTGGACAAGTGATCGGGCTTTCCGCCGTAAAGTAAGTTCAAAACATAACTTATAAACACATCGCCAGCCTAAATCACCCGGCGGTTTTCCCTTGCGTTCTCTCCCACAACTAGAGATAATTAGGTGCCTAAGGAAAAGAGGGCTTTTCGAAGGTTAAACCCCTATCAAAGAATGAGCGTTTTACAAAATGAGTATAATCATTTAGAGCACTTGCCTTCCGTGTTGAATTTTGCAGTCTCGTCATGCGCTAATTCGAATCAGAGGTGAATATGACCACGATTTCTCCTGTTCGTCCGTCCCCCATCGCAGGAATGTGGTATGAAGGAAACCCCCGGGCACTCTCTCAGGAAGTGGACCGGTACCTTGATCAGGCGAAAATTCCCCTCCTGTCTGGTGAGGTGATTGCAGTCATATCCCCACATGCCGGCCATAAGTACTCTGGTCCTGTGGCTGGATACGCGTTTGCATCAGTCTGTGGCCGGACCTTCGAAGTGGTGGCTGTTCTCTCGCCCATGCATCAACCCTACTACGATTCGCTATTGACAACCGCCCACGAGGCATACGCCACTCCACTCGGAAACATACCGGTGGATAAGGGGTTGATTGCCGAGCTGGATGCCCGCTTGCGAAAGGTGCTCGGAGAAGGGCTGGTGCCGGTGGCGTATGACCAGGAACATTCCCTGGAAATCGAACTGCCCTTCTTGCAGCGCGCCCTTACCGGCGAATTCAAACTCTTGCCGGTCATGGTACGCTCCCAATCAGCCACGGTGTCCAGGCAACTCGGCGAGACCCTTGCGGAAACCTTGCGCGATAAGAACGCCCTTATTGTCGCCAGTACCGACCTTTCTCACTTTTATACCCAAAAGGAAGCTGTGGTCTTCGACACCGAAATGCTGCGCCGGGTTGAAGCTTTTTCACCCGAGCAAGTTTTCTCCGCTGAAAAAGAAAAACAGGGTTTTGCATGTGGGCTGGGCGCGCTGACTGCCGTCCTGTGGGCAGCCAAGTCCCTGGGTGGAGACTCGGTCAAAGTGCTGCACCATGCCACATCTGGAGATGTCACCGGGGATTATTCCTCTGTAGTTGGCTACGGGGCTGCGGTGGTACTTAAATCATTAATAAAGCAATAGTTTTATCTTTTTGTAGAAAGAAGAAAAGTGGACAACTTTTGTTAGTTGTCCATTTGTTATTTTGGAAACCTACTTTCCGGGTGTAATTTAGCAATTTGCCTTTTGATATTTGGCCTACTGCAAGTTCATATCCTTTGCCATTTGTATTCTAAGGATTGGATAACTTGAGCGGCACAAACCAATTTGCCCCTATCCAACCAGCTTATAATATGGGCATGGTTTACGTTCGCGTAGCGGTAAATTCCCCCAACCTGATTGCAGAATATGATTATCATCTGTCACCAGAACAGGAAGGAAAAATTGGTCCGGGTCACCTTGTCACCGTCCCGTTTGGAAAACAGGTGGTCCAGGGAGTTGTCCTGGAACTCGTCAGTCATCCGGCAGTGGCGGAGACCAAGCCGATCATCGAGCTGCTTGACTCGCTGCCCGTCCTCACTGCACCCCAGATCTCCCTCGCCAAATGGCTAGCCTCGGAGAACTTGTCTCCCCTGGCAGCCTGTATCGGGTTAATGCTGCCTTCCGGGTTGAGTCAACAGGCAGATACGGTCTTCGAAATCAGAGATCCTGAGATCGTAAACCCGGTGTCCGCCTTGAATACCAATTCACATATATCTGGTACTGGCTTGCGGCTTGCGAAATTGCTCACCCAGCGCGGGCCTTTGCGTGGTCGTCAAATAGATCGACATTTCAAGAACGTGGACTGGCGCAAGACCGCGCAATATCTTGTGAAAACCGGTCTGCTGACCAGGCGATCCATTCTGCCACCGCCTTCAGTGCGGGCCAAGTTTGTCCGTACGGCGCAACTTTCCGTCCCCCCTGAAGTTGCCGAAGCAGCTATGCCAGACCTCGGAAAGACCGCTGGTACACTTGCACGCCGCAAGGCGGTCTTGCGGTGTCTGATCCGTGAACCGACGGATGTCAATGTTTCCTGGGTATATGCGGAATCGGGCTGCAATTTGGCCGACTTGCAGAATTTGGCGGAACGCGAATTGATCGTTTTGAGGGAAACCGAAATATGGCGCGATCCATTGGAGAAAGTCGAAAGCTCGCTGGGAAGGGCTGCATCTTCACCGGAGCTAACCTCCTGGCAGCGCGCTGCCTGGGAAAAAATTCTTCCAGCCCTCCACTCTTCCCATCCCCTTCCCCTACCATTTCTACTCCACGGTGTCACCGGCTCAGGTAAGACTGAGATTTATATCCGCGCCGCGCAGGAATGCGTTAGCCGTGGAAAGGAAGCCATTATCCTTGTCCCGGAGATTGCCATCACTCCTCAAACAGTCCGCCGGTTTTTAGCTCGTTTCCCTGGGCAGGTTGGGCTGGTACATTCCAGGTTATCCGAAGGGGAGCGATACGATACCTGGCGGCGCGCCCGTCTGGGACAGTTGAAAGTCATCATCGGGCCGCGATCGGCGCTATTTACTCCCCTTCCCAACCTTGGCCTAATAGCAGTTGATGAGTGCCACGATGGTTCGTATTCACAGTCCGACCCTCCATTCTATAATGCCGTCACTGCTGCCCAGGTATACGCCCGCATATGCTCAGCGGTTTGCATTCTCGGTTCCGCCACCCCCTCCATTGTCCAGAATTACCGTGCTTCATCTTTCCAGGCGCATCCCGGCGAAAGTGTCTTGTTGGATTTGCCCAAACGGATTGTGAATCCCCGCATGCCTCCTGTCCAGGTGGTGGATATGCGCGCTGAACTCAAGTCAGGCAACCGTGGCATTTTTAGCCAGGCGCTTGTCAACGCCCTTGATGAAGTTCTAAAAAATAATCAGCAAGCCATCCTTTTCCTGAACCGCAGGGGCACTGCCACTTACGTCTTCTGCCGGGAATGCGGGTCGCCGTTGTGCTGTCCGCGTTGCGACACCCCTCTGACGTATCACGTCAACAGTCTATCCTCTGCGGTCAAGTATTCCCCTTCTGACTTGCGTTGCCACCACTGCGGTTACTCGCGCCAGATGCCAAAAAAGTGCCCGGTTTGCAGCAGCGATCAGATCCGTCAGTACGGGTTGGGCAGCGAAAGAGTGGAAGCCGAGGTGGCAAAGCTTTTCCCTTCAGCGCGCACCCTGCGCTGGGATTGGGAGACCACCCGCCATAAGGATGCCCACGAAATTATCCTGGGCCATTTCAGCGCGCATCGGGCGGACGTGCTTATCGGCACGCAGATGCTTGCCAAAGGGCTGGATCTTCCGCTGGTGACCCTGGTCGGGATCGTGCTCGCGGATGTGGGTCTTAACCTCCCCGACCCATTCGCCGCAGAGCGTACCTACGACGTGTTGACCCAGGTTTCTGGTCGCGCTGGACGGTCTACCCTGGGTGGTCGGGTTGTGCTGCAAACCTTCCAGCCTGAGCATTATGTTATTCAGTCTGCCGCGGGTCATGATTACAATGCCTTCTATGCCCGTGAGTTGGACTATCGCAGGCAATTGGGGTACCCGCCATTCTATCGTTTGGTGCGGATGGAATTCCGGCATGCCCAGGCAGCCATAGCCGAATCGCAAGCCTTGGCGATGTCCGCGAAAGTAGCTGGGTGGATCGCCAGCGAGGATCGTCGTGAGACGACAATCATCGGGCCTGTTCCTTGCTTCTTCTCACGATTGAATGGCCTCTATCGCTGGCAGATCGTTCTGCGCGGCCCTGACCCTGCCAGTCTGCTGCGCGGAAAAAACCTGGGCGATTGGCGGGTGGAAGTGGACCCGTCTTCCCTGCTTTGATCGGCAGGAAAAATACGGAGAATCTGGTATGGATAAACCTTTAATCCCTAAAACCCTGATGGATTACATCGACAGTCTTGTGCCCTCCCGTCCTCAGGAAATGCAGACTATGGAAACGGAAGCAGAATGGACGGATTTCCCCATCATCGGGCCCACCTCTGGCTATTTGTGTTACCAGGTGGCCCGCATGATCTCAGCAAAGCGGGTATTTGAGCTTGGTTCGGGTTTCGGTTACTCAACTGCCTGGTTTGCAAAGGCTGTCACCGAAAATGGCGGCGGCGAAGTATTTCATGTGGTTTGGGATGAAAACCTTTCGCGCCAGGCGCGTGCCCACCTGTCTGCGCTCGGATATGACGGCATTATTCATTACCAAGTTGGCGAGGCGGTGCAAACCCTGCGCGAAGCTTCCGGCTCCTTCGACTTGATCTTCAACGATATTGAAAAAGAAGACTACCCCGACTCGCTGCCTGTTATCGCTGGGAAGCTCCGGCCGGGAGGAGTACTGATCGTGGACAATATGCTCTGGCACGGACGCATCTTCGACGGGAAGGATCAGACTCCCGCCACGATAGGCATCCGCAACCTGACTGGGTTGCTAACACACAGCCCGGACTGGGTTACCTCCCTCATACCGGTACGCGATGGAGTAATGCTGGCGTTTAAAGTATAATCTCCGCCAATCCCAAAACGACAATCCGGAGGTGGTTCATGCAAAGTTTCAGCCGTGGTTGGTCTTTCCTCAAAGAGGCCTGGTCGATGGCCTTCAAGGACGAGGATCTTATCAAGCCCTCAATCATGGCCCTGGTTGCCGGGTTTATCGTTTCGATTGTCTTCATTCCTCTCATGATCGGGGCCGGATTCTTAAGCGGTGGTAACAACAGCTTGTTTGGGAGGGTCTTTCTATTTGTCCTGGGTGCTTTGATGATTTTCATCCAGTATTCGGTTGGCTACATCTTTTCAGCCATGACCATCTACCTCGTCTATGGCTACCTAGCCGAGGGCGATGGCGTAATGTCGAAGGCCTGGGCAATCGTCAAACGCGAGTGGTTGAATATCCTCAGCCTGGCAGCCGCTTCCACTGCCGTCAACCTGGTCAGGAACCAGGTCAGGGGCAAAGGCAGGTCGGTTGGTCGCAATCTTCTTTCTGGTTTGATCGACACGGTCTGGACCGAAGCAGCCTTCCTCATCCTGCCGGCCATGGTCATCGAAGATATCAATCTTAAAGATGCCCTCAAACGCGCCGGGAATATCATCAAGAATAATCTCCTGCTGGTCGGCATCAGTACGGTCGGCGTCAGGACCATCAACGGAATCATCGGCTTCCTGCTGGGTGCGCTTGGTATCGGTCTGGGCTTCGGTATCGGGTTTGGCATCATTACCATCACTAATACTTCGACATTTGGCCTGGTCTCCGGGATCAGCCTGGGTGTGATTATTGCCACCGTTTTCATCATGGTAGCAACCGTCGTGACCTCCTACACTTCCACCGCTTACCACACCTGTCTGTATCTTTGGGCGCGCGACGTGGAAAAAGCCCAGGCCGCTGGTAGCAGTGCGCCCGTTCTGGCCCCCGGTCCCTTGGCGGCAGTTTTAAATAAATAACATTTCCCCCCTGGATCGAATCAGAGGCGACCATCACCAGGTCGCCCCTGTGCATTTTTCACGCTATGGCACCGGTGTTGGTACCGGGTTGAGGCTGTAGTACACGCCTGCGGTCAGCAGGGATGGGTCACCTGCAGCCTGGGCGGCTTTCATCTGCGCCTGGCGAGCCAGGTCGGTCGCGTTCCGCAGGATGCGCAAAGCTTCATCAGGGTTGTGAAAACCCATGCTATTCGCCGACGATATGAAGTCCCACATGTACTGGGCGTGCCTGTGAAGGGTCCTCGCCTGGTCGAGCAGGGCCAGGTCGGAGGTCGGGTTTGCGACGGCGCCTTTGATGGCGGTGATCGCGTCGATCAAGGCGTCCTCGGTGCTGATCTTTGCTGCGTGGACCGTATCCTGGATAACACTGACGCGTGCCAGTACGACATCCACGTCTGTGTGGCATTGGCCGCATGCCTGCTGTGGGTCAAGCAGCGGGCTCATGATATCGTGGCTGGAGTATTTCATTGCTCCATCTCGCAGGTACGGCATATGACAGTCCGCACAAGCCACCCCAGCCTGGTAATGGGTGCTGTCTGCTGTATAGAGTTCGTAATCCGGGTGGCGTGCCTTAATAATGCCAGTGCCAGTCCCCGGGTAGGTCCATTCGGAGAAGTTGGCCGCATCTTCGGACTGGATGATATCTTCCACGCGGGTGCCGTTGTCCCATGGCACGGTCAGCACTTTATTGTCTCCCGCAAAATAATACGTGACATGACAGTTCGCGCATACTGCCGAACGCATCTGCTGGCGGGTAAATGTGCGCCAGTCCAGACCTTCGGACTTAAAGGCTGCATCCACCGCCGGGTTGGTGATCACCAAACGCATGGTTCCTGCTTCGTGGCAGTTGGCGCAGCCAATTGGGTTGCTGATATTGGGGGTCATATCTGAAAAGAGTTTCGCGTCGAATGCTTCCATGCCCAATTGCGCCCATAGTCCGGGGTTGTCGGATGACTTGCAGGAATAGCAGGTGGCATGCGTGCTGGCCGTCACACGCTTTGTGGCGCGCACGTCGATCAGGGTATTTTCATGGCCGCGCGGCTGGTTAAAATCTACGCTATATACGGATCCCATGAACAGGAGCACCAGGCGCGGGTCTTCGAGCAAATACGATTTTTGAGCTGACCCTCCGTAGGTGGTGGCAGTATGGTTATTCGCCGTTAGGAGCAGGGATGAGTATTCGTTGGGGTAATTTACACCCCATAGGGAGGAATCCGCTTCCAGGGGTTGAATGGTGCTGATCGGCTGGATCACTGCCCGTTCCTGTGCAGGCTGATTCTTCAAGAAAATCAGCACCCCTATCAGGACGGCTGCTAGCAGGATAATGATTCCGACCAAAATTAGATTGGCATGTATTTTTTTCATTTGTCGTACACCTCCGAATCCTGGTAAGGGGTAAGCGACAGGCCGCGTTCCCCGTGTGCCGTGGCGCGGTGACAGTCCCAGCAATGGCGGTCAAGAGGTTGCGGATCGTCGAGGATATTTTCCACGGTGTCCTTATGACAGCGAATGCAATTGACCTGGATGATTTCGTCCGTTTGCTGGGTGGCGCGGATGGCTGCCGGATAGGTTTTGAAGGTAAATGAAACCACGTCCCGTATTCCGGAATATCCCTTGTAAAGATAATAACTGGCGATATTCTGGTGCGGGAGGTGGCAGTCAGTGCACGCGGTGTAATTTGCATGCGCTGCGTGAAACCAGCCCTCGTACTGGGCATCCATCACATGGCAGTTGTTGCAGGAGGAAGGTTCGTGCCCCAGGTAGGAGGGCGCGTTCGTCACCCATCCGAAAACCCCGAGGGCGAGCAGAAAGACAGCAATCCCGGTTGTGAGTGCCCATTTTGATTGCATGCGTAACTCGATAATATATACTTTAACGAAAATCTATAACTTTTTCAAGCCCCCAGGCATAAATTTGAAAAGCTTCTCCAATTCCTCGACAGTCAAATTACGGTGACTGTCGAACCTAACTCTGTCTTCTCGACTTCGATCCGGGTGGGAAAGGCATCTTTCAACTCGTCCAAATGCGTGATGACCAGGATTTTTGCAAAGTCATCCCGGACGGCATTGATGGATTGGATTAATCGCTGGCGGCCCTGAGTGTCCTGTGAGCCAAAGCCTTCATCGATCACCAGCATCTGCAGACGCGCGCCCTTGCGTTGGGCCAGTACTTCAGAAAGCGCAAGTCGGATGGCAAAGTTGACCCGGAATGCTTCCCCACCCGAGAACATTTCGTAATCGCGTTCTCCAGCCCCGTCGCTGACCTGGATCTCGAGCGTCTCGCGCAGGTCTTTGCGCTTCTCATCCTTATATTTCGCCTGCGTCTCGAAATGCAGGCGCATTCTGTCGTCACTGAGTCGCCCCAGGATCTCGTTTGCCTTCATTTCAATTTCCGGAAGCGCCTGCTCGATAAGCAGCGCTGGGACGCCGTCTTTGCCAAAGGCGCGTTCCAGCGCCTTATATCGCCCTATCTGCAGGCCCAGTTCGCCGCGCTCGACCTCCAGTTTTTTCTTGCGTTTACGCAGTTCGTCCAAAACAGTGACCTTTTGGCGGGCTGCACCTACCTCTTGGTTTAACTGGTTCTCACGTTCCTGCGTCTCGAACAGGCTGGCTTCGGCGCTTTCCAGGTCCGGCGCCTGGGTTTCCAATGCAGCCAGGGTTTCCACTGAAGCCTGGTGTTCTGCTTGCTGGACGGCAAGCTGTGCTGTTACGCTCGTGATCTGAATATTGAGATTTGCGATTTCATCATTAAGCGGTATAAGAGCCGCCCGGGCAGCCGCGAGCTCTCTATAGTCATTTTCGGCGGGGCGTAATTGGAATTCATTCCGGCGCGCTGCATCGTGGGATGCCACCTCGTAGCCAAGGGCTGCCAGTCCCTTGTCCACTTTGGCTAGTTTTTTACGGGCCTCTACCGCAAATTTATCAGCAATGAGCATCTTGCTCACTTGCGCCAGGCGTTTTGCCCCGCTTTTCTCCCATTCCTTGGTCTGTTTTTTCAATGCTTCCAGCCGCTCGCTTAACTGGGCCGCGCTGTTCGAAAGTCTCAGCCGGTCGGCATCCACGCTTCCATAATTTAATAATCGCTCTTCAAATTCTGAAAGCTGGTTCGCCAGCTTTTCCGTTGCCAATTTGTTAGCCCTCCAACTGTCCCCTTTTTGCTTCCCCTCGTTTTGTAAACGATCCAATGTAGACTGGCGGTGCTCTGCACTGAGTGGCTGTCCGCATAAAGGACAGGTCGCTCCTTCGGCAGCGCTTAGTTTCTCGATGCGCAGCTTGAGTTCGTCCATTTCAACTTTCAGGCTGGCGTTTTCTGTGCGTACTTCAGCCTGTCGCTCCCGCCCGGCTTGGATCTCCTTTTCCAGTCGGTTACGTTCTCCCAGTTTTATCTCGGTCTCGGCCAGTTCTTTTTTTGCGCGATCCAATTCAACTACCAGATTCGTTGATAAGTCCAATTGCTGGATGACCGCTTCTCCCTGTCTGCCCAGCGTCTCCTGCTCTTGTTCCAGCTTTGCTTTTTCTGCATTTATATCAGTCAGAAATGGAAGGCGCAGTTTTTCCTGCTCATGGAATTGGGATGCGATTTCGTCCCATTTTTCCATTTCTTTGCGTGCGCCTAGCCAGGCATGGTACGCCGCTTCAACTTCATCAGCGCGTCCCACCAGATCTGCATGTGGTCCGCGTTCAGTTTCCCTTCCGGTAAGCCGGGCTTGGAGTCCCTCAAGGTTCTCCTTTAATTGATCCAGGGTTTGCTCCATTTTTTGTACCTGGTCACGCTGTCTGTCCAACCCCGCTCTAACCTGCTTGATGCTCGCCAGTGCTGCCTCCTGCAGCTTGCGGCTGGTCACCAGCCCGCTTAGTTGTGCATCTAGTTCTGCCAGGCGTTTCTTGCGCGGTTCTTCCTCGGCCAATTCTGTCTCGATCTCGGCAACATGACCGTCTATCCCACCGAGGGTGCTTTCTGCCCCCTTACGTTTCTCGGCCGTTCGCTCTTTATAATCTTCCCAAATTTCCAGACCGAGGATGTTGCCCAGGATTTCTTTCCGCCGGGCGGGTACTTGTTGGGCGAATTGGTCGGCGCGACCTTGCAGGAAGAACGATACGTTTATGAATGTATCATAATCCAGGCGCAACACCTTCTCGATGCGCGCCTGGGTTTCACGGTTGGTGTGCTCTGTGAGCGGGCGCCAATCGTTCCCATCAAAAATCTGGAATTCTAGGATGGTTGTTTTTCCCCGTGTAAGTGAACGCATAACCCGGTACTTGTTATTCTCGTACTCGAATGTGAACGTCACTTCCGCCGCTGTTGACTGTAAATTGACCACTGACTCGTCACGTTTTCGTGCCTGGCCGAAAAGAGCCCAGGTCATTGCATCCAGCAGTGAGCTTTTTCCCGCGCCATTCTGGCCCGAAATACATGCCAGGTTGAATCCGCTGAAATCCAATTCAACCGGGTCACGGTAAGAAAGGAATCCGGAAAGTTGCAGGCGCAGTGGAATCACACGTTGATTTTACCCGCAAAGGGTCACACAACGCAAAGCATAATGGTCATTCGATCCTGGTGAATCATTCTTTCGCCCTCTCAATGCAAGTTCACTTGCCCAACCTTCCGAGTGATGTTATCATACCAGAGTGTTTTCTTCATTATCCAAGCGCAACCGCTTGCGGAGTATTCTGGTGCTGATTATCTTGGCTACTATTCCTCTCTATTGTCTTGGGATTGTGGCCCGGCTGGTGGCTCCCGACCGCTATCCCGCCACACCCACATCTACTGCGACCGTTACCTTTACCTCCACTTCTACTTCCACTTCCACCCAAACGCCAACTCCTAAGTTAACGTCCACTTCCGCTTCCACTTCCACCCCCAGCCCAACGGTATCATCCACATGGACTCTGACGCCTACTTTCACTTTCACCCCCAGTCAAACAGCGACATCCTCACCTACAATGACGGCTACTCCAACTTTTACCCCCACCTCCACATCGTCTGACACCCCCCTCCCACCTATACCGACCGATAGTCCCACACCTTAGACAGATCTGTTTCTCCCCATTCCCTATGAATCCTATCACTCCCTTCCTGAAAGAATTGCTCACTGCCCCTGGTCTTTCTGGCTACGAGGACCCGGCTGCCGAGATCATCTCTGAAAAATGGAGGCCATTCGTCCATGAGATCAGTCGAGGCAAATTGGGCTCATTGCATGGGCTGCGGCGCGGCAGCGGGCCAGGCCCGAACCGGACCGTAATGGTAGCGACGCACATGGACGCCATCGGTCTCATGGTCACCGGCATTACGAACGGTTTCCTGCGCCTCACTCAGGTTGGCGGGGTCGATCCGCGCGTGTTGCCTGGAACTCTCGTCACCCTGCATGCCACCGGTACAGGGGCGGTCCAATCTATCCCTGCCGTCGTCGTCCTTCCGGAAGCCCGCCTCCTGCCGCCTGAAGTGGGGCTTAATCCCGTTCCGCTGGAATTTCTGCTTTTGGATACCGGACTCCCCACGCGAAAGGTGGAAAGCCTCGTCCAGGTCGGCGATCTGGTTTCGTTTGCCCAGCCTCCACTGGAATTGACAGGCGATACGATTGCCGGTCATACCCTGGATAACCGCGTCTCGGTCGCCGCGCTGACCGTTTGCCTGGAAGAATTGCAGTCCCGCCCTCACGTGTGGGATGTTTGGGCCGTGGCTACCACCCAGGAGGAAATTGGCACTATCGGCGCCATTGGCTCCGCATATGAATTGCACCCCACCCTGGCCATTGTACTGGATGCAACCTTTGCCAAAGGCCCCGGGGCAACCGACTGGCAAACCAATCCGCTCGGGAAAGGTCCGACCCTTTGCATGGGACCTAATATTCACCCGGCTCTGCACAAGGCGATGAAGGAATTAGCCGACAAGTTGGAAATCCCCTACGGACTTGAATATGCCCCGCGGCACACCGGGACGGATGGCTACAGCACGCAGGTGGTGGCTGCGGGTATTCCCACGCTTGTGATGGGCATTCCTCTGCGCTACATGCACACACCGGTGGAAATGGTCGCCGTCAAAGACATCGAACGCGCCGGGAGACTGGTGGCTGAATTAATCGCTGGGCTGGCGCCGGATTTTGCTGAAAAAATTATCTGGGATGATTAGTATGCCGATAATTGGAAATGCTCAATTGAAACTTCTCGAAAAATTATGCAACGCCAGCGCCGTTTCCGGAGACGAGGGCGAAGTCCGTAAGATCGTCCTGGAAGAACTTAAGGATCACACGGGGGAGGTTCATGTGGACGCCTTGGGCAATGTCCTGGTGACCTGCCCTGGCTCTGGCAGGAAGCGCTTGAAAGTATTGGTCACCGCCCATATGGACGAAGTCGGTTTTATGCTGGTTGCCGATGAAGGCGAGGGACTTTTCCGCTTCGAGATGGTCGGCGGAATTGATGTCCGCCAGGTGCCTGGCAAAGCCGTATTGGTGGGAAAAGATCACCTGCCCGGTGTGATTGGTGCCCGTCCAATTCACCTGACCACCGCCGAGGAGCGGAAACAGAAAATTCCTTTGGACACCCTCCGCATTGATGTCGGTCCGGGTGATAGCAAGGTCAAGCCGGGTGACCGGGCGGTTTTTGCCACAAGATATCAGCGTAACGGTCCTGTATTGATTGCCAAGGCTCTAGATGACCGCTTGGGAGTCGTCACCCTGCTCGAATTGGTTAAGAACGCCCCCCCCAGTATCGACCTATTGGCGGCATTTACCGTCCAGGAGGAAATCGGCGCGCGCGGTGCGAAAGTCGCTGCCTATGCCTTCGATCCCCAACTCGCCGTGGTAGTGGATGCCACCCCCGCCTACGACCTCCCTGCCTGGGACGACGAAGAGAATGTTTCCTTCAATACAAAACTCGGACTCGGCCCGGCCATTTATATCGGCGACAGTGTTACTCTCTCCGACCCGCGCCTTGTTCGCCATTTTAGCAAAACTGCCCGGGCTGCCGGTATTCCCTGCCAGGTCCGCCAGCCAGCCGGTGGCGGAACGGACGCCAGTGCCATCCACAAAGCCCGCGGCGGGATTCCCAGTGTTTCAGTCTCGGTTCCTCATCGTTATAGCCATACTGCCGCCTCGATAGCCTTGGTCGACGATTGGAAAAATACTCTCGCCCTGCTCGACACAGCCTTGAGGCGCCTTCCTCCGGGGCTCCTGGCATCCGAGCGGGCGTAACCTCGTAGTAGCGATTTCAGACGCTAATTGCAAGTATCAAAGGCGCCTCTAACAAAGGAACAACATGAAACAACTCATTCAAAAATTAACCGAAACCTTCTCCCCTTCCGGCTATGAGACCGGCATCTGCGAAGTTATCCGCAAAGAGATCAAACCTTTTGCCAATGAAATTCGCGTGGACGCAATGGGTAACCTGGTCGCCCGGAAAGGTTCAAAATCAAAAAGCGGGTTAAGGATCATGCTGGCTGGGCACATGGACGAGATTGGTCTGATGGCCACTCACATTGACACCAATGGTTTCATCCGCTTTACCGGGCTCGGCGGTATTCGCATGACGATGTTAACTGGCAGCCGCGTCCGTTTCATGGACGGTACTCCCGGGGTTATTGGCACCGACCGGCTCACCGATATGACCAAGGCTCCCACCCTCGAGCAGTGCTTTATTGATGTGGGCGCATCAAACCTGAAAGACTGTCCGGTCAAGGTGGGCGATGTCTGCGCGTTCGACCGCCCATTCATCGATCTGGGGAAGCGGCTCGTGGCCAAGTCCATGGACGACCGGATCGGCTGCGCAGTCCTGATTGAATCCATGCGCACCCTGAAAACATTCCCTCACGAACTCTATTTCGTCTTTACCACCCAGGAGGAAGTTGGGTTGCGCGGCGCCACCACTTCGGCCTTCGGAGTGGACCCGGACCTTGGTTTGTCCGTGGATGTGACCGCTACTGGTGACACGCCCAGGGGTTCCCGCATGGAAGTAGCTCTGGGGAAAGGTCCGGCGGTCAAGGTTAAGGATGGAGGTATGCTGGCCGATCCACGCATCGTCAACTGGATGGTACGCACAGCGGAGAAATCAAAGATCCCTTACCAGCGCGAGATCCTCGAAGGTGGCACTACGGATGCGCGCGCCATTCAGGTCGCACGCGCCGGGGTTCCGGCAGGCTGCCTCTCGGTCCCCACCCGCTACGTCCACAGTCCCTCAGAAATGGTCGATGTCGCAGACGTGGAAAATTCGGTCAACCTTCTGGTCGCCCTGTTAAGTGCCCCGGTGGAATTGTAAACAGGTCAATAAATAACTTCGGCGCACCTAGTCAGGTGCGCCGTTTGATTTTATTTGGGGGATTGTCATCCACAACTGGATTAGCTCTTTTCCTCTTCCTTCTTTTCCTTCTTTGGCATTCCCCACATGAAGATGGCCACGCCTACACCGATCGCGAACGCGCCCAGTGCTCCCGGGCCGGTAAAGACAGCCAGGCCGATGATAAGACCCGCCAGTCCCAGGAAGATGGCTACCTGCCCCTGCCAGGCTTCAATTTTCTTGAGCATGTCAAGCACGATCCAGCCGATTCCCAACCCCAGCACCACCATGCCCAGCAAACGAATGAGTTGACCAAATAAATTAATAATGTCTGTTACGATGGGGGACATTTGTTTCTCCTTTTCTGAGTGAAAATATAGATTACGCCCAGGCCCAGATGAGCCACAGACCGATCATGACCAGACCGATTATAACCCGGAAAACAACCGCCCAGCCGCAGCCCACCAGCATACCGCGCATGGAAGTCAGGGCTTTTTTGGCATCTTTAAGTCGCAGCAATTCGAGCAGGAAAAGCACGAGCAACGCTGCCAGGATTCCCCCGATGATCGGGATGGGGATGATGAAGTTTCCCAGGATGGCTGACACCAGGGCGATCAGGACGACCCACCAGGGAGCGCCTCCCTTGTGTGCCTGCGCGCCCATTAAAACATTATCCATGACTGACCCGCCCACCATTAGCACGGTTATCAGCGCGAACATACTCCACCCGAGTGAACCAAAACCAGCAACGATCCCGTATCCCAGCGCCGCTGCCCAGATGATTATCAACCCTGGCAGGATCGGGATGACCAGCAAGCCTACTGCCATCATCACGATGGCGACCCCCCTTGCCACTTGTTCAATGTCGATGGTGTACGGGCCAATTTGCATGGGGTTGCCCCACGGTGCTTTAGGCGCGGATTGTTTCCACTCCCCCCATCCACGGAAGGAGGGCTTCCGGAACTTTTACCGATCCGTCAGCCTGCTGGTAATTTTCAAGTACCGCGATCAATGTTCGCGGCATTCCCAGCCCCGACCCGTTCAGTGTGTGTACGTAGCGCGCCTTCCCTCCGTCTGCGGGACGATACTTGATGTTCGCCCGCCGCGCCTGGAAATCGGTGTCGTTCGAGATCGAGGAAACTTCCAGCCATTCCTGCAGCCCTGGCGCCCACACTTCGATGTCGTAGGTCATCGTCGCCCCGAACCCGATGTCGCCGGTGCATAGTTGCTTTACCCGGTAGGTCAGACCCAACCCGGCGCAGGTCGCCTCTGCGTGTTCCCGCATTTTTTCCAGCATGGCGTCCGATTCTTCCGGTTTGCTGAACATGTACATTTCAACTTTATCAAACTGATGCCCTCGCTTGATGCCGCGCACGTCGCGCCCCGCGCTCATCTTTTCCCGGCGGAAACAAGGCGTGTATGCTGTAAATCGCAGCGGTAATTGTTTCTCTTGCAGGATTTCATCCATGAGCAGTCCCGTCAGCGGAACCTCTGCTGTCGGAACCATCCACAGGTCCTCCTCGGCATCGTGATATAGATTCTCTGCAAATTTGGGCAGTTGACCAGCCGCGTAGAGTGTGGCTGACTTGACCATGAATGGGGTATATTGCTCGGTGTAGCCTTGCCTTATATGCAAATCAAGCATATAAGCGATCAACGCCCGCTGCAGGCGCGCCCCCAGCCCGGTCAGCACGTAAAAGCGCGATCCGGTGATCTTGACCCCCCGTTCGAAGTCTAAAATCCCGAGTGCCGGTCCAAGATCCCAGTGGATTTTAGGTTCGAAATCGAACTCGGGAAGTTGACCCATTGTGCGCAGGACGACGTTTCCATCCTCGTCTTTGCCGTACGGTGTTCGGGCGTCAGGAATATTGGGTATGGTGGCTGCGACGGATTTCAGCTCTTCTTCCACCTCAGTCACCCCTTTATCCAGGTCGGTGATCTTGTCCCCGATTTTCCGCATGGCGTCGATCTGGACCTGGCGCCTTGCGGCATCTTTCATCCGGCTGATTAGCATTGAACCGGCATTCCTCTCGGCTTTCAAAGCTTCCACTTCGGTAAGGAGCACGCGTCGACGCGCGTCCAACTCCAGGATTCTGTCCACCGCCGCGGGATCCATCTGCCGGTCTGACAACGCCTTACGCACCAGGTCTGGCTGTTCGCGAATAAGGTTTATGTCTAACATATTGCACCTCCGCTTGATTCTGGAAAAAGAATACGCCCCCTCGACTTGCAGGACGATGGGGCGTGTCGTGGTGCCACCTGCTTTTATTCTCTTATGCACAGTAACGGGCGCATCCCGGCTCTCTTACAGCTTTTGTAGTAACGACTTTAGTCGTTTTGTTTATCCGATTTTAGTCGCCTAAATCGCTGACAAAGTCACTACAAAAAACTCCTGCGAGAGCAACTCTCCTCTTTCGAAGAGACAGGAGGGGATTTCACCACACTTCCGCCTGCCTTACACCGTCCGGCAGGTCTCTGGTCGGAGGGATGGTTACTTGTCTCCGGGTAAGTCTTTGAATGTTAGGGAGATTATACCAAAATCGGGACCGGGCATACTGGTCCGTTCTTACTTATTTCCTTTGAACTCTTCCGAAGTCGCCTGGCCGGGCTGGCTGATTCCTTCCCGCTTGAAAACCTTCCAAGGCGTCATGAACAAAATCTTGAGGTCCAGCCAGAACGACCGGTGGTCCACATACCAAACGTCCATTCTGAATTTTTCTTCCCAATCCAGGGTGTTCCGCCCGTGGATTTGCGCCCATCCGGTTATGCCCGGCAGCACGTCATGCCGGCGCATTTGCTCCGGGGTGTACCGCTCCAGGTATCCCATCAGCAGTGGACGCGGTCCCACTAGGCTCATTTCTCCAATTAATACGTTCCATAATTGCGGAAGGTCGTCCAGACTGGTCGAGCGTAGAAACCTCCCGAAGGGAGTTAAACGTTCGGAGTCCGGCAGCAGGTTTCCCTCCGCGTCTTTGCGTTCCGTCATTGTCCTGAATTTAGTGGTGGTGAATGGTCGGCCTTTATACCCGGGGCGCTTCTGCAGGAACAGGATGGGTGTGCCAAGGAAAATCCACACCAGCAGGCTGATGATCAGCATTAAGGGCAGCGCGATAACCAGTCCGAGTATAGTTATCAGCAGGTCGAATAATCTTTTTGAGACCGACATTGCATCATTCTACCAAAAGATTGTGGTATATTGTGGTCAGAGGCACAATATGAATGAACGTATCCTAATCATTGAAGACGACCCGGCCATCTTGAAAGTACTCCAGCGCGGGCTTGCTTATGAAGGTTATTTGGTGGATATCGCCACCGATGGTCGCACTGGCTTGAACCTTGCTCACGATCATCATCCCGACCTGGTCATCCTCGATTGGATGCTCCCTGGGATGGACGGGCTGGAGGTTTGCCGCCGCTTGCGGATGGGAGGTAGCCTGCCCATCCTGATGTTGACCGCCAAGGATACCGTGCAGGATCGCGTCCAGGGTCTCGATGCCGGTGCAGATGATTACCTTGTCAAACCTTTCAACCTGGAAGAACTTCTCGCCCGCATGCGCGCTCTCCTGCGTCGCACCCAAACCGAGCGCAACCAGGTCTATGAGTTCGCTGACCTTACCATGGATAGCGTTTCTCGCCAGGTGACACGCGGTACGCGCCTCATCCCCCTCACTGCCAAAGAGTACGAACTGCTCGAGCTTTTCCTGCGCCACCCGCGCCAGGTGCTCACGCGTGAGGTCATTTTCGACCGCGTCTGGGGTTATGATTTTGGCGGCGAGAGCAACGTGCTGGAAGTATATATCCGCTACCTGCGCCAAAAACTTGAATCGGATAGTGAACCTCGCTTGATCCATACCGTGCGTAGTGTGGGATATGTCCTGCGCGAGAACCCGTAATGTCCCTGCGTTTACGCCTGACAATTTTATATTCGGCAATTACTGGGGGAATTTTGCTGATTTTCGGCATCCTGCTTTATTCCCTGGTTAACATCCTTCTGGTCTCGCAGGTGGACTCCACGTTGTCCCAGACTGCGCGCGACTTGCTGGTTGGTTGGCGCGTTGGGCCGGCAGGTGAGCTCAGCCAGGAAACTCTCCCCAAACTCAACCTGACCTCTTTTGTTTATTATCAAATTTGGGACAATAACGGGCGGCTGCATTCCTCTTCCCCCGGTCTCGGGCAGATCAGCCAGCCCTTTGATCCGATCGGTTACCAGTCAAAGCGCACCATTTACCGCGATTCGATTGTCCAGTCCGTGCACTTGCGTGTGCTCAACGTTCCCTTGGAAGCGGGTGGACGTCCAATCGGGACCCTGCAGGTGGCTGCCAGTTTGACTCTGGTGGATACCACCCGTCAGTCTCTGGTCCAAACCACAATCGTAATTGCTGTTGCCGCCATCATTTTTGCCGCCTTGCTTTCCTGGTTCTTTACCGCACGTGCCCTTTCTCCGCTGGTAGACATCACCGAAAGTGCCCTGCGCATCTCTGGTGCCGACGATCTTTCCCAGCGCATCCCTCAACGCGGTCCGGAGAACGATGAAATGGGTCGGCTGGTGACCGCCTTCAACGATACCCTCGGGCGGCTTGAACAGCTTTTCTCTTCCCAACAGCGCTTCCTCGCGGATGTAAGCCATGAACTGCGTACCCCGTTGACGGTCATCAAGGGTAATGCTGACTTGATGCGCCGCATGGCAAAGGTGGACAAGGAATCCTTGGATAATATCGAAGATGAAGCCGACCGTCTCACCCGCCTCGTCGGAGACCTGCTTCTTGAGGCACAGGCTGAATCAGGGAAACTGCCCCTGCATTTCGCGCCGGTTGAATTGGATACGCTCCTTCTGGAAGTTTTCAAGGAAATGCGCATCCTGGCGCGTGAACGGGTGCAGTTGAAACTCCCCGAGATCGACCAGATAGTGATCAACGGTGATCGTGATCGCTTGAAACAGGTCCTGATCAACCTGGTCGCAAATGCGATCAAGTACACACCGCAGGGGGGTGAGGTATATCTAAGTTTGGGAAAAGTCGGTGATAATGCCCGCCTCATTGTGCGCGACACCGGTCTGGGTATCCCTGCCGAAGACCTGCCGCACATCTTTGAGCGCTTCTACCGCGCCGAAAAATCCCGCTCACGCTCCAAGGTTGGTGGATTTGGCTTGGGGCTTTCTATCGCCTATTGGATTGTAAATCATCATGGGGGACAGATAGAAGTCGACTCTGCGGAAGGCAAGGGTACCACGTTCTGCATCTACCTGCCCTTGATTAAATCTGCGGAACCCGCTCCTACGGATTGATCCCCAACCTGTTAGCTGCCTGCCTGCACAGGGAGGCACCATTTGATGCAAGCCATTCCTGTAAGCGTGGGCTTACCTCCGCTCCGCTTGAAGCCTCGGCATAAATTCCGCTTCCCCAGTACACATATCGCTGCGTTTCCAACGCCCATTTGGATTCTAATATTCCGATCACA
>Ga0187878_1001836_pt1 | contig 19869 bp, 17 predicted proteins | sample June2016WEW_17_1_FD_132979 | JGI IMG/M metagenome (GOLD analysis project Ga0187878, IMG submission 132979) | Peatland microbial communities from SPRUCE experiment site at the Marcell Experimental Forest, Minnesota, USA - June2016WEW_17_150 | ecosystem: Environmental > Terrestrial > Soil >...
CCACGCCCCTCGCCAGCGGACTTTTTTACGGGATCCTGCCGGTGGTGATCGCCATCGTCGCCCAGGCTTTATGGAACCTGGGCAGGAAAGCCGTGAAAAACTGGCTGACAGGCCTGCTGGGTGTGATCGTGGTTGCCCTCTACTTTTTGGGGGTGAACATCCTGCTCCTGCTTCTCGCCGCCGGGGTGATCGCCATGCTGGGTGAGAATCTTTCCCGCATAAAACGCCTGCCGGTGGTCGGGTTCTGGCTGCCGCTCGCCAGCGCCGGTCTTTTGGCCGGTTCCATTCCCTTCAGCCTGCCCATTCTTTTCCTGAACTTCCTGAAGGTCGGGGCCACGCTTTACGGCAGCGGTTACGTCCTGTTGGCCTATTTGCGCACTGACTTCGTCCAGGGCCTCGGCTGGCTCACCGACAAGCAGTTGATCGATGCCATCGCCATCGGACAGGTCACCCCGGGGCCCGTGTTTACCACCGCCACCTTTATCGGTTATCTGCTCGGGGGCGTTCCCGGGGCGGTTCTGGCCACGCTGGGTATCTTCCTTCCCTCCTTCCTCTTCATTGCTGCCTCCGGCTTCCTGATTCCCCGCATCCGCAATTCCCCCTGGACGGGCGCTTTCCTGGACGGGGTCAACGTGGCCGCTCTGGGGTTGATGTTGGGGGTCACCGCCCAGCTTGCCACCACCGCCGTGCGTGACCCGCTCACCTTCCTTATCGTCCTTGTCAGCCTCTTCCTGCTCCTGCGTCTCAGGATCAATTCCACCTGGCTGATCGCCCTCGGCGCCCTGATCGGCATCATCCATACCTTGCTTTAGACCGTGTGTCATTGCGAGGGCTGGATGTTCTTTCAGCCCGAAGCAATCTCCTCGCCTGCAAAGGTAGGTGGTTTTAGGCAGGAAGGAGCTGGATTTGTCGGGGTAGGGCTGTTGGTGGCGCTGAATGTGTGCACAGCGTTGACCACCTGGTGCAGTATGTAATGAACGCCCCGGTTGAGGGGCGTTTGCCATTCTGTAGGCAATTATCTATAGACGAAACATAACCATCCCAGTCCTCCCAATTATGCTATATTATAAATATGTTCCGCGAGTTGGTAGCCATCCAAAAACCTAACTTGTTCGGTGTTTAGATGGGCAATTTATAATATGTTATACAGACCGCCTAACCAGATGTTAGCCCACTAAATGAGAATTCAATCATGACTTAGCACGAACAAATCAATTAAGTAAATATGGGAGATACCTAAATGCCTCAAAAAGAGCAAAACCAAAAAACCCGCTATGAATTAACTGTCGATCTTATTAAGGCAATTGCCTGGCCTTTATTTGCCTTTTTCATATTGTTTAGTTTTTGGAAGCCGATTCATTTGGCAGCAGATCAACTATCAATAATCATAAACCGTTCAAATACAATTACCATTGCTGGTCTCACTTTAAAGATAGATCAGAGCCTAGATTTATATAAGGAGCAACCATCCGATGAAGTCCGATCTGTCTTAGCTAACATAACACCTAATGCCATAAGAATATTGTTGGAGCATGTTCAAGGCCCGACTTGTTATCTAACAACGAGGGATGATCCTTTTATAAAACAAGATAAGGTGGACAATGCAGAGCTAATAAGCCTCGGCTTGTATGAAGAATATAAAAAAGATGAAACAAACAAAACTGCCTACTGTGTTCATCTTACACCAGTAGGAATTACTACTCAAAACTATTTATACGATTTGATTTCAGCATTTTTGCAATCCCTTGGTCAACCGGTATCAACATCAACTCCTTCAAATTAGAACAACGGGCTAACACTGGCGGACCCCGGAACTGCCAGGGCCGCTGAGCCATACCGTTAGGCTGCTCCTTTGGGAGTTAATGTTTCAAAAAATTACTCTAATCCTTGGGCAACTGGTCCAATAGAAATATTGAAACATGCGCTGAATGTCCTTGAGAATGATTCAGATGCTGACCGACGCATTGCGATGATTCTGACTGATAACGCAGTTGAGCAAACTATAAAAACATTCCTTAGTCTACCGAAAAGAGTCACGGGAATTTCTATTTCGCGCAAAAAACGAGAAGAAGCCTTTGAATATTTCCCGGTTCTTCTGGACACATTAGAAGAAGTAGCTTCATCGAAGTTAGAAGGTGTCGATTTAGGGGTTATCGAATGGTACCATCGTTTGAGAAATGAACTATATCATCAAGGATTTGGATTAAGTATTGAAAGAGAGAAAGTAGAAATTTATGCCGAACTTGCACAAATACTTTTGAAGAATTTGTTTGGCGAGACATTGCCAGCACCAACAAGCAGCGATAAAGCTACGCTGCTAGGAAGATTTCTTGAAGGATGGAATCGGCTAGACAAGGCCATAACGTCTCTGGCGAATTCACACAGTAATCAGCAACGCCAATCTAGCTTGTTTGATGCAGCCCGCTTCTTACATGACACAGGCATGTTAGAACCAGAAGAATATTATGAAATTAATGAGCTACGCAAATTAAGAAATACAATCGTCCATAATCAAGAAGATTATAAAAAAGTATTAACTGAAAGAATAGTTTACCGCGTCGAAGAGTTAGCAACCTTGTATGATGAAGTTAGCAATGGCGCATGATAGTCATAACACGGCCTAGCACCGGCTGCTAAGAAACTGCTTATTGCCCGCTGTTTCTTGTGGTTTGAAGGATGGCTCGCCATCCGGGTAGATTCCAGCGGACTGGCGGGGCTGCGCCCACCCAAAGGTATGCTCCCGAAAATCATAGTAAGGCCAATTGCTTTACATCGTCCAACAACTCCTCTAGGCTGACAAGTTGATTGATGTTCTCCCCAATTGTGCGCAAGGTGTCCTCGCGTGTCCAAGTCTTCCATTCGGAATTTCTTTCGGATCTTGGGATCATCCAACGATCTCGGAAATACTCTGCCATATTTTGTAGATTTCGCTTGTAATATGTGGGCGTCTTGCAAGTTCCCTTCAAGTAAGACTTGTAGTTGCTCGCAAGGGGCGCCATGAATACTTCACGCTTGATCCCATGCTTCATTGATTCCCCAGAGTATCCGAGTAAAGCCAGGGCATGTCGGATCGTTCGAAGTCGCCAATTAGGTCCCATGCCGTATTTATGTGCATCGGCGTATGAATCATTCCTATTCCTTAGCCAGACCCTAAGAAGATTAAAGGTGGATTCGCTAACGTGGAAATGCCCCCACCCCTCGGAAAAACCCATGCTTCGAAAAACCTGCTCAGTTTCTCCGGGGAGACGTATTCTATTGTATATTGAGGATCTACCCAAAGCCGATGTGGTTGTTACGAGTACTAGATTGGCTGGCTTATTTTGCTGTCTAATATTGGTTTTTTGCCCAGAATACTTCTTCTTGAAATCTCTCCTCACCTCTCGCGACGTGGTTGCTAAAGCAATCATCTTGCCAGCTAACAGCTGATTGTACGGAGGAACTGCACCCAAAATGTATGCATCCATGACATTATATAGTTTCTCCTCGCGTTGCTCAGCATTCCAGCCTACCTCTTTATCTCGCACAGCTAGGTTAAAAACTGGGTCCATCAATGCAAAGATGCCGACAATCTTACCGTTATAGTTATCTCGGACGACATACCTCATCCTTCTTCCGTAACCTTTGCTTACGGGAACGCTCCATAATAGGGTCGCGAAACGAAATAAGGGGTTGTCTGGCGCTGTTGAATCTACGAGACTTAGCACAGGGTCGAATTGACTCGGGTTTATCTCACTGCCGTCCGCAAATTCTTGGATCAGCTTTCTGCCTTGTCTCCTAAATAAATCCATTTCTGCACTAGCCCTTTCAAGCCGCTGTTCTTTGTGCAAGTCGCGAATACCCTGTTTATCGATAGGTACTGGAGGAATGAAGGTGTCTTCTATAAGAGCCCATCCAGCCCTTTTAAATTCGCTCTCTAAACGAGCTCGTAAATCAGAATCACTAAGCAGGGGGACATTCATAGTCTTGTTCCGCATAGTATTTTACCAGTCCTTACTCCTGACTTATGGTTTAAACCACAAGTCCTTTGCTATGCAAAGGACTTGTGGTTCTCCGATCATTATCAAGTTAGGCTAGTCATTTTCTGGCTCATTATTTGGCACAATATACTTTCCTAACTGCTGCAGAGTGGTTGCCAAACTGGTGCTCCATCGCCCTCTCTCAATTTGATAAAACCTTTGACGCTCGTCAAAAGTACCCAGTTCAGCGTCACCAAGCACGAAGAGCAGGACCTCTAACGCAGACTTTAGGTAAGGACCAGATTCGTCGCTAGAATACATGTCCGTAAAAAATGGATGAGCCCTGTTGATATAAAGGGTCTTTTGTCCACCAAGTTGTACAACACGATAAAAAGGAGACTCAGGTAGATAATCGAAATCCACTTTGAACGGACGTTGCTCAGTCTCAAGTAACTTCTGTTGCTTAACCTCTTCAATCGGCCTGTTAGTCTGATCTGCGATCTTCTTAGCCTCTTTTTCCAGGTTGTCCTCAGCTCGCTTTTGTTGAGCTGTTGACACATCGGTGGAAAGGGGCTCTTTAAATTTAGCAGCATCCATCATTGCTTCTTCAGAAGCACGGTGCGCAGTTTTATCCTTTGGGTCATTTCTTAAGTTTTTGACAAGGGCTGCATCATCAGAGTACATCTTTCGTAGTTGTTCCATTGTCTTTCTGATGCCTGCCTGTTCCAATGCATCCCATATTCTTGGAGCCAGGTTTACTGTTTGTTTAGACGTTGTGACAGAGAATTCTTCATCAAGAGTCGCAGGAAAATCGATTTCAATCTTGATATAGCGGTCGTTATTGCTGAAGTATGATGCACGAAATTCATCATCATCTGCGACCTCGTCGTTCGAACGCTTCCGCCAATGCATCCGATTTAAGACCTCTATTTGCCTACCGTTTCTTAGAACAATCAATCCGTTCGTCTCCTTCATGATTTCAAATCGTTGATTATGGTTTTTCTCGTTGATATTGATTGGATCTTTGCTCGTGAAGCCTGGATAAGGCAGATAAGCAAAACGAACTTTTATATATCCTTGAACCTCTCGCGTGCTAGGGCTTTTTATCGCTATAACAGCTGGTTCTAGAGGTTTTGCAATCACATCGTTCAAGTCATTGTATCGAAATCCGGAGGTAATGAATAAAGGATCGATGGGTTCGACTTTGGTGCCATTAACAAAGACATTGACCTTGAGTACGAAATTTCGGTAGATGAGACCGAAATGCTCAAGTAGCTTGCTGGTCGCGGTCGTCTCCCTTTTCCAATCATTCCTGTCGATGTTCTCGATCACAACTGCCGTACCATGTTCAAGCCCGACAGAACCAAATTTTGCAAGAACTTGCTCTTTGAGCCATGCAGGTAAATTGCCAGGCTCGCTAACGGGAATGGCAGTCTTTCCATCCTGGTTATACTTCCCAGCACTAACATCATCCACGTCAAGAACATTCTTGTACCATTCTCCGTCAGGTACCTTGGAGTACACACTGAATCTTTTACCTTGGCTGAGGGAGGCACTTGGAAGGCCATACCCGTACCTACCAAAACCCTTTCGGTCATTCCACCGATGTGTACCTCCCCAGGTCATGGATACTCGAATCATATCTGGATCCATTCCATGACCATCGTCTACAACTGCAATCTTGTTAATTGTTTTGGATTGTCCTTCCAAGCTGAAAAGAACATGAATATTCTGAGCCTCAGCCTGTATCGAATTGTCCACCAATTCATCTAATGCAGTGGCAGTGCTCTTATATCCAATATCTCGGATACCGTTTATAAAAGCATCGGCGACCATTAGGCTGAAATCGAAATTAACATCCTTTAAGTGTGTCAAGTAACTTCGCTGAGCCTGCAAGTCCGAACTGATCAACATTTCTTGAGATTGAAGTTTCTTTTCCATAGTTTCCTCCGTTTACTAACTTGCAATAGTATGAGGACCAAAGGTCGTCATGCCCTTGGCGTGTATTTGTTTTACGATTTTCCCAACCATTTTATGTGAAACACCAAGGTCTCTGCCCACTTGCCGTTGAGACCGGCTTTCCCAGTACAGTTTTAGGCATACCTCACGCTGTCGACTGGATAGATCACTTAAGAACCCTCCCACCTCCTTCTGTGTTTCTTTAGTTTCGAATAAAGTTTGAATATCCTCAGGTAGAGGCAAACTATCAAGCGCCTCCCCCGATTCTGCGCCAGTCCGGTAGCAGTATTCCCGCTTAATATAGTCGGACACAAAACCACGGATATAAAGGTAGGCGAAGGTCGAGAACATGGCTCCTCTATCTCTACGGTATCTCTGGACTGCTTCGAAGAGCCCTAGGTAGGCAGTTTGATGCAAATCTTCCTGGACCTCGTCATAAAGCAGAGAAGCTTTCATCTTTTTGCAGGCATCCCAGATGCTCCTTTCTATTAATCCCTCATGCCGCTGCAGGATGATTTCCTGCGCGTCTTTTGTCTCTTCGTCGTTTGAGGCACCTGCCTGAACGAAGGTGACAAGTTCTTCGGTTGTTAGATTTTCAAGGGCTGTATTAAACATAAATGGACCTCCATTTACTAAAATCTGGCGATTTTAATCACCAGCTAGTGTGGAGGCCCATCGAGGGGGCACAATATTTAGTCTTGATTCGCCTCTCAGTTTCAGGCAGCCATTTTTAGCCGCCGGAGTCGAGTCTCCACTGATGAATTCTATATACATTATAGACGATTTCGCGGTTTTGGGAACCCCCATTATAGATATTTCCTCTACTCGACGACTTGCCTGTCTACCATATTGCACATTCTTCAAATTTCGGATATAAGCAAGGGTGAGGTACATTCAGTCCCTTTTTAACCAGTGATGCGTAACGAAGTGAGATTCCCACTCGTTTTGAGATCTGCGTTATTGTCACTGATTGTAATTGTGGAAAAATCTCTTTAACGAAGCGTTGCCTCTCACTTTGGATTACACTCGGAAGTTCCACCTCAGAGAATTGAGCTTCCCAGCTTAGTCTTTCCTGATATTTATTGTGGGTTGTTCTACTATTTTTGGCTAGCGCCGATTCCGTCCAGGCAAAGCCGCGGGTATTACCGGCTGATAGATTTGCGGTCCTGTGCATTTCCAGGCAATCAGCACAAACACGCCGAACAGCAACCCCTCTCCTATTTGGAAGAACTGCCCCACAATATTCACATACAGGGACGGTTTCTATGTCACCCATCTTGACAGCGCGACGTCTTATCCCCGTGGCCTCGTACCCTGATAGCTTATCGCGCAATTGAAAGGCAAGCTCTCGAACCCGCCCCTCCAGTAAAAAGGTGTTGTGAATGATCGCTTTACGGACATCCAGGCCCAGGCGCACGCTGCCTCTATCAGTCTCCCAAAAATCCGACTTACGAAAAACCTGATTGTGCAGGTATTGAAAAACTAGGCGGTCGGCATTGGGTCGGATGGCTTCTATCAGGTCGAGAGCCATTGAGCGGCGGTTATCCACATCGGAATGAATGATGCCCACATCAGGATTGAGCCCGACTGCGGCTAGTTCAATAGAGCATAGGCTTTCAGCCACTGCGTAGGTGTAATTTAAAATAGCCTGCCCTGGTGTTGCCGCGTGCATGGCACGCTTGCTGATTGGTGAAACACGCCCTCCTAATTTTAACCAGTGCTTGTGGATTCGTCTTTGGTCTTTGCGGACGAAATTCAAGGGGAACTTTTCCAAATTACTCCAATAATTAGCAGCAGCAATGCCTTCGTGCACCATTAGTTCCTGAATAGAAGCCAACTTTGGTATTGTCTTCATTTCATCACGAATCCGCTCGCTTGGTATACCCATCGCATCCAAGTTCTCTGCCTGGCCGCGTAACTTCTCGATCATCAACCAGTGAGCAGCATGGAGGCCGGTGTTTTGATAGATAGCTAATGCTTGGCGTCGGGCGAGGGTCGCAAAGGGGAAATTACCTTTGCCCTGTGATATCAGAATCCGGCCATTATTTTCGATAACCGTCAGGCTGATCGCGGTATCGGCTAGCCAGCGGAGGGCTTCAGTGGTTAGAAGACCATTCCCAGCCATGATGACGATGTGGCGCAATTGATTGGCGACCTCAGCTTTGCTCAAGGCAAGTTCCCCGGATTGATCGGCTGTTCCATGTCTACAAATCAGTTGTTTGTTCCAAATGGTCAAGCCAGCATTGAACCCTTGAAGGATCAACAAGCCGTTATGAATCTCAGGGGGTGGGTGTAACTCGGTTCCGCAATTGCTTGTATTACTGTCAGTTTTCGGTTTAATTGACATGTCACATCCTCCATTTTGTTTTAACAAAAAACCGCCTGCCTTTTCCGGCAAGCGGTCGAGAGTCGACGGATGATGATAAAATCGCGTCAGCCCTTGCGCCGTTTGCTCGGCGTTTGGGTTAGGGCTGCCTCAGTGCTCGTAACACTTTCGCAGCCCGCTTTATGGAAATTATAGTAACATAACGTTACTATTATAACATAGTAAATAGAGATCTTCATGCCAAGGAGTCATGGTCCCTTTTGACCACTCTCTTCCTTGTATCTAGGGCAAGAAGCGAAGCAAAAGTAGCGGGGTAGGCGTCTACGTTCAGGCGACTATCTGGCAATCTGATTAAGGGTCCTTTCGATGCTTGCGAGTTGTGCCTGCATTCCCCCTAGCTGATTATCAGGAATTTCCAACCGTTTAGGAAGGTTCAGCGACGCATTTGGTTCGATAAAAAAGCTTGTTTTACCAGTGGGGCTATTCCCGATTGTACGAATGATGTTGGAAAGGCTGTCCACGTTAGACTTAAGGCCGCTAAGCTCTGAAATTGCGGAGAGAGCTGAGTCTTTGTTCACCTTGTTCGCAGCAGAGGCTTCTGCACCACGGACCGCGATTTGGACTCCAAACGCGGCTCCAATAACGGCTGCTATATAGGAGAGCAAAGCCAGGACGTCACCGGCAGTCGTAAAAAGTGAGCGGAAAGTGAAGGCGGCAAGTAAAGCTATCGGAAGAATCCCCAGCAATGCTAGAACGACATGCCAGGGCCCAACGCTGGTTGCGGACTTCTGGGTTTCTTTTCCGGATGGATCAGCTGGATTGACTGCGGGACTCATGTTATCCTCCTTCTGTAACCGCCAAAGAGTCTGTATCTTTAGATCTCCTTGGCGCAATGCGTCTCCCTCGTATGATGAAGATGATGAAGAGTGGGCCAGAACTGTCTCAGATATCCCCTGGGAATTACCCCACTGATTGGTGGCAGGATGAATTATAGACGACGCAGAAATAAAATCAATCTATTGAGATTGTACTGCTTGCGAAGGGCGTAATCAAGCCCACGCGTTCTCTGTTTGTATAACACAGGCGGTTGGTGAGTTTTGATTTCCCACTGATGTCCTTTTTTTATGGTTATATGCAGTGGTCTTGTCTCACTTTACTGTCCAAATTGGCTTTCACTATAGCGCTTTTCTATCACCATTTCTAAAAAACCCACGTTTATGTTACTGTGCCTCTTTTTTGTCTTGGCCCCCTGCGTTGATCCTCGGTTCTGTAGGCAAGCAATGAGGCACGGCTAATCATCCAATCCCGTCCCCATTTTTTCGATTCGACCTTATTAGATCTAACCAGTCGTCGGATATATTGAATGTTATATCCAGTTAAACGGGCCGCCTCGGTCGTGGTCAACCAGTCATTAAGGTTTTCCATATATCATATTCCATCAGAATTATACCCGTTGGGATAGGCAACCATGATCTTCTTTATTGTTTCAATGGATGGTTGAGTGCGCTTATATTTGATGTTCTTCGCTGTTCCACGCGAGCAGCCAACGATGTTCATTAGCTCTTTAGTGGATACATCAACTAACCGCGGCTTCACCATCTGCCATTGTTCTAATAAGCGTGTTCGGTTATCCATGAAGGCGCGCAATTCAGCTTCACCTTGCGCAGTGCCAATCTCTGTAGGGTAATGCTTTTGAAGATATTTTACGAGCTTGCCCATGAGACGTGATTGGGTTGAGTCATTCTTCAAAGCAAAGAGACTATCGCCACCTTTGATCCTATCTACCTCGCGTCGGCTGATATCCAAGCGCCTCATCTCAGCCTTGGACAGAAGGCGCATGGCTTCGATTATGAGCTCGGAGGCCGGATCACGCTCCGGCCGGATCACGAAGCGATAGACCTCGGCCTCTTCCTCGGTTACAATGCCGTTCTCGATTTCCTCCTGTAGGACGCTTTCCTTGCCGGTGAAGAGCAACTCGGAGATCGCCACCCGCGGGTGAGTCAAACGCCCTTGCGTGTTATGTCTAATTTCCTGTCCGGTCTGATCTACCGCCGTGCTTTCACGCTGATCCCGGAAATAGTCCATCAACTCAGCAAAAGTCTTGGGCGTAATCACGTGCTGATTGATCTTCTTGGCCTGATAATACTCCTCTTGTCGTTCGATCTCATCAACCGCCTGTAGGACATGAACGGGCAAATCGCTGCTCTTGGCTACCCAGAGCCGCGGGGGTGTTTGGCCATTGCCCCGGAGGGGGGCTATCACCACGGGAAGTTTTTCCTCTCTTAGTGTAACAGCGCTCTGAGCCAGCATCCCCATGAAGTTAAACGGCTTGATGCCCGAAAGATATTTGTCCAGTCGCTTATTGCCGGTCTCGATTTGGGCTTTAGCGCGCACCTTATTGAAGCTCTTCCAGATCTCAGGCTGGCTGATGTCGATCTTAAGTTCTACCCATTGATTCGCCCAAGGCGGGTCGAACCGGCGGCGCGTGACGATGTGCTTCCAAAATTCATCGATCCAATCTTCAATTGCATGACCCGTGGCGTCCCGTGGTGGCTCGACCATTCCCAGAGTGTGATAACTGGGCTTGACGATATGATCTGGCGGGACGAAGAGGGCGTAACGCTTGGCAGCGATGACGTAGGCGTGAAGGTTGACGCGTGGTTTGGTTGGGTCCTTGTCCTCAAAGTTCTCCCGTTCGAGTTTAATAAGCGTCGCTCCGGAACGGCATGGGTTGAGGTTTTTATTGAATTGATCCAGAACTTCATCCACCTGTCCCCACGTTATGGAAGGAATTTCACAACGCCTTTTTCGGTCCTCGCGATAGGTAATCGTTCCGCCGTTTTGGGATGAAACGATTGCCAGGCTGTCCGTGTCGCAGAAAGCCGAAACGCCGCCGTGCTTTTGGATCTCGCTTTCAAGCAAGCCGAGCATAAGGCGACCCCCGGCGGTGATGAAGGCAGCCAAGGGCGGGAAATAGTAGCGTCCTGGCTTTTCGCCATGTGGGATAATAGCTCTACGTTGCTCGGTGCTATATGCTGTGACAGGCCTCTCCCCGTCTTCGATATCTATCTCAGGCCAAATGCCGTAGCTCGCGGAATTGGCGATGACCTTTAAGGCTTCAGCAAGTTTTGGATCGTCCTTTCCAAGCCTATCGCGTGCCTCGACTAAGGCGCGGAAGAAGTCTTCCTGGTTCGGGTCAATTTCCCTGGCACCTCGAATGGAAATCGGCTTGAGCGGCCGACTCCCCTCCGAGCTAAATTTCAAAGCCAGCAGGATATGCGGCGATCTACCAGTCTTGATCTGCGAGAGCAGGCAATCGGACAGCGTATACCACATCGGCAGGGCCGAGGATACAGGAACCATCGCTGTGCGATGCTGGAACTTACTATCTTGCGATTTACGCCAGCGGTAATCGGCGCGCACTGGCAGCAGGTCATCCTGTGGCAGGATCAGGCACAGGATGGGAAGTCTCTTCCATGTTTCCTGCTGGAACAGGCTCTCCGGTTTGAAACTTGCTAGAAAATCTTTGGTCTCCTGTGTAACCTCAATCACCTTCACCTTCTCGGCTTTCAAGAGGTCCCACAGCCCTTGAAGGATGAAGACCGCTGGATACATGCTGTGGAAGTCTACATAGGTTACTGGAAGCACGATTTTGACGATCTGCGCCTCGGCCCGCCCGGAGTAATAGGCCGACATACCAAAGCCAAAAATCTCGTCCTGGGAGAAAGGTAACCCATCTGCAACGATCATGAACGGTGGGGCATGAATGCCCATTGCATTTAAGTAAGCCTTGCCTAAAGACGCGCCAGAGTAGATATGATCCGGGGTCACGTCGAGCTGGTGTTTCTTGAATTCTTGCATCTCGGCGTGGTAAAGGGCCAGCGTGACCCCAGCATCGTTCATTGCATATTCGAGATAGGCTTCGGTGAGCTGCCCACCGTGTTCATCGTGGCTTTCGTTTTTTAATACACGCGCCCCAAACAGTTCGCCGAATGATCTAAGACTGCCATTCTTCTCACCGCTCAGCGCACAGCCCAATGTGCGTAGGTCGAGAAAGTGACCTGGGTAGAAATCGCCTTTCTCTTTCCACCCATCGAAAAAGCCACTGCGGAACATGGCCGCCCTGGAGTTGATTGGTTTGATGCACACTGACGGACGCCAGGCACGCTCGCGCCACTGGCCTGGATCCTTTTTCTTCTCATATTCGTATAAGTTGAACTTCCAGCCGCCAGCAAAAAAATTTTTGGCATTGGCGATCACTGCGACTTTTCCATCTTCTTGCCGTACCAGCTGAAATTTGGGTTTTTGGTTGCAGACTGTGCAGTAACAACTCAACGAGCCATCTTCCTCCCGCTCCAATTGGAACTTTCGCCTTTGGTGACAGGTCCGGCACCTGAAGAAAACGCTGCCATCCTTTCTCGGTTTTTGCGGGCGCGGCGATGTGATAACGCTGGAGCGCGTGGCGATACGCGCCAGGTCAAATGGCAGGTTGAATCCAATCACTGCTCCGCATGCTTTGTAACCGTACACGAAGAAGATCTTATTGAGCCATTCGCGGCGCGTCATATAAGTAAGGTTGTGAGACTTGCAGTAACTTTCGATTAGCTCCCGCTCGCTTTCATTCAGACTCTCACCAGTGAAGAAGCCTGCATCCAACCGCACGACTTCCCGAATAAGTGGATGGAAGAATTCTACGATGTACGTCCCGAAGCGCAGGTTTCCGAACTCATCGGTACCCGTCTCAGTGTCGAATACCAGACATAGGCTAGGCCAGATATCGACCTTTTCTCCTTGACCCTCGCGGCGCATTACCTCCGCCTGGATACTCTCTTGTTGGGATTCGACAAGGTGGGCACGCACGACGGCCGGGAGACGCCTAACCGGGCCAGCCGCCCAAGTATTCGATTGTGACTGGGTTTCACCTTCTAATTCGTCTGATTCAGAATTGTTTTGCATAATATATCTCCTTAGTGCGAGCAAGCACCTTTGACAAATTGAGACGATCGAGATTCATCAAAATAAGACCAACGAGCTGGATCAAAACCAGAACGGGGATAGATTGAACAAGGTCGGGCTTTTCATGCAGGTATTCCAGCACTGCCCATAACTCAGCCAAAGCCGCTAGCAGTTCCAGGCACTGGCTTTCGAGAAAATCTCGCGATCCCGAATCATCGAAAGACGGTGCTCGGTGATCAGCTTGTAAGTCTGACAGCAGGCGATGTGCGTTCGGTGAAACCGGGACAACAAGTTCCTTGTCCTGCCGCCTGGCCCGGAAATGCCAACCTAAAAGATGATGTTCTTCTTCATGATGGTGGCCTACGGTACAGTTGGCGCAGAGGCCATCCTCCAGGATCAGGAGCGGGTCGCTCTGACCACAGGAAGTGCAGACCTTGCCGCGATTCTGATAGGAACGACGGCTGGCGCGCACCGAAAAGCTGTCCTGGAGTTCCCGTACGCGTTTGCTACTTTTTGACGTTGACATAAAAAGCCTCCAGATCTATCCTGCCGTCATCGTAGAGTTGTCTCAAAATTGTTTTATCGGTAATAAATGGATATATCCTGCCATTGGCATCTTTGAAGGTCTTACCCTCGAATCGCTCTGCGCCCAACTTGGAATTGGGTAATCCGTGAAGGACACCCTTGACATAGTTCAGGTAACTGGCATACTGTTGGCGCGTCTCTCCATTGGAGATGCGCACTCTCTCCTTGCCATTGGCCTTTATGATCCACACTGTTTCCCCAGCTTTCCGTTGCTGCGAGTAACTTTTATACCCGGCTGCTCTTGCACGTGCGTTTCGGCGAGCATATTCGGCTGCGTAATTACGTTTATGTGGCATGGTTACCTCCGCCGTCGAATCTAATATATCTATTGTCATTAAACTAGCTGCAATATTTATCCAAAATAAGAAACAGCTCAGGTTTGCCCTATAATATGAGAAACAATCCCGACGGCGAATCAGTGCTGATCCTAGAGTATCCTGTGATATTAATGCTGAGAGATTGAACTATGAAAACTCGGGAAACTCGCTCTCCTTCGCTTGGAGAATTCATTGATGACCTTGAGGCTGCCGCCCCCGAGCCTCTCATCACGTTAAATGGCATTCTCAAAGAGGCTAACTGTCTAGGATATGGGAAGATATCTCGGCTCAGATCCACTTTCATTGGGTATCAGAAAATTGGTTTGTTGGGTAACTATGTTGAGAAGGAGCCGCGGCAAGGCGGCGCGGGACTGTGGCATCCCAGCCAAGGCTATTTATTCAATTTGTACTTGCGGCTCAGAAAAGAACAAAAAGGGGACACCAATTCAATGGCCAACATCCCCGTTGGGTTTTGGCTGCTAGAATTAGCACTGGGAAAATGGATTCCGATTTCCATCGAGCAAACACAAAAAGCCTTTGAATATGCTACAAAAGATCTCGCGAAGCGATGGATAGGCCACGTTTCCCCGGTCGAGCAATCTAAAACGAGCAGCAAGATCCGCCGGTCAATCCAAGAAACAAACCGCGCTTTCGCATCAAGGGGTCGCAAGGTAAAGACACATAACGACCGCGAAGTCTTCGAGAGATTTTCTCAACTAGATTTCAAGCAGGCACAGCCAGGTGTTTCTTTACACGAATTTCTGACAAGCGGTCTTGCTTTTAAGGAGACGAAACCGGAGTATCAAGATATGCTGAAACAGGCCGCTTATCACGAGGTGCAAAATAGGCTCATCGCGCTGAAATATCGAGAAGAACTCCTCCTACCTGACACACGGCCCTTTTGGTATTGGGCTAGGCAACACTGGTTGGATGCTATGGAGTGGGGATCGCAAAGGCAGTTACAATATAAAAGCATCACCTCCATTGAGATGATGCCGGAATCGGTAAATACAATTCTTGAAAAATCAATTATCTACTTATTGGGCCAGTTTGGATGGGGAATTAAGCAAATTCAAACAGGCAGATCGATTCCTGGAGTGCCCCCGAAGTATTTTCAATAACAGCCAATTCGTTTATATCAACTCAACTTCCTCACTTCTCTAAAAAGTATCGTAATATTCTAGGCTATAATAAAAGGAGAGCTTGCTAGTCATTTAAGTGAGGATTGAGAATCGCTACAGCGAAATGCTCGAATTGCATTTTTTCGGACATTTCAACTAAAACTATACGTTGAAGACTACAGCCGCGCCTACAAAGAATCGGCGTAGCCGCTGTCCGCTGCAGCCGGTGTTGGGCCGGTTGGCGCATTAGACAGGAATTGCAAGGATGTACAATTTACCCTTTTGCAAGACCATAATACTTCTGTATGCTGGATCGACTTCGCCTTTGTGGAAGATTACGGCAGCACCGACTGCGGCGCGATATTCATCCACCATGTGGGAAAGTTGGCTCGTGATATCAGCTACAAAGTAACTTATGTTTTGCCCTCTTGAGAATTTTGCCTCTATTACGACTGTGTAAGGGCCAAATTTTAAAACTACATCAGGACGGAAATTTGACCTAGACAAAACCTCTTCTGAAAGAACATCTACCGCCTTACTCTTGCTGAAATATTTAACGATTAGATCAACTGCTTCCCGTTCGTTATTTATGGTAAGAGAAGGTTGTCTCTCGAAGAACCGTCTCAAGCCAAGGAGGGCGACTTGGATTTCGACGCTTGAGCCGAGAAAAGCAAGCCACTTATAAACTGTATCAATTACGAACCTCGCTCTTTCACGAGATACCCTAGCACCTGCATGGACAACCCTATGCCTAATGGAGCGCGCTACCTGATAATCTTGCCAAAGAGAACCACGAATATCGATTGGACGACCAAGTGCAACAGGAACGAGAATGGAGAGGCGGGAGTCGAAATCCATTCGAGTCTTTGTTTCAAGCCAGCGCACGAGTAGAGGATCGAGTTTTCCATCAAGAGATGAAAAAACCTTTTTGGAAACGAATGTCTCAAGGGCGGCCATTGCCTCGAGCACTGCAGCGCGCATGGCATTTATGTCCGAAGATGAGTAATGTCGTTCAGCGTTTGCCAGCAGCTCTTCTGGAGTATCGATATCTGCTGAAGGTGGAGTTCTTAGATTAGACATGGAGAACCTTCACAGTAAGCGTTTGTATGAGAGGTCCAACGGTTTGGCTCACCTGCCGCTGGGATGGGCGAGACGCGACATATGAAAATCACTTTTTCTTGTAAATAGCCGCCGCGGGCACCCGCCGAAGGCGGTCACGTGGAGCCGATGTTAGGCTTGTTTGTGTTTTACAGAGAGCCTATGTCAATATTCGAAGAATAAGAGCAGCCCATTTGAGTGAATCAAATACAAGCGGTTTGAGAATGGGTTTGCTTCCATGCACATCACCCATATTTGATCTGAGCGTTTGCATAACATAGGATGCTTGATTAAGAGATTTGACTAGATTTTCTTTAAATGGCTTAATTTCTGTTACATCCCAACCTAATGCCTGTAAATCTGTATCAAGATGAATAAGTACACCATGAGATTTGATGCTATTTGAAACTCGTTCTTGGAAGGATGCCGCGCCGGGGTCGCCCAGATTATTTTGGCGATATATTTTACTGGTTGCAGCGTCAACGGCGCCGCAAGCAGATGAAATAGCACCGCTTAGGTCGCCATCCCGAAGCCGCTGAGTTGCTTTAACTAGGTCAAGACGAGATTCCTCGGGCAACTCTGGAAGATCGGATGGATCAAAAATTTCTATTGGAATTATTTTACCGTCTCGTATGCTCCATCCTAACCGCGATAAGTAGTCTTTCAATAAGTCGACTACGTTTGGTTGGCGACGAATAATTTCCTCAGTTACAATTGAAATGAATTGTCTTTTCTTGTCTTCCGAGAGAGCACCTAACGTACTATCAAGTACAGCCATCAATTGGCCTTTCGAGCTTTTTGGTTGTTGAAGGTGTGCTAGACCAACCAAATCTATTCCCGCTAATCCTACAATCTCCTTAATATTGCTAAATGAGAAACTGTTTTCTAGGACTGCTCTAAGTGGACTCCAAGCTGTATTAATCTCGCTCGATCGCATTACAACTGATGTCTTTGTGATTTGGCGATCAATAAATACCAACGCACCTTTCAAGGCACCGAGAATATTCTGTACGGAAGTTGTAAGAAGATATTTGGCATTATCGTCAGATTCTATCCCGTCAATTAAACGCTTACCAGCTGGCCCTATCTCTTCAAGCGCGGCAATTGTCTGAAATCGCCAAGATAAGAATTCTGCTTGATGATCGCCATTGTATCCATCGAACATATTTCCACCGAGAGGTAGAAGCCGTTGACCTTCTGTGATTAAAGAGAGAATGTTTTCTCGATCATTCATATGTTCTGCCTCCGAAATATAAATGCGATAAGTAGTAGGGGCCTATCGGGTCGCTCACCAGCGCGGAGCCGCAGGCGGAGCGTCCGGTGGAGCCGGTGTTAGCCGCCCCTTTTATTGATTTCCAATTCTGTCTGAAGGGTACTTATTTGTTTCGCAGTTTTATCCAGCTCTCCTTGTAACGAAGCCCTTTCTTTTTCAAGAGCGTCTTTTTGTGCGCTAAGATTAGATATAAAATCATCGAAAGCAGAAAGACTGTTTATTGCTACTTCATACCGTTGGCTTACTTGGCTCAGATAACCAATTGCTTCTTCAATTCCTTCTGCTTGTTTGACGCGCTCGGCTGGAATCAACCACTTACCTTGCTGATGGTACAGGTAATTGGTGACTTCATCATATTCTCGCCATGTATTAACAAATTGGATTTCTGTAGCCAACTCCCCTAACAATTTCATAATTTTCTCCTCTTCATCATCGGGAGAGCATATGACTGCTATAGAATCTAGGGGAAAAGAAAGACCCGCTGGATTTGGGTAACGCCATTCGCGCTCCCACATAAAACCTTGTTCAGGTCTATCTTCAAGCAAGGGGAACAAAAAAGGATAAAGATTTGTGAGGATTGTGCGAGCGTGAGCTTCGATTTGGGCATCGTTTGATATGGGGATGTTTCCTTCAACTACCAATTTATAAAGGTGAATAAAGGATCCCCTTATAGCTTCGTCAATGTAGACAACAGGTCTTACGCCTAATTGAATCAGAGCTCCCTTTTTAAATCCAATTCCGAATCGTTGGTCGTCCTGCCATCTTCTAAAGCTTCTATATCTAAAAAAATCAAGAGCAAAAGTTGGTGATTCACTAAAACAAACAACAGAGGCATTAAATATCCCCTGATCATATTCTGGAATACTGGCACTTAAATACCCATAATTGGGTGGTAGAGGAGTTGGTGATCCATCTCCCTTGAGAATATGCTCTATGGATATTTTGCCTGTCATATGCACCAAGAAAGGTGACATATCAGGTTTTTCAACTGGAGTCAACTCGAATGTAGGAGTATCAATTTGATAATCTTTCCAATATGCGCCACTGCTAGGTGGAGGTAAAGACATTAAGATTCTCCTTTATTGGAATACATCGTGGATACATTAGAGCGGCTAACTATTGCATAAGAGGACAGGTTTCCGTGTAATTACAGCTAGAATGCAAATAATCCTCTTTTCGTGTACTCGCGTTATTAGGAGGAATAATTTTCCTCATATCATGCATATTCAGTGTATTAGGAGGGATGTTTTCTGTATAATATTCATCCCCATCCATCGAACACTGGGCTTGAAAACAATATACGATATATACTTTTGAAAAGCAAGGGGATAAAGAGGCTTCTAATATTTAATCAACTAAATTATATGCCCCCTCAAACCAGTGGAATGTCGTTTTTGAATGTTCTGATCATCAATGGAATATTTATGTGGTCAACGCTGTGCATACATCCGGCGCCACCAACAGCCCTACCCCGAGCTGGATTTGTCCGTTTCCCTTCAAAATGCTATACTTTAGTGGAGTGCTTGATCTAAAGAGACCCTTTCCACAAAAGCAAGCATGATTCCGAGGCCCCATGTCCGCACCTGACTCTATCCAGCAGCTCGTCCAACGCTTCGATGAACACCGCCTCTCCTACCTCTCCGGCAAATACAACGAGGCCCAGTTGCGCCAGGAATTCCTCAACCCCCTCTTCGAGGCCCTGGGCTGGGACGTCTTCAACAAGCAGGGCTACGCCGAACCTTACAAGGACGTGATCCATGAGGCCTCCCTGGAGGTGGAAGGGGCGGCCAAGGCTCCTGACTATGCTTTCCGGGTGGGGGGCACGCGCAAGTTCTTCGTCGAAGCCAAGAAGCCCGCCGTAAATATCCAGTACGATATTGTCCCCGCTTTTCAATTGCGTCGTTATGCCTGGTCTGCCAGGCTGCCCCTCAGCATCCTCACCGACTTCGAGGAATTTGCGGTCTATGAAAGCCGCAGCAAGCCCGACAAAAGTGACAGCGCCGCCACCGGACGGGTGCTGCTCCTGAATTACAAAGATTACGTGTCCAAATGGGACGAGCTGGCTGCCATCTTTTCGCGCGACGCCGTCCTCAAGGGTTCCTTCGACAAGTACGCCCAGGGCCTCAAAGGCAAGCAGGGCACTACCGAGGTGGATGACGCCTTCCTGCAGGAGATCGAATGCTGGCGTGACCTGCTGGCGCGCAACCTCGCCCTGCGCAACCCGGACCTGCAGGTGCGCGAACTGAATTACGCCGTGCAGATGACCATTGACCGCATC
>Ga0187878_1001839_pt1 | contig 19836 bp, 30 predicted proteins | sample June2016WEW_17_1_FD_132979 | JGI IMG/M metagenome (GOLD analysis project Ga0187878, IMG submission 132979) | Peatland microbial communities from SPRUCE experiment site at the Marcell Experimental Forest, Minnesota, USA - June2016WEW_17_150 | ecosystem: Environmental > Terrestrial > Soil >...
CCCCCGGCGGCGTGTCCGGCAATTTCGGCGTGGTCCCGGCGGGCACCGACTACCCCCTCATGGCCGGCCTGATGCAGTGCTTCGCCAACGTGGCCTACTGCATGTGGGGCTACCACGCTACGGGGCACGACATCACCACCTACGTGCACCTAAAAATTGCCCTGGTGGCCACGGAGACATAGGGATTTCCAATGCCTGGCAAGCCGGGACGAGCCTCGCTCAAGCAAGCCCTGAACGGCCTGGATGACCAGAAGGCCGACCGCCTGGGCACGATTCCGGGCCTGATGGGCGCGACCATCCTCGGCCAGCAGCGCGTGGACGTGCCTGGCCGGGACGGGTTCGTGTACGTGCGCCTGCGCGGGAACCTGTCGGAGATTATCCAGGCCTACAACGGGGTCGTCTCCCTGATTTATGACCTGCCGATCCTGGTGGCGCGCGATGACGTGGACAAGACGCGCTACCGGGTGACGGGACGGGACCTGGGCAAGTTCCAAACCTGGGGAACGAGCAACTACGTTCCGCCGCACCACGGCCAGCACGAGTTTGACCCGGACCACAACGGCGGCGGGGACGTGGTCTGGGTTTATTCCCGGCAGATGATGCCGCTGATGGTTCAGCCCTCGGGCAGCGTCGGCGCGGGCAATGTGGTTGTCAGCGCCTACCCCTACTTTTTCAACGGCAACTGGATCATGGCGGGGCCGACGGGCACGGCGGACATCCTTGCCTACAAGCCGACCACCGGGCTGGGCCGGATGGTCCTGGTCGCGCTTGACGTGACCACCGGCAACCCGGTGCTCGTGCCCGGCAACCCAACCATGGACCCAAACCTGACGGGGACCGCGGACGTTCTCGCCTGGTTGCCGCCGGTCGGCCTGACGGGCAGCTACCTGCCCATCGCGGGCGTGCGCCTCCTTTCCGGCACGGCCACCATCCTCTGGGAGAACCTCTACGATTTGCGCCCGTGGCTGACCACTTTTCCAACTGGAAGCGCAGGCGGCGGGGGAGGTGGCGGCCACGTCATAGAGGACGAGGGCACGCCGCTGGCCCAGCGGAGCAAGCTCAATTTCGAGGGGCCGGTGGTCTGGGCCGTGGACGCTGGGCCCGGGGCCGACCGCACGGACATTATCATTTCGGGCTCGTACACCCCGGTCCCGCCCGGCGATGTGCTCTACGCAGACCCAACGGGCTACCCTGCTGGCGACGCCAGACTGCAGTGGGACGCAGCCAACGACCGGCTGATGGTTGGGTACGGAACGCCCCCGCCTGGCATCAGCACCAGCGGGTTCGAGTGGATTATCAATCCGGCCAACGCCGCTGGCATGTGCCTGGTCGGCGTCGGAGCGCCCGCTTACGGATACATCTCCGGGTTCGGAGCGCGGGGAACCTGGACGGCTCCGAGCGCGCAGCTTGCCGGGGATGTGCTCATGCGCATCAACGCGGGCGGCTTCGGCGGGACGGGCACGTGGTCGGGGAGCAAGGCCCGGATGGAGATGAAGGCCCAGCACGATTGGTCCGACACCCAGCAGGGCAGCTACCTCGACGTGATGCTGACCGCCTCGGGAACCTCGACCACCCGCGTGGTCGCAACCATCGGGGAAGGCGGCGATCTGCTTATCTCCGGCTCGGCGCAGGTCCAGGGATTTCAGATGCCCGCCGCCGGTCTTGTCCAGGGTCAGCTACTCGTGACGGACCCGAATGGCGTGGCCGCCTGGGGCGCGCCGGTCGTCTTCAGCGCGGTCGAGCCGAGCCCTGCGTTTGCAGGAATGATCTGGGTGGAACCATGAGATTTCATTTGCTGGGCCTTGCCCACACGAAGACCAACGCGGACTTTTCCTGCTGCGCGTACACGCAGAAGGTGGCGAAACTGGCCAGGATGCTGCCCCAAATCGGCGAGACCATCCACTACGGGGCGGAGGGTTCTGTCGTGCCCTGCGAGCATGTGACCGTCATCTCGGACGAGGAGCAGGAGGGCGTGTACGGGCGCTGGGACTGGCGGGCCGACTACAACCACTCCGCGGTCGAGGACCTCGCCAACGCGATTTTCAAGGACCGGGCCGAGGCGGCGATCCGCGAGCGGGTGCAGCCAGGCGACTTCCTGCTCGTCACCTTTGGCAACTACCAGCGGGCGCTCGCGGACGCCCTGGCGGTTCCCCTGACCGTCGAGAGTGGCATCGGGTACGAGGGGCTGTTCGCCCGCTTCCGCGTTTTCGAGAGCTATGCCTGGATGCACTATATGTACGGCAGGATGGACGTGGCCGACGGTTGCTGGTACGACGCCGTGATCCCGAACTACTTTGACCCGGCGGATTTTCAATTCCAGCCCAAGGCAGCGGACCGGCCCGAGGCCTACCTGCTCTACGTGGGCAGGTTGATCGAACGCAAGGGCATCGCCGTGGCCATGCAGGTTGCGGCGGCGGCAGGGATGAGGTTGGTCGTAGCCGGGCCGGGCGACCCGGCGCTGCTAGGGATTTCCACTCACCCGTCCGTCCGCTTCGTCGGGCCGGTGCAGCCTACCCAGCGCAGCGTCCTCATGGGCGCGGCAACGGCCCTCCTGGCACCGACGACATACATCGAGCCCTTCGGCGGCGTGGCGGTCGAGGCGCAGATGTGCGGCACGCCCGTGATTACCACTGACTGGGGCGCGTTCACGGAGACTGTCGAGCATGGCGTCACGGGATTTCGCTGCCGGACTTTCGACGATTTCCTTTTCGCCGTAAGGACAGCGCCGAGACTGGACCGCAGGGCGATCCGCGAGCGGGCTGTCCGGCTCTACTCCCTCGAGCGGGCGACCCAGATGTACCGCGAGTATTTTTCCAAGCTGGCCGACATGGCCCGAGAAGGCTGGTACGCCGAGCACCCGGAGCGCACCAACCTTGATTGGCTGAGGGCGACATGACCGGCGTCAAGGTCCGCGACCCGAGCAACTCCTACTGGATCGACATATTTTCAAGCACCGGAACCGTCGGGGCGACCGGACCTACCGGGCCTACGGGCAGTGTCGGACCAGCGGGGGCCCCTGGTGGGCCCACGGGCAGCGTCGGGCCCACTGGGCCAGTGGGACCATCGGGGCCAACAGGGAGCGTCGGGCCAACCGGGCCTACCGGGGCCGACGGGGCCACGGGCCCCACGGGCACCGTCGGAGCCGCAGGTCCCACGGGTCCTTCGGGAAGCGTCGGGCCTACTGGGCCGCAGGGACCCCAGGGAATAGACGGGGTCATCGGCGCGACGGGCCCGACCGGAAGCGTTGGGTCCGTCGGACCGACGGGACCACTGGGCAATACCGGGCCGACAGGGCCAACTGGAAGCGTCGGGCCAACTGGCCCGCAGGGAGACGAAGGCCTAACGGGGCCCACGGGGCCAACCGGAAGCGTTGGGCCGACGGGTCCTCAAGGCCCACAGGGCGACGAGGGACTTACAGGACCGACCGGGCCGACCGGCACCGTTGGCCCAAGCGGGCCTCAGGGGCCGCAGGGCGACCCGGGCACGCCTGGGGTTGATGGCCTTACAGGACCTACTGGGCCAACAGGGAGCGTCGGACCATCCGGGCCGCAAGGCGATCCGGGAACACCGGGAGTTGACGGCGTCACGGGACCGACCGGCCCAACAGGTAGCGTTGGACCATCCGGCCCTCAGGGCGATCCAGGCACACCGGGAGTTGACGGCCTCACGGGGCCGACCGGCCCCACGGGCAGCGTCGGGCCAACCGGCCCAACGGGCCCAACTGGGCCGACGGGGAGTGTTGGGCCAAGTGGGCCTCAGGGGCCGCAGGGCGACCCAGGTGCGCCAGGAGTTGACGGACTCACGGGGCCGACCGGCCCTACGGGCACTGTCGGCCCGTCCGGGCCTCAGGGCCCCCAAGGCGACCCAGGCGCACCGGGCGTCGATGGTCTCACAGGGCCGACGGGTCCAACTGGAAGTGTCGGACCATCCGGCCCACAAGGGAATCCCGGCACGCCAGGAGTGGACGGCCTGACGGGCCCAACGGGGCCAACCGGAAGCGTAGGACCAAGCGGCCCACAGGGCGATCCGGGCACGCCAGGAATCGATGGCCTTACGGGGCCGACGGGCCCAACTGGAAGCGTCGGACCAACCGGGCCAACTGGGCCAACCGGAAGTGTCGGACCGAGCGGCCCACAAGGGAATCCCGGCACGCCAGGAGTGGACGGCCTGACGGGTCCAACCGGGCCGACTGGAAGTGTCGGGCCAAGCGGACCCCAGGGCGATCCGGGCACACCAGGAATTGACGGCCCCACTGGGCCGACAGGGCCAACTGGAAGTGTCGGACCAACCGGGCCGACGGGGGCAACGGGGCCAACAGGTAGCGTCGGCCCAAGCGGACCGCAGGGCAACCAGGGCGACCCCGGCGCTCCGGGCGGCCCGGGGGCCACAGGGCCGACAGGAACGGTTGGGCCAGCGGGGCCTCCGGGACCAACGGGGAGTGTCGGGTCGCAGGGTCCCACGGGGCCGACGGGAACGGTGGGCCCTCCGGGCGCAGCCGGGCCGACGACCATCCGCATTTTCAACGAGGTCCTAAACTCCCAGGTTCCGGGCACGGGCTCAACCGGGCCCTTCACAACCTCCCAAACTCCGCTCCCGGCCATGCTGGCCGTCTATTGGAACGGGGTCCGGCAGGACATGACGACGATCATTACCACCGGGAGCGTGCCCTCGCCCTTCTGGACGGCCTTCAAGGTCAAGAGCACCGACGAACTGACGGTCGATTACGACGTTACGGTCGGCACGGGCACGATGTTCCTTCAGGGCGTGACGGGGCCGCAGGGGCTAATCGGCCCGACGGGGACGACCCTGGTCCTCTCGGAGACAGGGACCGCAGTCGGCGCGGTCACGCAACTGGATTTCAGCGGGATGTGGGGCGTCCCGATTGTCACCGGGACCGTCGGCTTTGTACAATTTCCAATCCATCCCTTCCAGATCACTTTCACGATGGAGGGGAACCTGATTGCAGCCCCAGGCAGCATCCGCTTCTACAACCTGATGGGGACGGCCAAGCAGGTGGTCGGCGTTATGGCTGCGGTGGCCAACCCGCCCGCAAACCAGCCGATCCTCGTGGACATCCACCAGAACGGCACGACCATCTTTACCAACCAAGCCCATCGCCCGAGCATCGGCACGGGCACGAACACGGCTTGGGCCTCGGGGATCGACGTGCCAACTTGGCCGACCGGCACATACCTGACCATGGACGTAGACCAAATCGGCTCCGGTACCGTCGGAGGAAACCTGTCCGTTTTCGTGGTCTACCAATGAGACTGCCATGACCAGGATTTTCACTGAAGGGTTCGAGATGGGGGACCAGGACTTCTGGACCCAGCCGAGCGACGGCGGGCAGATCAACGGCGATAGTGTCACCGGCCCCCGCTCTGGCAACTATTGCTGGACCGTGAACGGTACCCGGGACACCTACAAGATGATTGACGCGCCGCTCAGCGAGTTTTACCTGCGCTTTGCATGGCAGGGCGTGCCCGGCAACAACGCCCTCGTGCCTAACGTCTTCTGGTTCCGCGATGGCCTGACGGTCATCGCCGGTCTCGGGATAGTCCAACTTTACGGGGCTGGCAACCTTGGCCTCTGGGTGGCTGGCAACCGCGTTGCTCTCGGTTCGCGGGCCTTGTGGGCCTCGACCTGGTACCTCGTGGAGGCGCACGTGAAGCTCGCGTCCGCAGGCGGCGGAGGGATCATCGAGAGCCGGATCGACGGGATCGCAGACGCCTCCTGGGCGGGGGCGACCAACGTCTCGGGCTCGGCGGTTTCCAACTTCTACTTTTCCAACAACTTCAACGGAGGGGCCCTCTGCCTGGACGACCTGGCCTTGAACGACACGGGCGGGGGCCAGGACAACGGCTGGTGCGGGGATGGGCACGTGGTCTGTCTCATGCCGAACGCGGCGGGTGATGTCAGCCAACTGGGCGTCTTTCCCACCGGCACGGCCAACTACGCCGACGTGAAGGAGAGGCCCGCTGACGGCAACACGACCTATGTCTATTCGGGGGTCACGGGGACCTACGACCTGTACAACCTCGACGACGCCTACCCGACGATTGCCACGACGGGGTCCTCGATCCTGCGTGTCTGGCCGGAGCTAAGAGGCGAAAAGTTGGCCGCCGCCGCCATCGAGGTCCTCCCGGTGCTCAAGACCGGCGGCCTCGAGTTCCGCGACGCTTCTGCCCTGGGCCTGTTCACGAGCTACGCCCTGCAAATCCAGGGGGCCGTGCGGACGGTGAACCCGAACGGCGGCGCGCCGTGGAGCATCGCCGACCTCAATTCCATTCAGGTCGGACCCGAGGTGGTGCCATGAGCAGGCTTTTCACGGAGGGATTCGAGTTCGGGGACAACCTATTCTGGACCAATGGCGGCGGGGATGCGCCCACCATCTATGGCACGGGCAGCAACGGGGGCGTCCCGGGCCCGCGCAGCGGGTACTTCTACTTCCGAGAAAACGGGGTACGCACCAACAACCCCTACAAGGCCGTCGCCACTCCGGTCAGTGAGTTCTACGCCCGGTTCGGCTTCGCCTGCGCCAACAACTCCCAGCCCTACTTCTTCCGGTGGTCCAATTCCGGCGGCGTGACCCTCGGGACCCTGACCGTGAACGGGAGTGGCCAATGGAGCCTCGCCATCGCGGGCGGCGGAACCGTCGCCACGGGGGTCCTGATGATGGCGGTAAACACCTGGTACCTGATCGAGGTCCACGTGAAACTGGCCGCCGTGGGGGGCGTCGTCGAGGTCCGCATCGAGGGCAACTCAATCGACGACATCAACTACTCCGGCAACACCGCCGTCTCGGGGACCTCAGCCTCGAACTTCCTCTGGGCCTCAAACACGAACAACGGCGACGGCATGTACCTGGACGACCTGGCCGTGAACGACACCAACGGGGCCCAGGACAACGCCTGGTGTGGCGATGGTCACGTGGTCTGCCTCATGCCGAACGCCGCGGGGGATGTCACGCAGATGAGCGCGTACCCAACCGGGACCGCCAATTTCAGCGACCTAAAAGAAAGGGGGTCCGACGGAGACACGAGCTACGTTTGGACGGGCGTGACGGGAACCTACGACCTCTACAACCTAGACAACACGGTCGGGCTGACGGGGTCCTCGATCCTGCGCGCCTGGCCGGAGATGCGAGCCCGGAAGACGGTCGCCAGCGTGATTGAGATTCTGCCGGTCCTGAAGACGGGCGGGCAGGAGTACCGCGACGCGACGCCAATCGGCCTGATGACGACCTACACCCTCTGCCTACAGGGCGTCGTACAGACGGTCAACCCACAGACCCTCGTCGCGTGGCTGTACAGCGACCTCGACGCGCTACAGGCGGGGGCCGAGGTAGTGCCGTGAGCAACACGCGGGTCACGTCCGTCTGGCTCGACGTAGAGTATATCGCCACGGCGGTGGCGCGGATTACCAACTACGCCCTGGCCGTGGAATACCTCGCGCCCCAGCAGGTGAACGTCTCCACCCTCGGGGTCCAGGTTGAGTACGTGCTGCCCTGGACGCTCCGCCTGTCCACTTTCGGGATCATGGTCGAGTATGCCGCCAAGGCGATTGAGACGCGCAAGCACGGTCCGGCGGCGCAGATGATGGTCTAGGCGGGATCACCAATGGCCAGGAAGTTCACGGAGGGTTTCGAGGGCGCGGACATCACCTTCTTCGACTCGTCGAGCGGACCGCCCACGGCGTCCGCCGCGCAGGCGCGGACGGGCCTGCGCTCGTGCGCAGTTGCGAGCACGAGCCAGTACGGGCGCAAGAACATCTCCGTGGCGCTCGGTGGCGCTCGGGGGAGCGAACTTTGGTTCCGCTTCGGGATGATGGCGACGGCCTGGGGGGCGACCGTCGTCTCCTGGGGCAACGGCTCGGCCACGCTTGGATCGCTCTACCTGAACAACCTGGCTGGGGTCGGGTACTTTGACCTGTACACTGGGCCGAAATATATGCGCTCCACGCCGAGCATCCTTGCTCTCAATAACTGGTACCTTTTCGAGTTTCACCTGTACATCGAGAACAGCGGTAGCGGGATTTTCACGCTGAAAGTGGACGGCGCGGTCGTGGCCAACTACAACCCAATCGACACGCACTACGGCGAGGGCGACTTCACCGTCACATGGATTCAGGTCCAGGGGCCAGCCACGACGTACTTTGACGATCTGGCCCTGAACGACAACTCTGGCGGGGCCGACAACGGCTGGTGCGGGTACGGCGGGATCGCCCGCCTCGCCCCGACAGGGCCGGGCGACCTGACACAGCTTTTTCCATTCCCCGCGACGGGCACGGCCAACTGGCCCTACGTCAAGGAGGTCCCGCAGGACGGCGACGCGACCTACATCTGGGGGACCGGCACGGCGCAGGAGGACCTCTATGCCGCCGGGAATGTGCCCTCCAACCAGGGAATCCTGCGCGTCTGGCCGGAGGGCCGGGCCAAGGCCCAGCAGGCTGGCAGCCAGTTCGCCCTGGTGCTGCGCACGAGCGGGACCGACCGGGTTGGACCAACACTGAGCCCGCCGACCGGGACCTATGCGACCCAGTTGCTTGGGGCCGCATACACGACGGAGCCATTCAGCGGCGGGGCCTGGACGACGGGCACCCTGCAGGCCGCGCAGGTAGGCGCGAAGCTGATATAGGAGCGAGACCATGCCAACCGAGATAGGACCCTTCGAGGGGAACATCAAGAGCAACGCTCCGGACGGCTACGTCATGGTCGTCTCTGGCAGCGCCTACGTGCCGATTTCTCAGTCGGGCCTCACCGGGACCCCGGGGTCAGCGGTCGTGGCGGGCGGGGCAAGCTGGGCCGCCCCCAACTACTTCGAGGCCCCCTGGCCGACGGGTTCCATGGCGAGCGGGCGCGACGACGACTTCGCCTCGGGCACGGCGCTGCAATCGGGTTTTAGCGTGTTCGCGTCCGGCACGAGCTACGACATCAACGGCTCTTGGCCGTCCTGGATTCACGTGCGTTGCACAGGGAGCACGGCGCTCGCGCAGTATTTCGAGCTACGGGCCAGCTACCCGTCGGGGACGGCAGACTTCTCTTGCACGATGAAATTCTCCTGGGGGTTCTCCAACAAATACGACATCGCCAGCCTCACTGCCTACGATTCCGGGAACCTGAACGGCGTCCAATTGCTTATCGAGTGGAACGCCCAGGTATTCCTCTACTTTGGCCACATCAACAACGGCACCCCAAACTACTGGGACCTCTCGAGCCAGGTATATCCCGGGGATCTTGCGGGCACCTTTTATCTGCATCTGGAGCGCCGAAATCTGGCCTGGTACGGCTACCTTAGTACCGACGGGCGGGCCTGGACGCTCTGCGGCAACGCGACCATCACCCAGGCCTGCACCCTGGATCACCTCTTCTTCGAGTTGTCGAACCAAAACACCCTCGTCCACGGCAACGAGGGCGGAATCGACTGGATTCGGATCAACGACTTCTACGTTGGAGGATATGCGGGCACATAGCCTGCCCCGGCCAAGCGCCGGGGTACCTCCAAACGTGCTTGCCCGGGCGTCCGCCCGCAGGTACGATTATCAAGGCAAAAAGGGCCAAAAAGGCCGTGGAGGTTGGGCTGTGAGCTACGATCAGGTGATGCCAATTTTCATCGTGGGGGTCAGCGGGGTGGCGCTGGCGGCCAATCTCTACTTGGCCGTGCGGGAGCGCGGGCGCTGGCAGCGATCCGTCCTCTATTGGCTCTCGGCCCTGACATCGCTGTACGTCGGCGGCGTCTACTTCGGCGGTGTCTGCCAGTGGTTGGTCCCCGTCAAGGAGATGGTGCGCCCGGCGACGGTCATGCTCGTGGCCCTGCTGGCCGCGAACGCAATCTCCGAGATAGGGAGGAAGGTGTGACGCCCACCGAGATCATTTCCATTCTGACGGCGTTCGCCGCGCTCATCACCTCCGTTGGGGCCTTCCTGGCCAACCGGGGCCGGATCAAGGTGGACAAGCAGGACGCGGCGGCCAGCCTCGTCAAGGCCTCGACCGACCTGATCGAGCCGCTGCAAAAGAGGATCGAGGAACTGGTCAGGGATGCCCTGGCCATGAAGGCGCTTATCGACTCGTTGGAGACCCGCCTGGCCAACCTGGTCGAGGAGAACGCCTCGCTGAGGACCCAGGCGGAGCGGTGCAAGGCTCTGCTCGAGGAACACGAAAGAGCAATCGAGGCGCTACAAGCGCAGGTGAAGCGCCTGGGGGCGGTCCCCGTCGTTCCTGCGCAGTGGTAGGGAGGAAAACATGCCTTACGGAAATCTCGTGTCGTTTCTTGGCTGGCTCGCGGGAGGCGCGGGCGCGATGGTCGCCGTGGCCTTCCTAGCCGAGCGCATCCCCTGGTTCCAGAAGAAGTCGTCCCAGACCAAGGGGCTCATCATCCTGGGAGCGTCCCTGGTGGTTGGCCTCGGGTCCTACGCCGTCGTGACCTTCGTCACCCCGGCGGTCCTGGCCGCCATCCAGCCCTTCTTCCAGGTGGCCGCGATCATCGTAGTCGGCTGGCTTGCGTCGCAGTGGGGACACTCATTCGATCCGCTGACCACAACCACCGCAGCGCAGTTGGTAGCCGGAACGCCGCCGCCCGCCGCGAAGTAGGCCTGAACCAGTAGGAGGAAGATTGTCAACCCGCGGGGGCGGGCGAGTCTGCCCCCGGCTTTTGCTTTCCGGGGAGGTCGATCTCGACCGTGTCGGGGAACGGGATGCGGGCCGGGTCGATCAGACCCCAGACAATGGCTCGGGCGACGCTGCCCGCTCGCGTGCGGGTGCAGAGCTTCTGAGAGGCGGAGCGCACGTAGTTCCTGACCGTGTTGTCGCCCAATCCGACGCGCCGGGCGATTTCCTCGGAGGCGTAACCGGCGGCGATCAGGTACAGGATGTCCACCTCTTTGGGGATGAGATTTTCAATCATCGGCACCGTCGGCTGGCGCGACTGGACGGCCTTGCGGACAGAATCGATCATGGCGAAGGGCTCGCCGGTCACATCGTCGTGGGTGAAGCGCAGGACGATCCAGCCCAGCAGCGCCGCCGAATTGTACTTCTCGATGTCCTCCTGGAAGTGCCCGCGCTGGTGAGCCCCGGCGCTCATTATCATTCCGCCCGGCGAGCCGTCCTTCTTCCTGGCCCGGACCACGGACCCGCAGTTGTGGCACCGCAGTGGGCGACCGTGCGCGCCCCCCTCAAGTTCGACGGCGACCTGGTAGTCCGGGAGGGCCCGGTCAAAGCGCCAGCGCCGGACCGCGTGGAACCGGTACTCGTGCTCCAGCTTCGGGAGGTCGGACCCCAGGCGCTCGTAGACGGCGTCGAAGGCCATCTCGAGCGTCGAGCTTTTCCCCGACTCCTTGTAATCCTCGACCGTCATTTCCATCTCAGCACCGCTTGCCTAGAACCTGAAAGGGGCCGAAGTCCGCCTCTATGTCCTCGCGCGACCCGGAGCCCGGGCAGCAAAGGACGTGGCCGCAGTTTTCGTCGCCTGTCCCGACGATCATGCTATGACATCCGTCCAGCGCACCGCAGACGGGGCAGACCTCTGGAGCGGGGTCATCCTCCCGAAGGCGGGTAATCAAGATGCCGATGGGCTTGTGAGTCTCCTGGGCCAGCCGCACGTGGGCGCTGGCGAAGGCTAAGGTTACGTGCTCCATGCGGGCGAGCGCGGAGCGGGTCGGATTTCCAATATGGGCGCTGGCCAGCACCCGTGCTACCTCCTCTTGCTCGGCGGTCAGGGGCGGGGCATCTTCCAGATTCCTGGCAGATGTCTTGCGAGAACGCCTGTTTGACGCCAGACTTGGGCTTGTTTCCAGCGGCGCGGGCAGGGCTGGCGTGTCTGCCAGATTTCGGGCAGACGGCGAGCTACTGCTACTGCTATGTACTAGGCTCATAGCAGAGTCGCAATCATAATCAGGAGCAGTAGTAGCAGACGGAAAGTTTGCCTGGATTCTGGCAAATGCCGCCGCGAGCGCCGGAGCGCACTGGGCCAGGAGGCGGGGCGACGCTCGGAACTCGCTCAGGTAGCCGCACGACTTCCGCTCCTCGAGGTACTCGCGCTCCACTAAGCTCTGGAACGCCGCCCCAAAAGCAGAGCGGGACATCGCCAGGCGGGAGGCGCGCCAAAGTTCCTGGCGAGTATAAGGTTGACTCCAGTCGGGCCGGGCATCCTTCTCCCAGAAGAGGTCGAAGACGCAGAGGAGTACCTGTAGCGCCGATGGTCTCAGGCGTTTGTCGCGGGCGGCGCGCAGGGCCACGGCCCTGAACAGGGGACTGGCGCTCCCAGCCGCAGCACCGGCCTCGAGCGTTACAGTGATCCCTTTTCCGTCCTGGGGCGACGCGATTGTCATTCTGCCTCCGGCTCCTTTGGCCTGCGCCGCCAAGCGGCGGCTTGTGGACAATTCGCAAAATGCGCGATGTGGCGCTTGGGGCCGAACAGGTGGTCATTCGGGGAGCAACTTGCGAGTTCGACGAGGATGTGCTTGCCCTTCGAGGTTTTCATCCAGCGGCCCTCGGCTCCGCACGACTTGCAAAGGGCGACGGGGTTCTGCTCGGCGGGGCCTGTCAGGGTCATGCCCGGAATTATACCACACGCGGCACCGGCCTTGCCTTCGCGGTACAATTATGGTACACTGGGCCAGCGAGGGAGGGAAACCATGAGGGGATTTCAGAGACTTCAAATCGTCGGGAACCTTGGGCGGGACCCGGAGTCCCGCTTCACCCCCAAGGGCACGCAGATGTGCGAGTTCTCGGTCGCGGTGAACCGCCGCTGGAACGACGAGGCGGGCAATCCCCAGGATGAGACGATGTGGGTGCGCGTCACCGTCTGGGGGCCGCAAGGTGATGCCTGCCTCAAGTATCTCAAAAAGGGCAGTCCGGTGATGGTCGAGGGTCGGCTGAGCGTGGACGCCTCGCACGGCGGCCCGCGGACCTACGTGGACTCCAAGGACGGCAAGGCTCGCGCCTCGTTCGAGATGACGGCGCGGGAGGTCCTTTTCCTCGGCGGAGCGCCGGTCGGGAGTGTGACGGAGCCCCTAGCGGAGAGCACGATGCCGCTTGAGCCAGGCGTCGAGGCCGAGGAGCCTGCGATCCCCTTCTGAGTCCATGGCCAAGCAGAATTGGACGCCGACCGGGCAGAGGAAATGCGCCAAGTGCCATCACCTGGTAGATCGCCTCGTATACGTTTACCCTGACCCGGACAACCTGGACGGGCGCTCGGGGACGCTGGTCTGCGCAGACCGCTGCGGCCCGGCTTTGAGCGAGCGCCTGGTCCAGCAGGGGATTATCATTCCGGTCGGCGGCCGCGCGCCGTCGGCCCCTAGCGGAGGGAAGCATGCCAAAGGAAAAGAAGGCAAAGAAACCCGTCGCCCCAAAGTCGGACGCGCCTGAGCCCGTCGCGCCGAAGCCGAAGGCTCCGCCGGTCAGTCCGGCGACGCCGCCGGAAGAGGATCACAGTCAGGACGCGCCCCACGTCCGCCGGTTCTTTGAGCCGGACCCGTAGCCTTTTCAGTCCAACCCGGAGGGAGACATGGCTGCACCATCGCAGGTCATAGATCGACCCGCTCGTGCCCCGGACGCTGGTTCCAGGGCGGCGACGCCGAGTCCGGCGGGCAAAGCCTCGCCCAAGCCGAGCCCGGATCGCGTCGCTCAGGAACAGTCAGAGCTAGAGGAAAAGGTTGCGCGCCTCCAAGCTCCGACCCCGAAAGACCGAATCAAGATCATGTGCCGCAAGGTCAAGGACAAGGGAAACGGCTCCTACATTGGCCAGGCCCTCTCCTACGCGGATGCGCGCTTTACGATGCAGCGCCTCGACGAGGTCATGGGACCCTTCGGCTGGCAGACGGAAGTGCGCGAGGTCAGTGGCATCGTTTGCGTGGGGATCGGAATCAAGGTCCCTCGCTCGGGCGCGTGGGTCTGGAAGTGGGACACGGGGATGGACCCCGAGGCCGAGACCTCTGAGGCCAGCGACGACCCGAACGCCTACAAGGGCGTCGTCAGTGGGGGCCTGAAGCGCGCAGGCGTCCAGTGGGGGATTGCCCGGGACCTTTATTCAATCCCGAAGAAGTGGCTGCCCTGTAGCGCGATTATGGTCAAGGGCGAGCTAAAGTTCCAGGCCTGGCTCACCGCCGCCGAGGACGCGGAGCGCAGCCATAAGGCGGCCAGCGCGCCGCCCCAGAGGTGATTGCAGGCAGCGAGTTGAAGGACACGACCCCGCAAGGGGTCCGTGTCTTTTTCAATCCCGGTTGCCGCTCGGGGCGATCATGCGGCAAGGTCCGAATGTGCTATGGTTTCCGGCCCCGTTTGCCCTACAATAAGGGCCGGAGTGGAGGGTAAACAATGCCTAAAGGCGAGAGACGAGGCAGGCCGTGGGAGCCGGAAGATGACGCCCAACTGGCCAAGTACGTTGACCGCTTTGGCCCGAAGTGGCCCCAGATTTCCAAGCTCATCCGCCGCAGCGAGAACGCAACCCGAAACCACTGGCATGACTACGTGAAGCCGAAGGCCCGCAGGCTGGCCCGCGTGACCGCGCCGCCAGGCTCAAGGCCTCCGGGCCCGCCGCCAGGGATGCGTCCGCGGACTCTCACGGGCGTTGCTGGCCCCGTGACCGACAGGCCGCCGATGGACCCGTCTGGTCCCGACGAGCCGCGGATTACCAACTACGGGGAGAGCCTGGTCGTCCAGATTGGCGGTCCCCTCGATCCCTCCGAGCCGGTCGGCGGGTCCGCCCCAGCCGAGGCCGGGCCCTACCCGAGCGACCACCAGCTTTTCGAGGTCCTCAAGAACAGCCCCAAGAGCCTGACGGAACTGTCCCGCCTGTTCGACCGCTCGACCGACACGATTGCCAAGCGGCTAGACACCTTACAGGTCGAGGGCTGGTACCTCGTGCGCGACGAGGACCAGTTCAGCGTGCCCACGTCCCTGCGCCCGCAAATCATCCCGGAGGTCTCGACCCTGGCGGACGTGAAGGGGCGCGACATTCGCATCGCCATAGGCAGTGACCTGCACGCTGGGTCGGCCTGGTCGCAACCGACGGCCTACGACCGGTTCCGCAGGATCGCCTACGAGGAGTACGGCTGCCGGGTCTTCCTTTCGCCCGGCGACACGCACGCGGGAATCTACGGCTACAAGGGCCAGGACCAGGACCTCATTCCGGCCTGCCGCCCCGTTTCCCGGGACTCCAGCGCGAGCGCAACCATGAACCAGGTGTGGCTGGCCAACAAGTACACGCGCCCGATGGAGGGCGCAGTGACCTACATCCTGGGGGGCAATCACGACTGGTTCCACGTCACGGCCAACGGGCACGACCCGGTCCGCATCCTTTGCAGCCAGCGCGACGACATGATCTACTGCGGGTACGATATGGTCACGCTGCCGCTGACGGAGGACGCAAACGTGCGGATGTGGCATCCGAGTGGCGGCATGCCCTACGCGCGATCGTACCGGCTCCAGAAGGGCCTCGAGAGCCAGGCCTACGCGGACCTGCGCGCCGCGATTGCCAAGAACCGCACACCTAAGGTCTCGGCGCTTATTGCTGGGCACCTGCACATGGCCATCGTGGTGCCGCTGCTCCCGATCATCGGCGTGCATCCCGGGTGCTTCGAGGGCCAGAGCAACTACCTGAAACGCAAGGGCCTGACCCCCGACATCGGCGGCACGATCCTGACCTTCCGCCTGACGGACGCGGGCCAAATCCAGCGAGTCGGATGGGACTTTTTCCCCTTTGACGAGATCGAAAATGACTGGAAGAACTGGCCGGTCCCGCCCGAGCAGAGCAACCCCTTCGAGTCCGACGAGGTCCGCGTGCTTTTTTCATTCCACGAAAAGCCTGCGGCCCCGCCCGCCGAGACGGCGACCGCGCCGGAGTGCGTAACCGTCGGGGGAACCAGAGTGCCCGGGGAATCCGGCCCGGAGTACGTGGGCGGACGCTAGAGGGGGTCCGAATGTGTTGGCGGATTATCAACCCAAGGGCGTAAGCTAGGGAAGGTCATGCAGCCGAACAGCAGCATGGCTTCCCTCCCTCGCAGCGTCCCGGAAGAGTCGTCCGGGACGCTTGTGATTCGTGGTCAGTTGAGGCGCGGGCCCAGGTCGAACATCCACATGACGGGCCCGATTTTCATTTCGTCGGGCGGCGGGTAGACGTGAGGGCAACGGGGGAAACCGGCGATGGTTGTGATCCACTCGCCCCAGAGGCGGAACAGGAGGGTGTTCTGGAAAATCTCCAGGCTGACGCGCTTCTTGAAGTCCGCGAATACCCGCGCCTCGGGGAAGATGGCGATGCCGCGGTTGCAGTCCCGGCAATAGATCGCCAGGGCGTCGCGCCCGTTCTGCTTGATCCACCCCATGAACTGCGACTGGGGGACGCCGGTCGGGTCGCGCAGGTCCATCACGGGCATCATGCTAGGCGAGGCGGCGGTCGAGCTTGCGCGGCTTGGGGTTCTTGGGCGGGCGTCCTGTCGGGCGCGGCTTGGTGCGGAAGGTCAGCACGTCCTCGCGGCGCAGGTACCAGCACCGGCCCCAAAACATTGCGGGCAGGCGTTTGTCCTGAACCAGGGCGCGGACACGGCGCGGGCTGACGCCCAGCATCCTGGCCGTGTCGATCACGGTCAGCATGCCCTTCATGAAGTCAGAGTAGTGGTCGCGTGCGAGCGCGGCCAGCATGCGGTCAGAAGATCGGGTCATAGCAGTATTGTACCATAAGCGGCAGGGATTTTCAATCGGAGTCCAGGTAGGCGTCCGGCTGGCCGTAGTAGCGCCGGACGGCCCGCAGGAGGACGGGCAGAGTCCTGGCGTCGCCCGCTACGATGTTCTCCCAGAACCCATAATTTTCACTCCAGACGAAGCCGTCCAGCACTCGCCCGTCCGGGGCCTTCACGACCACCCGCAGCGGCATGTATCCCCGGTGCCCAGCCTTGATCTGGGCAACGTCCACGGCGTCCAGGACGTCGATGTAGTGGCGACCGGCGGGCCCGGCGGGCACAATGGCCCGCTCGCCCATCTTCGGCTGCCAGGAGGGGAAGCGTTGCTTTTTCATTCGGCCTCCTGATCCGCGACGGCGTTCTCGGGCACGAGCAACTCGTGCAGGGGCAGCGTGCCGGTCAGGTCGCGCACCCGGGCCTCGGCCCGTCTGCAACGGCGCTCCCAGTTCTTTCGCCGGGTGCCAGCCGCGGCCTCTTTAGATTTCCATTCTTTCGCCTTCACCCGAGCATGCAGGAGCGCCAACTCGGCCTTCTGGATTGGCGTCACTTTCGGCCTGGCGGAGGGCTGTCGCACTTTGACCTCGACCTTTTCGGCCCAGTCGTAGGCGTCGCTGCACCCCCGCATCGCCGTGTCGCGGCCCCCGCCCATGTCCTTGTGGTCGAGGGCCCGCAGGGCGTGCAGGAACTCATGGACCACGACACCCGCGAAAAGGGCCCCCGGAAACTTGCGCAGCCCTGGCGTCTTATCCCAGCGAGCCCGTTGGGGCCTGGGGACGCGGACGGTGGCCCCTGATGACCCGATGTAGGCCCAGCCGGAGACCTGGGCAGTCCGCGAGTACACAACATGCAGCGTCGCCCGGCGCACGTCGTCCGGGCGGAACTCCCCCCGAACGGCCCGCGTGGCGATGGTCTTCAGGGCGCGAGTGTCCCAACCGGTGTGGTTGTCGATTTTCATTTCTTCTTGCCGCCTCTCCTGTAGGGGTTGCTCCGGTAGCCATAGATCACTAGCACCACGAACGCGATGACCATAATCGTGAAATAGCAGTAGCCCGTGCAGGCTCCATAGTAGCAGATCATTTCGCCCCCTTCAGGATGCCGCGCTCTACCAGTTGGGCGCGCAGGACCGGCGCGCACTTGTCGGCGCAGACGAGCCGACCGACCCACTCTTGGTTCTGCTCTGGGTCGGGGTAAATGTACGCGAGCTTGTCGGCTTCGTGGCCGCAGCGTGCACACTTGCGGGCCTTGCCGTCACCGGATTTCCATTGTCTGGGCATCGCTACCTCCAGTCGCGGACCTCGATCCGCAGGTCCTTGCCGTAATCGTCGGCGAGCATGGTGAAGTGCTCGTCGCAGACCCACACCTGGGTCCGCAGGCCCGGGTGCTGGTCGTTCGGATAGGAAACCTTCACGTGCGCGGGCTCGCCGCTCTCGATCCGCTCGGCCTTGACGCACTCGCCGCAGCGATGGTCGCCTGCTCTCCGGTCTGACATTTTATCCTCCTGGCGGTCCCCCGCTCGCCCCTCGGGCACCGGTCCGCCGGGCTTATCGCTCGCGGCGTCTGGGACCTTTGCAGTCCATCCAGGTCCGAGGCGCGACCGCAATTTGACGTAAGTGTACCACATGCGGAATACTTTGTCAAGTCGAGGGGATGCAAAACCGCCCTCGGACGGCGGCGATCCAGCCGAATCCAAGGGCGGAAAATGCAACGATTCGGATTTTCAACGCAGGACGAAAGTGCCGAGGGCGCTGCCAAGGAGGAGGGCGATGACGTACAGCATGTCCCAGTTGATGCGACGCACGAGTTCCTTCTGCGTCGGCCCGGGGAACCGGGCCATGCCCCCGAGCGCCGCCAGATCGCGCACCAGTGGCCAGGAGACAAGCAGGACGATCAGGACCCACACGAACCGAGCCAGCCATAAGCCGATCATCGGAGCCTTCCCTTCTCCCACCTTCGCATAGACATCGCGAGGTCTCAAGAACCGGGGCGCGGATTCCTTGTGTCCGCGCCCCACAATGGACTTGATTCGTCCTAGTGGCTGCCGAACAGACTGCTGATGACCCCCGTGAGGATACAGAGCATCGGCAGGCCGACGAACAGCACGAGGACGATTCCGATGGCCCAGTTGCGGGCCCGGCGCTTGTCTTCCCGCTCTTGCTGGAAGGAACGCCAGTCCGGCTTGCCCCAGGAGTTGAGCCGGAGCATCGTGACCGTGTAGGGCGAGGCGGGCGTGCCCTCCCCCTCCATGGTCAGCCGGATTTCCTCATCCTTCTTCCCAAGGTAGTAGAAGACGTAAACTAGCACCCCGATCCCGAGGCAGAAAAGCCATACGAGCGACCACAGGATCGAGAAGCTCTTGGGCCGGGTCAGGTGGGCCGAGGTCGCGTCCTGGTTGATGACGTGGTAGCCCTCGGAGAAGCACGAATTGATCGTCGCTTGGAGAGCGGCGGCGGTCATTTCGCACCTCGGCGCTCGAGGACGACGGCCAGCGTGGCGATCCCCACGAGCAGGATCGCAACCAGCAGGCCAAGGACCATTCCGAACACGAAGGGGTGGATCATTTCGCACCCCCGGTTTGCTGGCCGAGCAGCATCAGGCCAGCCGCCGCGATCACGCCGACGACGAAGAAGGCGATGATCGCGTAGATGCGCGCCGTCACAAGGATCGCGGGCGCAGGAGTCAACAGGATTTTCAACATAGTTCCCTCCTCAGGGACGAAGCAGGAGCCCAGCCGGAGCGGCTGGAAGGTCCAGCAGCGCTCCGGCACGGGCAAAAGCGTTTACGGGTCAAGCTCGTTGCCAGCCCGCAGGTGGTCCGAGCACTCCCGGCGGAGCACCTCGAGCGGGGCTAGGCTAAAGGTCGGCAGGTACGACCGCGCCCATCGGATCACGGTCCAGTAGTATTCGCCGTCCGGCTTCCACCACACGTACCCTTTTTGCACCGCCTTCGGGTAGAAGTCCGATCCGCCCCAGTAGACCCACTGGTTCACGCCCGGCTCGTGACTGCTGAGCAGAGCGACAACCTTGACCTTGGACTTGGCGTCCGCGGCTCCCCAGAGCGGGCAGTCCAACTCGTGCCAGATCGTCGGCGGCGGAGTTGGCGTGACCGTCGGGGTCGGGGTGGGCGTCGGCGGGGTGGGGGTCGGCGGCGTCGGCGTCGGGGTCGGCG
>Ga0187878_1001840_pt1 | contig 19822 bp, 16 predicted proteins | sample June2016WEW_17_1_FD_132979 | JGI IMG/M metagenome (GOLD analysis project Ga0187878, IMG submission 132979) | Peatland microbial communities from SPRUCE experiment site at the Marcell Experimental Forest, Minnesota, USA - June2016WEW_17_150 | ecosystem: Environmental > Terrestrial > Soil >...
TGGCGACTTGCATCCATCCTACGGTAACAAAAATGTCGCGGTTTGTCCAGCCTGTTTTTCGAAAAAAGCTGCATTTTTTTCTTAGAGGCTAAACGGTTACCAACCAAGGACTTGCTCATTGTGAGCGTTACCGATGATGACGCGGCAATGAACAAAGCCATTTCGGATGCAAGAGCGTCAGTGGGAGAGTTCATTACCAGATTTCAGAACCCATCTTTCGATGAGTCGGATTTTGCCGTCAAAGTCCCGATCAATGACGGAAAGCAGACTGAACACTTTTGGCTGGGTGATCTATCGTATTCGAACGGCGTATTCTCCGGCACGATCAATAACGACTCGGAGACGGTCAAGACAGTTTCGCTAGGTTAGACATATTCAGTTAAGGAAGCCGATATCTCTGACTGGCTCTATTTGAAGGGGAAGAAAATGGTAGGCAACAGGACACTTAAGGCGCTATTTCCGCATATGCCGCCCTAAGAGGTAGAGGCGCTTAAGAGGCAGTTTGAGATGGACTGATTGAACCAGCCGGTGGTCCCAACCGGCGCCAGCGCCGGCTGGGACACCGGCGACGTTAGCCAGGTGACAATGATGCAAATGAGCGCTGAGTTCTCGCCGTGTAAACGGTTCCGGTACGCCCTATGGCGGGTGTGGGACCATACCAAGCCATTCGTTCTCTTTATTTGCCTCAACCCGTCCATTGCCGACGAAAAGCAGGACTCTCGGACGTCACGACGGTGCATCCGTTTCGCCCAGAGTTGGGGCTTTGGTCGTTTGTGCATGGCAAACCTGTTCGCCTACCGGTCGCAAGACCCGCGCGGCCTTTGGCAAGTCTCGGACCCGGTCGGGTTCGGAAATGATCGTCGGCTTGGGGAACTCGCAACGCAAGCCGGCATGGTCGTAGCAGCCTGGGGACATCGAGGCAGTTACCGCAACCGGGACAAGGAGGTTGTGGCGTTCATTCCTAATCTGTACTGCTTGGGGAAGACAAAGGAAGGCAATCCAAGACATCCTCTGTTTGTGACCAAAGAGACGAAACCGGTGAAATACAATGACTAATCGGGTAGGCGGAAGGGATAAACCTTCCGCCCCCCACACCACCGGACTTGCGGGTCCGCATCCGGCGGTTCGGACGGATTACCGTGACACGGCACGTACCCCAGACTGATTTGCCGCCGGGTAATGGAAAGCGATCCAGAGGTCGCGTATTGAGACCAAGCCCTGTGATTTCAGCCATTCGTCATTCATGCCCGACTGCGTTGCCTTCGTTCGGGAGAGGTGCCAATAACTCTTGCGACTGAGGGCCGTTCTCACGGCCTGCCGCTCCGAGACCCCGAGTTTCAGGAGTTCGCCCACACGCTTGCGGCAGCGTCGCCAGTGTTTCCAGTAGCACATCCGCACGCGGCGGCGTATCCATTCGTCGAGTTCAGGCACCGGGCGGTAATACTTCGACAGTGCGAAATACACCATCCAGCCCCGGATGTACTCCGAGAGTTTCTGGAAAACGGGGACGCAAACCTATTTCTTGGTATTGGACATTCTCTTGAAATGGGGACGCAAACCTATTTCTGGTTGAAAGCCGAGAGTGTTGGTGAGTGTTGTAGAAAATTGGGCTACCCAATGTTTTTATTGTTGTGCTTGGATGCACTTTTTCCTGGGTGGCCAATCCGTTTGGGGGCCCCACATTCTAGGCAGGAGCCACATGCGTCGGCGGCATTCGTGCAGATCTGAAACGGGGCGCGGTCAGTGATAATCGTCCCTGCCGCAACTCGCACTTCCCGGAAACTTTAACGGCCCCGATTGCAGCCGGGGCCGTTGGATTTTTCTCTTTAATTTCGAGGTTATGGCGCCTGTCACCGAAATTATCTGGTTGGACCGTAACCATCACCTGGATTCATCATGTTCCGAGGGTGTTAATCGGTCTCGGATTTTGGCCGGATCCCGACGACAGTCTAATACAGCCCACACCTGAACCACACCCTGTTCGAACCGATAGTAGACGGCGAAGGGGAAGCGCTTGGACAGTAGTCTGTGGTAGCCGAAATGGATGGGGTGGATGCCCGCATAAAGGCGAAGTGAGTCGATGTCAGAGAAAAGTGAGTCCAAAAAGTAGTCCCCGAGACCTTGGTCCTGCATCTCGTAAAATCGAAAGCCGTCAATGAGATCTTGCTCGGCTTCATCGAGAAACTGGACAATCATTGCGTGCGCTCGCGGATCCTACGCTTGGCGTCCGTCCAGTCACCGAAATGCGAACGCCCTTCTCTGACACGGTCTTCTCTGGCGCGGAGAACATCGGCGTGCCAAGCCGGAGACGGCACGTTTTCCGGCGTGCGCTGAAGGTCACTCCAAATCTCCTCCAGTGCCCTAAGCTTGTCCTGGATCGTCATCTTGTCCAGCGGTATCGCCACCTGCATGGTTCGTCCTCCATGCAGCCATCATACACGGCAGCCCCGCCGCTGCGCAATCCCGCATTATTATGCGGGTGCTTAACCGTTTTGGGGGAAGCAATCAGGCCCATTTTGCCCGGAGTACCACGTTCGCTCGTCGTCCGGGGCGGTGAATCTTGCGCTCCGTCCTCCGCTTGCTACCGAACGGCTGTCGCTTTTGCCGGACGGCAGGCTCCTCTATCGTCTCAAGCACCGCTGGCGCGACGGAACTTCCCACGTGATCTATGAACCCTTGGAATTGGTAGAGAAGCTTGCAGCGCTCGTGCCTCCACCGAAGTTCAATCTCACTAGGTACCATGGGATCTTGGCTCCCTCCGCTGCCTTCAGATCCATGATCGTTCCGGAATCAGATGCCGAAGGGCCGCTCCCTCATCGCGGCTGCCCGGCAAAAAAGCGGCCCTCGACCGCCGACGCTGCAAATGTGAATGAGAAACGAAGATGCCGGCCCAGAAATTATTCTTGGGCAGAACTTCTCAGAAGAATTCTCTTGATTGACGTATTAAAATGCCCGCGCTGTGGCGCACGCACGAGGATACTGGCAGCGATCCATCCACCCGATGCCATCAGCAAGATCCTCATCTGCCTCGGCCTCCCTTCCCGACCCCCACCCATCGCTCCGGCAATACTGGCGACAGCCGATCACGATATTTCTTAAGCAGGGAGCAGCGGAGGTGTGCCGGAGGTGCGCCCGGAATCCTGTATCTTGCAGATTTGCTTTGGATTATACTGCTCATCATATGCTGCGCAAGTTGAGAGATGACCCTCTATCAGAAGCTGCAGGCGACACATTCATCAGGGGCAAATGCAATTTCGGCAGCTTATGTTTACTATCCCTCACGGCCTTTCTTGCCGCTTTTTCGTTCCATCAATCTCTACGCACTATGGATCATGCTGCTGCTGGTGGCCGATGCCATGTTCTGACCTCCGACGAAGTTGGGGGCAGTAGCCCATGCGCCGGGGCGCCCGGACGCCGCAAGAAAAGGCCGCGCTTCCTCCGGGAGGCGATCGGTATCGGTATCGGGGTCGCAATCGCAGTCGCAATCGGCTTTTGGCGAGGTAGCTGGTGACATGAAGAGTCGACAGTTGTGAAAAACCGATTGCGACTGCGATACCGATATCGATCTGGGTAATGCATGAGTAGGATGGCGATGAATCTCCTTCGATAGGGCGCACCAATAACGGTGATGCTCGCGATGCTTGGGTTTCTGGGTGCGAGTGCAGCAATGTTGGCCAAGATGGGAGGACGAAGCTATTCGGCCAAAGAGGACGTGGGTTCCTTCAGCCAACCTGATTGGGTCGGTATCGGTATCGGGGTCGCAATCGCAGTCGCAATCGCAATCGGCTTTTGGGGAGGTAGAAGATGATAGAAAGAGTCGACAGGCTTGAAAAGCCGACTGCGATTGCGACCCCGATCCCGATACCGACCCCGACGCTTATGGCCTTCTGTTTTTATTTTCAGAAGAGTCACCTTCTCAAATCTGCCGAGGCCGTGGGAAAAATAGTGATTGGCCTGACGCGCGAGGCGCGCTATGGTAGGACTGCGCTCATACATCGAAGACTGGCCGGAGATCCTTTGAGCAATTAGACAACATCTTGTTCTACGGAGGTGATTCCCTTGAATGACCCTATGACGAAATCCAACATGAGCCGCCGTGAAATGCTGGGGACAGTGGGCAAAGCGGCGGCGGCATCCGTGGTACTGACTCCCCTCATGCAGAGCGCCTTCGGCTTCCCAGAGGCCATGATCGCAGGTGATGCGGCTCTTACATCCATTGCAGGTGTCGACCGGGTGGCCGTGTTGCCTGGAAAGACCTACCTGCTCGGGTATGCAGGATACGGCGAGCCACCAAGGCCGGCGCGAGGAGGGCGAGGCGCAGAGGTTCCACCACCTCCGGAGAATCCCGGCCCGCCGCCGACCTCGAGGTGGAGCAAGGAATCAGGTCCCGGTATGGTCACCTTTGCGAACACCGAGGCACTGGTGACGACCGCAACTTTCTCCACTCCGGGCGCCTACGTGCTAAACCTGACTGTTGATAACGGTCAAACAACGGCTTCGTCGAGCTTGAATGTCACGGTGGAAACGCCGCCACCCAAAGATAAATTGGACGCGGTCTATACCAAGAACTTCAAGATCAACAATCCTCTTTGGAACGCCAGGGCGAAGGCTTTGATTGTGAACTGGATCCCCCATTGCGTCGACCAGATCAACCGGACAGACCTTACGCAGGGCCCAGGCGGAATCGACAATTTCATCGAAGCGGCCAAGGCGCTGGCCGGAGAACCTCATGAAGCTCACAAGGGCTATGTGTTCTCCAATGCCTGGGTTCACCAGACGGTAGAGTCCATGAGTATTGCACTCATGATTGATCCGCAAGGCGATCCGGAAATAATCAAATCCCATGAGAAAATGCGGGCGACGCTGGAGGACTGGATTCCCAAGATCCTGGCCGCCCAGCACCCGGATGGCTACCTCCAGACGGCTTTCACTCTTCGAAACGTCCAGCGCTGGCCGGATCGCTGGACACCGCAGGGGCGGGGCAATCACGAGGGCTACACCGCGGGCTATTTCCTGGAGTCGGCCATCAACCACTACCAGATGACGGACAAGAAAGATTCCAGACTTTACAATGCGGCCAAGAAGCTCGCTGATTGCTGGTATGACAACCTTGGCCCGCCTCCTAAAAAAGAATGGTTCGATGGTCACCAGGAAATGGAACAGGCCCTGGTGCGTTTCGGTCGCTTTGTAGATGACATGGAAGGCGGCGGCAAAGGTCAAAAGTACATCCAGCTGGCCAAGTTTTTGCTGGATTGTCGCAAGGGCGGCACCGAATACGACCAGAGCCATTTGCCGGTCATTCAACAGTATGAGGCCGTCGGGCACGCCGTCCGCGCGGTCTATACCTATTCGGGCATGGCGGATGTCGCCGTGGAAACCCATGACGTCGATTACCAGAGCGCCGTCAAGTCGCTCTGGGATAACATCGTCAACAAGAAGTACTATCTCACGGGAGGGGTGGGCAGCGGTGAGACTTCGGAAGGATTTGGTCCGAACTATTCGCTGAGGAATGGCGCCTATTGTGAATCCTGCTCCAGTTGCGGGGAGATCTTCTTCCAGTGGAAGATGAACCTGGCCTATCACGACGCCAAGTACGCGGATCAATACGAGCTGACGATGTACAACGCCCTCCTGGGCGGGATGGATCTGGAAGGCGAGAATTTCTATTATACCAATCCCTTGGATGCAAATACGCCTCGCACCCCCTGGCATGCCTGCCCGTGCTGCGTAGGCAATATTCCCAGGACTCTGCTTATGCTCCCGACCTGGACATATGCCAAGAGTGCCGATGGCGTCTACGTCAACCTGTTCATTGGCAGCACCATCACGGTGGAAAATGTCGCCGGCACCGATGTCCAGATGGTGCAGGCGACAGAATATCCCTGGAACGGCAAGGTCTCGATCACGGTCAATCCGAAGGCGCAAAAGAATTTCAGCGTCAGGATTCGGGTGCCGAACCGCGACATAAGCAGCCTCTATAAGAGCACGCCGGATGCGAATGGCGTGACTTCGATTGCCGTCAACGGGTCGGCCGTGAAACCCACCATAGATAAGGGCTATGCGGTGATCACACGGGCATGGAAAGCCGGCGACAAGATCGACCTGGTTCTTCCTATGAAGATCCAACGCATAAAAGCCAGCGAAAAAATCGAGGCAGATCGGAATAAAGTATCTTTGCGCTATGGCCCTCTGGTCTACAACATCGAGAAGGTTGATCAGGATATTACCAAGGCCCTCAGCCCAGGGTCGGCCGTGACCACGGAATGGAAAGGGGACCTGCTGGGCGGGATCATGGTGATCAAGGGCACGTTCGAGGACGGTACTCCAATGATGGCGATACCCAACTTCGCCCGGACCAATCGCGATCCTGCTCCGCCGCCGCCTCCTGCGCCCCCAGCTGGAAGTGCTCCCGGAGCTCCCCAATCTCGTCCTGCTCCTGGTCCCCCCACTTCCATCGTCTGGATAACGGAGAAGTAATTCTGGAACCACGAGTGGCCGCGAGCCTCCCGGCCCGCGGCCACCATACCGGGAGCCCACTCTCATGACACAAGAGCGAATCACTCTGAAGAACGCTGTCGTTTTGGATGTAGTCGCGGGAACGCTGTTGCCCAATCATCGAGTCTTCATTCAGGGAGACAGAATTGAGCAGGTCGAACCTGCAGGCGTCGAGACCCGATTCCCAGCGGAAGGGTTGGTGATCGACGTCAAAGGCAAGACTGTGATGCCCGGCTTGTGTGATGCCCACGTGCATGTCACGGCATGGACCGCTGATCTCTCTGAGCTGATGCGCAGTTCGCCGTTCTACACGGCAGCACGCGCGGCCGGGATTCTCGGCGAGATGCTCGCGCGTGGTTTCACAACCGTCCGTGATGGGGGCGGCGCCGACTTCGGATTGGTTCGGGCTGTTGAGGAGGGCCGCATCCAAGGCCCTCGAATCCTCTTCTGCGGGCACGCTCTTTCGCCGACGGGCGGGCATGGCGATATGCGCGGCCGGGGTGAAAACGTGGTGGAAGGGGTAAGCTCCACCGTAAGTCTTGGCCACCTCTGCGATGGCGCCGGCGAAATACGCCGTGCTTGCCGGGACGAAATCCGCAGGGGTGCCAACCACATCAAGGTAATGTTGTCGGGCGGCGTCGTTTCGCCCACCGATCGGATCACGAACCTCCAGTTCTCCGAAGATGAGATCCGCGCCGCTGTGGATGAGGCGGAGATGGCCGGGCTTTATTGCATGGGGCACGCATACACGGCCCGATCGGTGAACCGCGGGCTTAAGTGCGGAGTGAGATCCCTCGAACACTGCAACCTTATTGACGAGAGCAGCGTCGAGTTGTTTGTAAAGCACGAGGCCTTCATGGTGCCTACTCTGGCCACTTATGACGTTCTCGGAACCGAGGGACGGTTCTCCGCCGAAGTGCTCTCGAAACTTCATGAGGTCAGGGCAAACGGTCTGAGGGCCTTGGATCTGGCTCACAAGAGCGGCGTCAAACTCGCCTATGGGACGGATTTGCTTGGCCAGATGCACAGGCACCAGCTCCGGGAATTTGCGCTGCGCGCATCTGTGCAGCCGCCGATAGACATCATCCGTGCGGCTACCTGCAATGCCGCGGAGCTATTCGGCGAAGCCGGCATGACCGGCATTGTCGCCGCGGGCGCGCGAGCGGACCTATTGGTAGTGGACGGCGATCCGCTCTGCGATCTTGGCCGCCTGCAAAATCCCGACGGCCACCTCGCGGCCATCATGAAGGGCGGTGTCTTCTATAAAAACACGCTGTGAAGCTGCAAGCACGGCACTGCCGGGCCGCGTTTGCCTGCTCAAACCTATGGCTCCACGGACGCCCGGCATCAGCTGCGGCGCGCTGTTTGCTCCGGCGACTGCATGCCATAGTTAGACAACAGATTGTCACGGGCTAATTTCCTTGAAGGTCATCGACGTCAAATTGTCGCCGTGAATGCCGTACTGTGAGTATAAGCAGCCGCTTGGCATCGAGGCGATAAATCACGCGATAGCCATGATACTGGATCTCGCGAATATCCTGACGATTGGCCTCCGGCACGACCCTACCTTGAGCTGGAGCTTTCGCTAAGAGCTACGATCGTGCGAACAGGCCCTCCACCCACCGAGCTGCGGCCGCCGGTTGATCCCGTGCGATGTATTTGGCTGCTTCCTCGATTCTCTCCAGTGCGCGCGGGGCCCAGACGATTCTCACCGAGCGACGCGGGCCAGCACCAGCGCCTTCGCCCTCCTATGCGGCACACCCTGACCTGCCGCAATCTCAGTTTCGGCGGCACGGACGTCCCTCAAGAGCTCAACCTCTTCCAGGAGATCCTCATAGCTCTCCACGTCTAGGAGAACAGCCGCACTCCGCCCATGCTGCGTAAGAATGACGGCGCACTTTGTGTCCCGCACCTGCTCAACGACCGCCGCAACGTTGGAGCGGAACTCGGAGAGGGGGCGAATGTCTTCGGCAAGCTTGATTTTCGGCATGCTATCTTTTCGAGATCGTACGACCATTTGTACGAGCATCTGTACATGAGAACTGAGCGTATCGCAACCTGCCATGTCCTCGCCCGAGCTGACGGGCAGCTCTGTGGATCCAATCCACTCGTTCAGCGGACTCCGAACCCCGCGGCCGCCGCGGATCAGAGCATGTGTGTACACCGTCGTCGTCATCTTTTCGATGGCCGGCCGATCTTTACCAGCACCGCGCCGTGACGGCCCACGGTCGCCGAGAATGTGTCTCGAAAAGTGCCAAGATCCTTGAACACCCACAGGTCACGCACCGGCTGGCTGCCGCTGAGACCCAGATCCGAGAACTTGGCCGTCACGGCCGCGGGCTCCGGACCGCGGTTAAAGAGACCGACCGCCATTGTCCCGTCTGACAATGGCCGCGCCCACACATCGATCCAGCCGTCACTCATCGTGCGTCCGGCCGCTTTGCCCAGAGGGTCTTGATTGACGGCCAGTACTTCGTGGTTGCCGAGCAGGTTGATTGTCCACTCGTCAATGTGCGATAGGTCCGCGCCAATCAGCATGGGCGCTGCCTGCAAAGCCCAAAGCGAAATGTGGGTGATCTGCTCGTTTGGCGTAAGATCCGTCGGGCGCGTGCCCTGGCTCCAGCCGACCATGCCCACGACCAGCATGTCGGTGTCGTTCCAATGGCCCGGCCCGGCGTACTTCTCGCGCCCGGTCTGCTGGAAGCCGATGGCGGCCATGTTGTCCCATCTGTCTCGGATATCCCCGGTCATGCGCCATAGATTGCCACCCACTTCCGAGCCCCATTCCCACACGTTCCCCGCGCCGTACTGGCACAGGCTGTAGACGAAGTCGCGGTCGAGCTTCTGGAGCGCTTCAGACATTATCCGATAAGGCTTCTTGCGATCCTCGAGCGTCGGATTCGGAGCGATCCGGCTGTAGGAGCACCAGTCGTACTTCAGATAGTCGAAACCCCACCTGGCCCACGTGCGTGCGTCCTGCTCTTCGTGCTGGTAGCTGGCCGGCTTGCCCTGGCAGGTCGTCGGCCCCGGCGACGAGTATATGCCGATCTTGAGCCCCTTGCCATGGACGTAGTCGGCGAGCGCCTTCATATCCGGGAAATTCTCGTTCGATGTGATCTCACCGTTGGCATCCCGAGGCCCTTCCCACACGTCGTCGATGTTGATGTATGTGTAACCCTGCCTCGCCAGGCCGCTAGACACCATGCCATCCACAGAGGCGCGCACCCTCGCCTCCGTGACCGTGTTGCCCCAGGCATTCCACGAATTCCACCCGAGCGGGGGCGTGGGCGCGAGGGAGTTCTGGCCGCCGACGATCGTGATCTGCCCGGTGGTTTTCCCCTTCGGCCCGGTAACGGTCACGTCGACCGCGGTGCGTCCCGCCTCCTTGAGTGAACCGGTGATGATGCCGGTTTTCGAATCAAGCGCCAGGCCGGCAGGCAGGTTTTTCGCCGCGAACGTGAGAGGACCCTCTCCTGAGGCCGGGATCATAAACAGAAACGGACGGCCTGGCGTTGCGCCGGTAATCCGAGGCGAGTTGAGCGTTGGCACCGCGGTGCGGCTCGATGCAATGGACGGTGCGGGCTCTATCGGAATCGGCATCACCTCGGGCATAGGCCCCCCTTCTGCCATTGTGATCAAAGCCCCGCCCCAGTCCGCGTTGTCTCCCTGGGTGCCGTCGTTGCCGTCGATCACCGAGAGAACCAGACGCTTCGCGCCCCTGAGATCCGCCGCCAGCAGCTTGGGCGCATCACCGCCGCGCATGAGGCCCGAGTCGGCAACCTTCTTGCCGTCAACCCAGATGCCGAAGATCACGCTGCCTTGTGGAGCCCGGGTTGTATCGTCAATGCCAACGATGGAAGCGAAAAGAACTGCCTTACCCTTGAGATCGAGAGCCAGATCCGCATCCGACATCAACGGCACGGCGTGCGGATACACGACGCCGCCGAGCGAGAATGTCAGCGCCGGCGGCGTCTGGCCTGGCTGTGCATTTGGTGCGGGCTGCCCGCGCCCGGCGCGCGGACGGCGGACTGAAGCTTTACTCAGATCGAGGCTGTCGACCCAGACACCGTTTGCCGGCGGGTCGGCCTTCCGCAGATTGGCCGCATCCTGCGCTACAACCCGGATCGCTCCAGCAACCAGCAGCGCCGAAACCGTCGTGAGACCTGCGATCGCTTTCAACATCGTCATGCCTTATATCCTCCTGTTGCATCACCTGGCGAATGAAATTAGAACCTCTGACCATGCGAATCATAAAGGTTATCGAGAATTGCGCCCGTAATGACTCTCACCGCCTCAGCTTTGTGGGCTAGTCGAGTCTTATAGGACATTATTTTGGGGGGCGCAAGATGAAAGCGTGGATAGGCATTGGCCGCAACTCGGAGGTGCCTTCGCCCACTCGACCGGAAAAGAAAGGGGCGTCTTGCTTCCTAGCCGGCGGAGATTCTGACGTCGGATTACCTCTCTGCGATGAGAACGAGTTCCTCCCCGACAAAGCCACTGAAGGCGATACAGACCCGCTCCATCAGGGCCATGATTTTCGCCGTTTTTTTTAACAGCCGAGGCTGGGCGCTGCCCCAGATATACCTTCCCGTGCGTTCGATGTTCCTGCTGCCCAGGAACACATTGTTCGACTCTCTCACCGTGGTGAACATCCTGCTCTTCCCAAAGCCGGCACTTTGGGCCAGTGCACGGAGCGCCCGCGGCGTGAACAGATGGAGATGCCTGGGAAGGTCCAACGAGCGCCATGCCGATCGATAAAAGCGATGCCCTAGGGAAGAGACGTTTGGCGTCACCACAACGATACTTCCCCCGGGTTTGAGGATTCTCCCGCATTCGGCGAGGAGTTTTACGGGGTCGTGAACGTGCTCGACGAGATGGCTCATGGTGATGGCATCAAAACTCGCGTCGGGATAGTGTTGCTCCTCCAACGTCCCCTGGCGCACCTGCAAACCCCTTCGTCCTGCAACTGCCACGGCCACGGGATCGAAATCCACTCCTTCCGCCAGCCAGCCATGATCCAGAAGGGTTCTAAGAGTTTCACCGCCGCCGCACCCAACCTCGAGAAGCCGGGCTCCGGCATTCGAAGGCAGGTACATGACACTAAAATCCAGCCGGGCACTCCTCAGCGGTTGGAATGAACGGTATGCGCCGGCCCATTTCATCCACAAGTGGCCATCCGCATCGTACCCGTACTTCCTGGACAGATAGTATCTGTCGAGCAGACCTGAGATGCGCCTCCTGAAAGAAACGCGCCCGTCTGCCTGTGCACTGTCGTGTGTATAATATTTCTGATATGCCAGAAGGACATCCTCTTCAAGCGGCATCGGATCAAGCCATAATAAACCGCACTGTAAGGCGGTACACTGCCTTACGTCCCATTCCCCGGGGGCGTCAAACAGGCAATCCCTGAGCCCATGGTAGAGCATATCTCCCGTGGAGCCGCATAGGTAACAACGGTCCACACGGCGGGAACGGATCATGCGGGGCATTGCCTTTTCTTTGTCATGCTCTTCTTCAAAGTTCATCTAACCGACACCCCTGCTATCCCTTAGACTTATAAGATCAACGCCTCTGTTTGAGTTTGCGTCGTAACCTCAACAGAGGTTTGTAGAGTTTATAGAGAGGGTACGTTAAACGGAATTGAGTATAGCCGTATTCAGCTTCGATTGTGTTGATGGCCTGTTCTTTAGAAATGAGCCCGGCCTTGCGCATTTTTGAGATTTTGTAAACATTATCAAACCTTATATAACTCTTGTGAAGGGCGCTGAGGGTTACATAGGGTTTAGTCATATATTCGTCAAAAAGATGGAAGAGGTCTTCGAGGGCAGTCAAGCTGTTGGCATTTTTTTCTGTCTGTTGAGCAGGGTGGATCCGAAATGAGCAAAGCGGCTGGTTTATGAAGGCATATTTCCCTTTCTCCAAGAGGTGAAACCACATTTCCAGGTCGACAATCTGCTTGTAGTATGGCAAGAACCCTCGTTGCGCGTCCATCCTTCTGAACAACACGGCTGTGGGCTCTCCTATGAGGTTTTTCTGTTCATACAGGCAACGATTGATAACCGTTTCTCCCGGTTGCACGCCAATGCCTTCGAGGGGCGCTAACACCTGGATGATGCGCGAATTGGAATCAATCAGATTCCGGGCCGATCCCAGCAGGGAAATGTTGGGGTCGGCATCGAGTTGCGCAACCATCATTTGCAGCGCATCCTGGGAAGAGAGAAGGTCGTCGCTGAAAACCGGTTTGATGAATTCACCTTTTGCTTCCGCAAGACAAAGGTTCCAGTTAGGGACCATTCCGATATTGATTGGGTTGATCTTGAAATGAATTCTCTTATCCCGGTTTGCATAGTGTCCGACCAGATCGCGTGTGTCGTCATCGGAGTGGTCATCAATAATCAGCAACTCGAAATTAGTAAAGTTCTGGCTCAGAATGGATTCGATGGCCTCCGGGATAAATTTGGCATGATTGTGCGACGGAATGCAGACGGTCACCTTAGGGTCAGTCATAGGATGGATCCCGCCATCGATGCTGATACCATTTTACTCCTGGGTCAACCGCGGACGCAGCGAAATGGCAGTCGGGCTGATCCGCGACGATGGTAAGTAACGTGAAGGGGAAAACCTCAACGCAAGCAACAAAAAGCAGCCACGAATAACACGAATAACAGGAATTGGGAAGCAGAAATTCCAACGGGCAGGAATGGGGGAAAAGTGCAAATCATGCGCGGTTGCCCCCTTCGCAGCGGCGGCCTGGATCCCATTCGTGTTATGTTACACGTCGGCGTTTTTTCTTGCGCTGTCTGAATCCTTGATTCATGGCTGCTTTTAGGTTTTCAGAACCTTAACGACTTTTTCCGGGAGCGGGCTGATGGCTATTTTGAAGGCTTGGTTGCGTTTTCTGGCAGTGGTGATAGCGGTTCCGTTTGCGCTTTTCGCTCAGGTTGAGAACAAGAAATACCCGGATGGTTTGTATGCTGAAGTGACCACGAATAAAGGGATGATCGTGCTTCAGCTCGAGTTCAAGAAGACACCGATGACGGCCGCCAATTTTGCCGGCTTGGCAGAAGGCACCATCAAGAATACCGCGCTTGCCGAAGGAACGCCGTATTTCAACGGCACCAAATTTCATCGCGTCGTGGCAGGCCACGTAATTCAGACCGGCATTCCGGCGAACGGAAAAACGCAGGGCCCGGGGTATCAGTTTCCGAACGAGATCCGCCTCCCGGAGCTCAACCACAACCACGCGGGCATGCTGAACATGGCCAACTCCGGACCCCACACCAATGGTAGCCAATGGTGCATCATGCTGGGTGACCGGTCCTACCTCAACGGTGACTACACGGTGTTCGGACATGTCGTCCAGGGTATGGATGTAGTCTTCGCCATCGTCCAGGGCGATGAAGTGCAGTCGGTCAAGATCGTCCGTGTCGGGGCTGAGGCCAATGGATTCCGGCCGACGACCGAGTCCTTTCAAAAAATGGTCGACGCGGCCAAGTTGCGCGTCCAGCAAGCCGATGCCAGGAAAAAGGCCGAGGAGGAGCAGACTATCCGGCGCACTTGGCCGAAGGCGGTGAGCATGGCTAATGGTGTCAAGTATGTCGTCCTTCGCGAAGGCGCAGGGGATACGCCGGCCGCCGGGATCAGGTTGAAGGTCGCCTACTCGGGGAGATATCTGAAAGGCCAGAGTTTTGTGAGCACGGCCGACGGCGGCAAGCCGTCTTTCGGGGACAAACCCGCGCCGTTCGAATTCGAGGTCGGCAAGGCTCTGGTCAATCGCGGCTTCGATGCCGCGATCGCGCAGATGAAGAAGGGGGAAAAGCGGATCTTGATTATTCCCGCAAACCAGGCTTACGGTACCGGCGGCTATTACGATAAGGAGATTCCCGGCCAGAAGCGCTTCCACATCTCACCCAACACAACGCTGGTCTACGAAGTCGAAGTCCTCGATCTTAGACCTCAGACACCAGACCTCAGACATCAGACCTCAGACATCAGACCAACTGCTTTCGGTCTGAGGTCTGAAGTCTGAGGTCTGAAGTCTGATTCCAAGGGGTTTATCGCAGGCGTTTGTTGTGCTAAACATATGGTGGGTGGTCCTTCACTCAATCACACAAGAGAGGAATCGCTTGACTACTGGGACTGTTTTCAACATCAGTCGATACGCGATCCATGACGGCCCGGGGATCCGAACCACTGTTTTCCTAAAGGGATGCCCGTTGGGCTGCTGGTGGTGTCATAACCCGGAAAGCATGTCTCTGGAGCCGGAGATTGCGCTGCGATTAAACCGATGCATTCGGTGCGGCACCTGCATCGAGAGGTGCCCGAACGATGCCATTTCCATGTTGGGTGACGAGGTTGCCACGGACCCGGCCTTGTGCCAATTGTGTTTTGAGTGCGCCAAGACCTGTCCAGGGGAAGCCCTGGAGGTTGTGGGGCGAACCATGACGGTTTCGGAGGTCATGGCGGAGATAAAGAAGGACGTGCCTTTTTACGATGAATCGGGCGGTGGGGTCACCTTATCGGGCGGAGAGCCTTTGATGCAGCCAGCGTTCCTCATGGAACTGCTCGAGGCTTGTGGACAATTGGATATCCACAGGGTGGTCGACACCTCCGGATATGCTCATAAAAGCGTGTTGCTGGAAGTCGCAAGGCGGACGGACCTCTTCTTGTACGATCTGAAGCACATGGATCCTGTAGTCCACAAGCGGTACACCGGCGTGAGCAACAAACTGATTCTCGACAATCTCAGGGCCCTGTCGTGCCGGGATGCCGGCATCCGGATCCGGTTTCCTCTGATCCCGGGTGTTAATGATGACCGCAAGAACGTAGAAGATACCGGAGCCTTTTTGCAGAGGCTGCATAGAGTCTGTTACATCGATTTATTGCCGTATCACGATGTTGCCGGCAGCAAGTACAAGCGGTTCGGCTATACTTACCGCATGGGCCAACTGCCGGCTTCTGATCCTGCTCATCTCCAGAACATCGCTGAGACGCTAAGTAGCTACGGTTTGTGTGTGACCATTGGAGGCAATGAACATGAACGAACGTATCCGCAAGCTCAGACAGTCGAGCCATGAAGCCAAGCCGTCCATCTCGCACGAACGAGCTGAAATCCTGACTGATTTCTACATCGAGAACGAGGGAAAATACTCGATTCCCGTAATGAGAGGTCTGCATTTCAGGCATCAGTGCGAGAAAAAGACCGTCTACATTGGTCCGGGCGAGCTGATCGTGGGCGAGCGGGGTCCGTTGCCGAAGGCGGCGTCGACTTATCCGGAACTGAATTGCCATTCTGTCGAAGATCTCGAGATTCTCAATTCGCGGAAAATGACTTCATTCGCGGTTTCCCCCGAGACGATCCAGGTCTACCGGAGGAAGGTAATTCCGTACTGGCAGAGCCGCTGCATGCGCGCGAAGGTGTTCGGAAACATCCCCCGGGAATGGAAAGATTGTTACGAAGCGGGTATGTTCACCGAGTTTATGGAGCAACGCGCTCCCGGGCACACGACTCTCGACGGGACGATTTACCAAAAGGGGATGCTCGATTTTAAGCGCGAAATCGCCGAGAGCCTGGCAGCGCTGGACTATCTGAATGACCCCGAGGCTGCGGACAAAGCGGAAGAGTTGAAAGGAATGGACTACTCCTGCGACGCCGCGATCATCTTCGCGGAAAGACACGCGGATCTGGCTGAGAAGATGGCGCTAGAGGAAACGGACGAGGCAAGGAAAAAGGAACTGCTCAAGATCGCCGATGTCTGCCGCTGGGTGCCTGCGCATGCGCCGCGCGATTTGTGGGAGGCCCTCCAGATGTACTGGTTCGTTCACCTGGGCACGATCACTGAACTGAACGGTTGGGATGCCATGAATCCGGGGCATCTGGATCAGCACCTGTGGCCCTTTTACCAGAAGGGGGAGCAGGATGGCACCCTGACCAGGGACCAGGCAAAGGAGCTGATTTCCTGCCTGTGGGTCAAGTTCAACAACCACCCGGCCCCACCCAAGGTCGGCGTCACCGCCGCCGAGAGCGGGACCTATAACGACTTTACCAATATCAATCTCGGCGGGCTGAGACGGGACGGAAGCGACGCAGTCACTGAAGTTTCCTACCTCATCCTTGAAGTCATCGACGAGCTGCACCTGTTACAGCCTCAAGCCAATATCCAGCTGAGCCGCAAGACCCCGGATCATTTGTTAAAAGCAGCCTGCAGGGTGATCCGCAACGGCTATGGGTACCCTTCCGTGTTCAATGCGGACGAAGTCGTTACCGAGCAGGTCAGAATGGGCAAGTCGGTTGAGGATGCCCGCGAAGGCGGCTGCAGCGGCTGCATCGAGACCGGGTGCTTCGGCAAGGAAGCGTATGTGCTCACCGGCTATCTGAACACTCCAAAGATTTTCGAACTGGCGCTTAACAACGGCACGGATCCGCTCACCGGCAAGCAGATCGGCGCGAGGACGGGCGATCCGAGAGAATTCAGGAGTTTCGACGAGCTCTACGATGCCTTCGCGGAGCAACTCGCCTACATCGTGGGACTGAAGATCCGCATCAACAATTACATTGAACGGATGTTCGCCACCAACGCGCCGGCCACCTTCCTGTCGGTGGTCATACACGACTGCATTCAGAGGGGGAAGGACTATTACAACGGCGGGCCGCGCTACAACACGAATTTCATCCAGTGCGTGGGCATCGGCACCGTTACCGACAGCATGTCCGCGATCAAGAGGCACGTATTTGAGGACAAGACCATCGAGATGGACCGGCTGCTGACGGCCCTGCGCGACAACTTCAAGGATGCGGAATTGCTGCGTCTGACGCTCGTAAACAAGTCGCCGGCCTTCGGCAATGACGATGATTATGCCGATTCCATCATGCAGAGGGTTTACGCTTCTTTGTATGACGCGATCGACGGCAAACCCAATACCAAGGGGACCACATACCATCTCGATATGCTGTCGACCACCTGCCACATCTACTTCGGGAAGAAGCTGGGCGCGTCCGCAAACGGCAGGTTCGCCGGCTTGCCGGAATCGGATGGCACCTCGCCTTCGCACGGCGCCGATCGGCGCGGGCCCACCGCCGTGATCCGGTCCTTGAGCAAGATGGATCAGTTCAAGTCAGGTGGAACGCTGCTGAATCAGAAATTCCTGCCCAGTGTGCTTGCCGGACAGGACGGATTAAACAAGATGGCTGCGCTCATTCGCACTTACTTCCGGCTTGACGGGCACCATATCCAATTCAATGTCGTGGATGCCGAAACGTTGCGCGATGCGCAGAGGCATCCGGACAACTACCGCGATCTGCTGGTGCGCGTAGCAGGCTACAGCGATTACTTCGTCGACCTGGATATTTATCACCAGGAGGAAATCATCGCCCGCACCTCCCAGGAAAGCATTTAGGCTCCGACTTCCAACCTGAGGATTCAGACTTTAATCCTCTGATGGAGGCAGCACAAACAATGAATATCAGGGATTATTTCGCGAGATTCGGCGTCATCCTTGCCCTGCTGAGTGCGCCTGCAGTGCTCCTCTCACAAGGGACGCTTGCGGATTATGAACGCGCCCGTACCTTGCGTGACCACACACAGGGCCTGGTTTACGACAGCCCCGAGCGCGCCACCTGGATTGAGAAGAGCCACCGCTTTTGGTACCGGAAATCGGTCAAGGGCGGAAATGTGTTCATGACGGTGGATGCCGACACCCTCACCAAACAGCCTGCCTTCGATCACGAAAGGCTCGCAGCCGCACTTTCAACAGCCTCGGGGCAAAAACACGCGGGAATCACGTTGCCGTTCAGCGCCCTCACCTTTGTTGAGAACGGCGCCTCGATCGAATTCCAAACTGCCGATGCCGTGTGGCGCTGTGGCCTTTCCTCTGACGTTTGCGTAGGGGTCGCTGTGGCACCGTCGCGAGTGAACACCGGCAGGGGTGGACAGCCGGCCGCGGGTGGTCGCGGGGGACCGCAAGTCGAGCCGCAACCAAGGGTATCACCGGATGGGAAGTACGAAACTTTCATCAGAGGTTTCAATATCTGGGTGCGCAATCGCGATACCAAGAGAGAATTTCAGTTGAGCTGGGACGGTACCGAAGCAGACTATTATGCCTGGAACATGCAGTGGTCCCCCGATTCGGCCAAACTGGCCGCATTTCGTACCCAATCAGGCTATAAAAGGGAGGTTCACTATATTCAATCCTCCCCCGAGGACCAGATCCAACCGAAGTATTCGTCTATTGTGTACAACAAGCCCGGCGATGTCATCGACGTCAATATGCCGGTGCTTTTCCAGGTAGAGACCAAGAAGCAGATCAACATCGACAACCGGCTCTTTGCCACGCCGTACGCCAATGAGCAGATCAAATGGTGGAGGGACAGCCGGGCCTTTACCTTTGAATATAACCAGCGGGGTCATCAGGCGTACCGGGTTATCGAGGTGGATGCCGAAACAGGCAAGCCCCGGGCACTGATCAACGAGGAAATGCAGACGTTTTTCTGCTACTCGATCAAGAAGTATCGCTATGATGTCAACGAAGGCAAGGAAATCATCTGGATGTCGGAACGGGACGGCTGGAACCACCTCTACCTCTATGACGGCACAACCGGCGCGGTGAAAAATCAGATCACCAAAGGGCAGTGGGTGGTGAGAGGCGTGGATAAGGTCGATGAAGCGGCCCGGCAAATCTGGTTCCGGGCCAGCGGCATGTATATCGGCAAGGATCCCTACCTTATTCATTACTATCGGATCAACTTTGACGGCACGGGACTGGTAGCGCTCACGCAGGGGGATGGCAACCACTCCATTTTTTACCCCTCGATGGGACGAGGTGCCGGCGCAGGCAGAGGCGGACCGAATGAAGGTGTTGCCGCATCGAGCAGTTTCTCCGCAGACAATGCTTATTATGTTGATACCTACTCGCGCGTCGACATGCCTCCAGTGATGGAATTACACCGCACTTCCGACCAGAAGTTGCTCATGGAAGTCGAGCGCGCGGACATGCAAGATCTGATTAAGTCCGGATGGGTGGGACCTGAGGTGTTCGTCGCCAAGGGGAGAGACGGCAAAACGGACATTTGGGGCATCATCTGCCGGCCGCGCACCATGGATCCATCCAAAAAGTATCCGGTCATTGAAAATATTTACGCGGGCCCACAGGATTCCTTCGTCCCCAAAACGTTCAATCCATACGATGCCATGCAAGCGCTCGCCGAATTAGGTTTCATCGTGGTTCAGATTGATGGTATGGGAACCAACAACCGGTCCAAGGCATTCCACGACGTCTGCTGGAAGAATCTCGGTGACGCCGGATTCCCGGACCGAATCCTGTGGCATAA